>Ga0209033_1000234_pt1 | contig 31115 bp, 32 predicted proteins | sample LauGreFa1BDMLBDN_2_FD_188218 | JGI IMG/M metagenome (GOLD analysis project Ga0209033, IMG submission 188218) | Freshwater lake microbial communities from Lake Michigan, USA - Fa13.BD.MLB.DN (SPAdes) (version 2) | ecosystem: Environmental > Aquatic > Freshwater > Lake | place: Lake Michigan, USA...
GCAGTTTCTGTCCGATCCCTTCTGCGATTTCTACGCGATAGGGCGGCAGATCGTTCTTCTCGCCTATAATTCGGCAGCCTTTATTGTCTCGCCTGTCGTTTCGCTGGCGCCGATGGAGCCGCAAATCTGCAAGGTCTATCTGGCTTACACCAATTCGCTCGTCATCAGCATCGTGTCCACTGCACTCTGCGTGGTGATTGGCAGCATGGCGGCCTATGCGCTTGCGCGGATCCAGTACAAGCCGAAATTCGGTAACATCGTGATGTTCGTCATCCTCACGCTTGTCTCGATTGTGGCATCCACCTATGCCGGCGTGCATTGGCTGGCCTCTGCCTCCGTCGCACTCGCACTCTTCTTTTTGCTGGCACGTGCCTTCGGCAAACACTTCAAAGGCCAGCTCGGCAATGGTGATATCCTGTTCTGGATCATCTCGCAGCGCATCTTGCCGCCCGTCGTCGTCGTCATTCCCGTCTATATGATGTTTCAGGCAGTCGGGATGATTGATACGCATTTCGCGCTCATCCTCGTTTACGCCGTGGCAAATCTGCCCATCGTCGTCTGGCTGATGCATGATTTCTTCGCAGGCCTCCCCATCGAGCTTGAGGAATCGGCTCAACTTGATGGCGCCACTCGCTTTGGAATTTTCTGGGAAATTGTCCTGCCGCTGACGCGCCCGGGATTGGCCGCTGTTACCTTGTTGACGCTTATTCTCAACTGGAATGAGTATATTTTTGCCGTGTTTCTCTCCACATCCAAGGCGCAAACCATGCCGATCATGGTCGCGGCCAAAAATGCCGGCGAGCGCGGCATTCTCTGGTGGGAAATGTGCGCAATCATCGTGGTCATGATCATTCCGGTGATCATCATGGCTATCATTCTTCAACGGTTCATCGCGCGGGGTGTTCTCCTCGGTGCGGTTAAAGGATAGTTAGGTTTAGGGCTTCAGGCATGGTTTCCAAATCAGCAGGCGTTCCGGTCGTTTTTGACAAGATCGAAAAATCCTTCGGCGTGGTTCGCGTCCTCGAGGAATTGTCGCTCAATGTTGAACCCGGTGAATTTCTCGTTTTGCTCGGCGCCTCGGGCTCCGGCAAAACGACGGCCCTGCGCATCATGGCCGGCCTTGAAACCGCAACTTCCGGTCGCATTCTGATCGGCGATCGTGACGTCACAGAAGTTCTCCCGAAATACCGTGACGTGTCGATGGTGTTCCAGTCCTATGCGCTCTATCCGCACAAGACGGTCGCCGAGAATATCGGCTTCCCGCTTAAAGTCCGCAAAGTGCCTGAAGCAGAGCAAAAAGCTGCCATTCTTGAATCAGCCTCACAGGTCCAGATCGAAGGCCTGTTGGATCGGTATCCCCGCCAACTCTCCGGCGGCCAGCGCCAACGCGTTGCACTCGCCCGCGCCATGATCCGTCGTCCCTCCGTCTTCCTGATGGATGAGCCCTTGTCGAACCTCGATGCCAAGCTTCGCGGACATATGCGCGCCGAGCTCAAGCATATGCAGAGTGCATTGGGTATCACCACGATCTACGTTACCCACGATCAGATCGAAGCGATGACCTTGGCGCACCGCGTCGCTATCCTCGAGAAGGGTGTTCTCCAGCAACTCGACACGCCCGCCAAAATCTACAACGACCCCGCCAATCTCTTCGTCGCCCAATTCATCGGCTCGCCGCCAATGAACGTGATCCGCGGTAGTCTCGCGGGCAACTCGTTCCAGACGGACAACGCTGTTGTGACCGTCAATCCAACGGGGCAGATCAAGGAGGCCATACTCGGTGTCCGTCCGGAGGACTGCTCGGTTGTTGCAGCGGGTAAGGGTAGCATCGCGGGTAGCATCTACACGACCGAACTGATCGGCGATCACACCCTCGTCACCGTCCAGACGGCAAAGGACAAACTCACCGTTAAAGCGCCGAAGGACTTTGTCGGGAAAGATGGCGACGCAATCGGGGTCGAGATGCACCGCGATCACCTCTATGTCTTTGATGCAATCTCTGGCGAACGCCTCCGCTGATCAAAACGCGTCACGTCTCTCCCACAAACTGGAACATGCCCGCTAACGGATTGGAAAAACCTGTCCAACGTTGGACATCTTCGCGCACATGCGGCGCGTTCGATGAAACGAACGCTGTTTGTCGCACACAGAACTCCAACGTTGGAGATTGCATTTGGATATTAGACTGTCAAACACGGAAATTTTCCAGTGTTTATGACTGGGTGTGCCACCAGCTCATTCCAACGTTGGACAAAAAATGTAACGGTTCAACAAAAGTAACCAAATTCCGTTCGTCAATCGGAATTCGTTCGTTTCAGCAAATCGACCGGATGTTTTGAACAGGGCGGGCAGGGCGATTGATCTTTATCGCCACTCCTGCGTTAATCTAGGCTGGAGCACTCTTCCGCATCCCGTTTCTCTGATATTTCGGTTTAAAATCAATGTATTATCTCTTGTCCAAAACCCTCTGGCTCCTCGCTGCTCCCTCGAACTTTCTGGCCCTGACAGCCTTTCTCGGTGCCCTTCTCGGGCTAACCTCGTGGCGCCGTACGGGCCTCACGCTCGCCATTACAGGCTCGGCCCTATTACTGCTGCTCGGTTTCCTCCCCATAGGCCGCCTCATCGTCGAACCGCTCGAGACCCGCTTCCCCAAATGGGTCGAGGATGGCCGCCCGATTGACGGGGTCATCGTGCTCGGAGGTCCCGTAGCCCCGGTCCAGTCAAAAGCGTGGAATACATTGGCTTTGGGCAACGGCGCGGAACGGATCATCGCCATGGCGGATCTGGCGCGCCGCTATCCCTCCGCCAAGGTCGTTTTCACCGGCGGAGTGGGCAATCTGTTCGGCGCCCAATTCTCCGAGGCGAGCGCGCTGAAGGCCCATTTAAGTGAGCTGGGCTTGGCTCAGGATCGGATTATTTTCGAAGAAAACTCCAAAAATACCTATGAAAACGCCATTTTTACAAAGAAAATGCTCAATCCCAGCACAGGTCAACGCTGGCTCCTCGTGACCTCTGCGGCCCACATGCCGCGCTCGGTCGGCCTGTTTCGCAAGGCTGGATTCCCTGTTGAACCCTATCCGGTCGATTGGACAACCGCCCCCGGCGAGGATCAGGCCGCGATCTACATGACGGTTTCCGACGGCATCGGCACGGTCGACTCAGGCATCAGGGAATGGATCGGGCTTGTCGCCGCCTATGGTCTCGGACAGTCGGAGACTCTGTTCCCGGGCCCCTAATCGTTCCTTGGCAGACCAATCCGGTAGACACCCTTGAAATTCCTCGGATCAACCGGTTTTCCTTTTCGGTAAATCACCACAAATCCTTGTTCCGCCAGCATAATTGCTGCCTGACGCACTGGATGCATAAACCCGCTCCATAAATCCGGATGCGGCGATCCGCCGAGGACACGCGCGGCTTCGGACGGGCAGATCGTCTTATCTGGCCCCCTTTCGCGAACAAGCGAGAGAATGGCCTGTTCGGCAGGCGAGGGCGCGGAAACCGGATCGGCTATGTCGATGTCAGTCATCTGTTCTTTCAGTTGAATGATGCTCGCCAAGAAGGGCAGCAACTGCATGGCGCGAGTTCGACAAGAACTGTCTCTGCAGCATAACGGAAACCGAAGCCGCTGTTGCAATAATGAATACAGCCGGCGAGACAAACCAGCCGACATAAGCCAAGGCGAAGAAGAACGCCCTTTGTCCTCGGTTAAACTGCGTCCCGGCGTCCGTTAGAACGTCTGCCAGCCCCTTTGTGGTCGTCACGGCCCTTCGCGTGCTCCGATCATGAATTCGGCCTGTAGCACCGATTAAAATCGCTCCGTAGTTAAACAGACGATATGCCCACGCGAATTTGAAGAACGCATAGACAAAAATGATCACGATTCCGGAGACTTTGAGCTCCCATAGTCCCCGGCTCGTATCAAGACCAAGCGGTAAATCGGAAAAAACCTTCAAAACATCGTCAGTTGCCCGCAATAAAGCAAGCGAGCCACCAATGGCAAACAGTGAAGTTGAGGCAAAAAAGGCTGTTCCGTTCTGCAAACTACTCATGATTTGAGTATCGACAATCCGCTCTTCACGCTCCAACATATTCGCCATCCATGCATTTCTGAACTGATGCATGAGTGAATTGAGGCTCTTTTTGCCAAAAAACTCTGATTCAACCGCAAAATGATAAAGAAGCCAGGCAAGAACAAAAAACGCCAGTGAAGCCAAGTCAGCGTTTGAAAAAAGACTCGTCATGCACTATCGCCTAAAAGGGTATCTCGGATGTATCTGTATAGCACCGCGAATTTCCCGATGTCCACGAACGAAGGACGATGAACATGGCTCAAACGATCACCCGTGGCTTCAAGACCCTGTTGGCCGAAGCAAATGCTGCTATTGAGACGCTTCCAACTGCTGATGCGATCGCTTTGTCGGGAAATCCCGACATTTTATTCGTTGATTTGCGTGATCCCCGCGAATTGGAGCGGGAAGGGAAGATTCCCGGCGCATTTCACTGTCCGCGCGGCATGCTGGAGTTCTGGATTGATCCTGAAAGTCCCTATTTCAAAGAGCAATTTGGCGAAGATCGCAAATTCGTGTTCTTCTGCGCTGGCGGTTGGCGTTCCGCCTTGGCAACAAAAACCTCGCAGGATATGGGGTTGAAGCCCGTCGCGCACATTGAAGGTGGCTTTGGTGCGTGGAAAAAGGCAGGCGGCCCTGTCGAAACCGGGCAATCATGAAACAAAAACACGATACCGACCGGGAAAAGTCCTTTCTGCACATCCTCAAACTGTGTGTCGGATGCTCTTCCATCGCTGAATTGGAGGCTTGGATAGCTGATGTTTCTGCCCGTGATCGACGAACTGTTGCGGGAGGTGGAATTTTACACACCACTCGCATGGTTCCCAAGCGGATGGATGAAATTCTCGGAGGAGGTTCCCTTTTTTGGGTCATCAAGGGACAAATTGCGTGTCGTCAACGCATTTTGGACATTCAACCCTTCACTGACGTGGACGGTATTGGCCGTTGTCACTTAGTCTTGAAGCCGTTGGTGGTTACTGTCGAACCACGACCCTTTCGGGCATTTCAAGGTTGGCGTTACCTTGAACCCGAAAGCGCACCTCCCGATATTGCTGGAGAAAGTGGTATAGTTGCCATGCCCGAGACCTTGCGGCGCGAACTCGCAGGACTTGGCTTGTTATAGTCGAATTTCATAAGGATATGGGTGAAAAGTGCAGATTTTGGCAGGAATTATCATTCTGGCTCTGCTTTGGTGGTTCTTGAAAGGTTATATCAAGGCCAATCCGAAGGTTCTGGCCAAATATGGCAAGCGTATAGGGGGTGTTGTAGCCCTTGCTGCCGCAGCTTTTCTGTTTATTCGCGGGCGGATGGATATGGCAATTCCGCTTGGGGCCGCAGGAGCTTGGCTTCTCGGCATTTCACTCCCGGTTTGGCCTTGGTATATGCCGGGTGGAAATCCTCGGGGTAACGAATTTGGTGGGACTTCACGGATTAGAACATCCGCACTCGATTTACAGTTCGATCCGTCATCGGGCAAGATTCTGGGCCGGGTGTTGGCCGGCCCATATTCAGGACGTGATCTCGAACAAATGACACGAGAAGAGCTTTTTTCTCTTGCAGAATTTCTAAAAAATACAGATTCTGACGGATTACAGGCCTTAAAATCTTACTTTGATGGCAGGTTTCCCGGCTGGCGTGAAACAGCTGATGGAAACACGTACGCGAGGGCCTCGCAACGCGGACAATCGGGCGCGATGTCGGAACAAGAGGCGTACGAGGTCTTGGGGCTTCAGGTGGGCGCTAGCGCGGAAGATGTCCGACAAGCCCACCGCGCTCTGATGAAGAAACTTCATCCCGATCAAGGGGGGTCTACGTATCTCGCCACCCGGGTGAACATGGCGAAAGATGTCTTGCTCAAGACGCATGGTTAAAACTCTACTGGCGCATCACGAAAACACGATCTCGTCTCTTTTGATACGATAGAAACCCTTAATATTATGCGAAACTCGATCGATGCCTTATCCGAAGTTTTGTTAAGAACCGCGGGTCACAAAACAGCCAATTCCTACCTTTTTTAATATTTTGCAGGTCTCTTGCGCATCCGCTTCACTAAAATTCGAGAAACGTGCGCGCCATACGGATCGGTTGCCGACCATCGCCTTCTCGGCAAGTGCCGCATTGTCGGATAAGCCCTTCGAAAATTTGGCTCTGGCGCGAACGAGAAGCGCTTTGGCCTTGTTTTCGGTATCCGCCGTTCCAATCTGGATTAACCAACGGGACGACTTAGCGACAACACTCTGTGAATTAGAGGTTGCTTTCGGGTCAACAAGTGCCATTTTTGTCTTTGGCTGCACTGTATTGACGCTAATCTGCGCAGACTTGCTCGGAAGAGGTTTTGGAGGTGTTAGCTTCGCAGGAGCGGAAAGCGATCCGACGGACTCGTCGTCGTTCCCCGATGCATCACCTTCTCCTTGATCTTCCGCAGTTATTGTCGAGGATTTCGCTATTTTCGAAACATTGGGATCGGATTTTGGTGGCTTTGCGGCAATCTGGCTCGGTTTACCTGAAATAGGTGCCGCCGCCATGAGATATCCGTCAATGAGTGCCTCCATACGACGATCTCGCGAAGCTCCGGAGCGTCCGCCTAGAATCACGGCAATAATGCGACGATCATTGTCTTTAACGGACGTCAGCAAGTTGAAGCCGGAACGGTTTGTGTATCCGGTTTTGATCCCATCAACCCCTTCAACACGCCCGAGCAGCTTGTTGTGGTTGCCTATTACAGCTCCTTCGTAGGTGAAGCTCTCCGTTGAGAAATAGCCATAATATCGCGGAAACCGATCCTGAATAGCTTTGCCTAGTTTCACGAGATCGCGAGCCGTTGTTGTTTGACGTGAGTTTGGTAACCCCGATGCATTCGCATAGACTGTGCGTGACATACCCAAGGCTCTGGCCTTTTTGGTCATCAGGACCGCGAAATTCGCTTCTGTTCCGCCGAGGTTTTCCGCGACAACAACTGCAGCGTCGTTTGCAGACTTTGTCACGAGCGCTTTGATTGCATCCTCAACCGAAATAGTTTCGCCCGCGAGAAGGCCAAGCTTCGAAGGTGCCTGCCTTTGCGCATTTGCGGAAACGTTCAATCGGGAATTCAGCGTTAGTTTACCGCTCTCTAACTGCTCAAAAAGCATATAAAGCGTCATCACCTTTGTGATCGACGCCGGATGCCGCGGCGCATCAGGGTTGACCTGATAAAGTGTCTTTCCTGTTGTGATATCAACAACCATCTCTGCATAGGGCGGTGTATACCCTTTAGATGCAGCAAGACCAAATGATGGGACGAGGGTAGAAATTATAATGGTCAGTGCCGAGAAAGCGGCCAAAACTACTTTTTTGGAACGTATTAAGCGATATTGTGGCATTTTAGTTCCTCTGCACCGCGCCATTCTCTAACATAATGCTCAGATAAAGGCAGTCTCATTTTTAATTTTCGAACAAACTGAATTCACAATAAAGACCAGACAGTTACCCTTTTATTAAAGAGTTGGATTTCTTCAGTCTGTAAATTTTGTGCAGCGCACAATTTAGTTGACAGTAAATGGTGCGATGCATATAAAAACGAAATGAACAGGGTACGGTTGTCGGTAAACTCTGTTCGCCGTAATTTTAAAAAGGATGATGATCATGATGAATCAGTTCGAAGATTTCCAGAAGATTGGAAAAGAGACGGTTGATGTTGCAGTCAAGAGCTTTGGTTCTGCAACAAAGAGCATGCAGGCTATTGCGACGCAGACGGCCGATTATTCGAAAAAGAGCTTTGAGCAAAGCTCCGCGATGATGGAAAAGCTTGCCGGCATCAAGACGCTTGATAAGGCATACGAAGTTCAGGCCGATTATGCTAAATCCGCCTACGAGGATTTTGTTTCGTTCGCTTCCAAGGTGGGTGAACTTTACACAAGTTTCGCAAAAGACAGTGTGAAGCCTTATGAAATGATGGTGTCAAAGGCGCAAAGCGTCTCGAAATAAGTTCCAGCCATTTTTTTTGGATGACGATTTAGACCCGGCTTTGCCGGGTCTTTTCGTTTTTGCTTGCAAAAAAAATGCTCAAGGTACTATCCATAGAGCAGTACGTGCAGTCCCGATGTTTCCTTTCGTTAGAAATGAGCTTGAATGCGTTTCCAATAGGCTTCATCAGGAGGTGCCAGTTTGAAAGAATCGTGTTTTGCTCGAATGAAAAAAGCATTTTAGCCGTGATTAACATAATTGGCTTAAAATGGGGTCGTAATGATTGTTGATTTTGAATACCTGATGTCTTCGCTTGTTCCCAAAAAGCCACCTGATGAGGGTGGGAGCGGTACATCTGTGTTGACACGAACGAAGACACGGACTCAACGGCCCAATCTTTATCGGGTTCTATTGCTGAACGACGATTTCACACCGATGGAATTTGTTATTCATGTCCTTCAGCAGTTTTTTAACAAGGATCTGAGTGATGCGACCCAGATTATGCTGCATGTGCATCAAAATGGTGTGGGAGAATGTGGCGTATTTACGTATGAAATAGCGGAAACCAAAGTGACACTGGTAATGGATTTTGCCCGAAAGCATCAACATCCACTTCAGTGTGTCATGGAAAAGAAGTGAAAGGGCGCTTGTCAAATGCCATCGTTTTCTAAAAACCTTGAGCAGGTGCTGCATCGTGCGCTTTCGTTGGCGAACGAACGTCATCATGAATTCGCGACACTTGAGCACCTTTTGTTGGCCTTGATTGAGGATCAAGACGCACTTGCCGTGATGCGTGCGTGCAGTGTTGACGTGGATATTTTGCGTCTTAGCCTGCTTGATTATGTTGACGGTGAACTAAACAATTTGATTTCAACCGTTCATGGTGATGCAAAGCCGACGGCTGGTTTTCAACGGGTCATCCAGCGGGCGGTTATTCACGTTCAATCTTCTGGGCGTGAGGAGGTTACGGGCGCAAATATCTTGGTTGCGATTTTTGCCGAACGCGAGAGCCATGCAGCGTATTTTTTGCAAGAGCAGGATATGACGCGCTATGACGCAGTCAATTATATTTCTCATGGTATCGCTAAGCGGCCAGGGTACTCCGAGGCTCGTCCGATTCAGGGGAGCGACGAGGAACAACAGGAAACCCCTGCTCAATCCGATGAATCATCGGGCCCATCAAAGAAAAAGGGTGAAGCTCTTGATTCCTATTGCGTAAATCTGAACCTTAAGGCGCGCGACGGGAAGATTGACCCACTTATTGGGAGAGAGGCCGAAGTTAATCGAACAATTCAGGTTTTATGCCGTAGACAAAAGAATAATCCACTTCTGGTTGGTGACCCTGGCGTGGGTAAAACTGCGATTGCAGAAGGATTGGCGCGGAAGATTATTCGTCATGAAGTACCGAGGGTTCTGGATGGAGCCACAGTTTTTGCGCTTGATATGGGGTTATTGGTTGCGGGTACGCGCTATCGGGGTGATTTTGAGGAACGTTTGAAGCAGGTGATGAAGGAAATTGAAAATCACCCGAATGCGATCCTGTTTATCGACGAGATTCACACCGTGATTGGAGCGGGCGCGACTTCGGGTGGCTCGATGGACGCGTCAAATTTACTTAAGCCTGCTTTGGCTCAAGGTACTCTCCGATGTATCGGATCGACTACATATAAAGAGTTCCGACAATATTTTGAGAAGGATAGGGCGCTCGTTCGGCGGTTTCAGAAAATTGATGTCAATGAACCTTCAATTCCTGATGCAATAGAAATTCTCAAAGGGTTAAAGCCCTACTTCGAGGAATTTCATAACCTTAAATATACCAATGAAGCCGTTAAAGCAGCTGTTGAGTTGTCAGCTCGTTATATTCACGACCGTAAATTACCGGATAAGGCGATTGACGTGATCGATGAAACCGGTGCATCGCAAATGCTGCTCGCCGACAATCGCCGTAAAAAGACTATTGGTGTTAAAGAGATCGAGGCAACGATCGCTACAATGGCACGCATTCCGCCAAAAACGATTTCGAAGGATGATTCGGAAGTTCTGAAATCACTCGAAGAAAGTCTGAAGCGTGTTGTTTACGGTCAGGATGCTGCTATCTCCGCTATTGCTTCAGCGATAAAACTGGCGCGCGCTGGCTTGCGGGATGTCGAAAAACCGATCGGGTCTTACCTTTTTGCCGGACCGACCGGCGTTGGAAAGACGGAAGTTGCTCGCCAACTCGCGAGTACCATGGGGCTCGAGTTAAAGCGCTTTGATATGTCGGAATATATGGAACGGCATACCGTTTCTCGCCTGATTGGAGCTCCTCCTGGCTATGTCGGATTTGATCAGGGTGGATTACTGACTGATGCAATTGACCAGCATCCGCATTGTGTCCTGTTGCTGGATGAAATCGAGAAGGCTCATCCGGATCTCTTCAATATTCTGCTTCAAGTTATGGACCATGGAAAACTTACCGATCATCACGGCAAAACGGTGGATTTTCGGAATGTCGTGTTGATTATGACGACAAATGCGGGCGCAAGCGACCTTGCAAAGTCTGCGTTTGGCTTTACCCGCTCCAAGCGGGAAGGCGATGATCAGGAGGCAATCAATAGGCTTTTTGCACCTGAATTTCGAAATAGACTCGACTCAATCGTTTCGTTTTCTCAGTTGCCGAAAGAAGTTGTGAGCCGCGTTGTTGATAAGTTTGTCATGCAGCTTGAGACGCAACTCGCTGACCGAAATGTGACGATCGAATTATCTGACGAATCTCGTTCTTGGCTTGTTGAACACGGTTATGATGAAACCATGGGCGCGCGTCCTTTGGCTCGACTTATTCAGACGGCGATAAAAACACCTCTGGCGGATGAATTGCTGTTCGGCCAATTGAAAAATGGTGGTGCTGTCAGGGTAATCGTTTCCGGTAAGGCAAATGAGGCTAAACTTGCCTTCGAGTTTATGAGTGCTGTCGTGAAACCAAAACCTGAGAAATCGGTTCTGGAAGCAAAAACTGCAAAAATCCGGGCGGTTAAGTCGACGTCGAAGAAGTCCACAATCACCGAAAAGCGTTCAAATGTAATAAAGTCGAAAACTAACAAAAAAAGTGCTGTTCGGACTGTTCCAAAGATTAGGCTAGATTGATTTATCGCCTGACGAAATTGAAGGTGGATTTTGTTTAGTGGAAGTGAAGGGCCTCGACGTCGTCAGAGACGTCGCAGACGTGAGCGTTTTGAAGAAATACTTGGATGGATTTTGGTTCCATTCATCTGTATCTCGTTGATTTATGGGTTCTTAAAAGTTGCCGAAAAATCCGCTGAGTCTTCGCTCTCCCGTCTGATGCAATCCAAGTGACCCAAGTTAAATCTGGCAAGAAGCGACCGTCAAAAAATGACTTCAATGCTGCTTTTTTAACTGGAACAAAGGAAGCACTACAATTTCCTGCGTGGGTTGTTGCGTTTGCCTTGATAGGTATTGGAAGCATTGCCCGTGAAACAGGGGCTCCTGCAGGGGTTGCTGCACTCTCCACTCTATTGATATGGGCTGGCCCTGCGCAGATCATATTTTTTGGCACGGTCGCATCAGGCATGGCACTGCCTTCAGTAGCCCTGGCAGTTACATTATCTTCATTCCGCTTTTTGCCAATGACGATCGCCATCATGCCACTCTTGCGGACGCCACGGCGCAGTTTGTTGGTTGAGGTTCTATCCGCTCACCTCGTTGCAGTAACCGTGTGGACCGAATGTCTTCGACGATTGCCGAAATTTCCTGAAAATGAACGTTTGCCATATTTTTTGGGATTTGGATCTGCCTGCATTATTCTGAGTACGGCGAGCACGCTTCTGGGCTACTTCGTCATTGATCATATGAACGTGTTTATTGCCGCGGGGATGCTATTCTTGACGCCCGCGTTTTTCATCTTGTCTGTATCAGCAGGAGCAAAATCTTTATCTGACTGGTGCGCCATAGCGATCGGTCTTGGTTTTCAACCTTTGAGTGAAAAGCTGCTTGGACCGGAAATAGACCTTCTTGCCATCGGACTGCTGGGCGGCAGCTGTGCCTATGTGATCCATCGAATGTACTTGCGGGGACTTTCGTGATGGGTCTGAGCGATTGGATCAACGATCCGTTTATTCCATATCTTGTGCTGATTATATTTGGCTTTTTGCCCACCGAGATTTGGAGGCTTGCCGGCCTCTTTTTTGCTCGTCGCTTGTCGATTGACTCGGAGGTTTTCATTTGGGTGAGGTGTGTCGCAACAGTGCTTCTGGCAGCTGTGGTTACTAAATTGGTTCTCTCTCCGGTTGGAGCTCTTGCAACCGTCTCGCTAATCGGCCGAATCGCCGGAATAATCAGTGGAGTGCTAGCCTATTTGATTTTTCGGCGCTCTATCGCACTTGGTGTGATCGTCGCTGAAACGGTCCTCATGACATCAATGATCCTCTGATTACTCAGCCATTTCGTTCAAGACATTTTTTATCTTTTCGGCGTTCAACTTTATCGTAGTTGCCTTTTCTGTTCCCGTGCCGTGTGCACGCAATGGTACGTTGTCGTATCTCGGAATAATATGAACATGTAAATGAAAGACTGTTTGACCAGCCGATGCTCCGTTGAACTGCATGATCGTAATGCCGTCAGCATAAAATGCGATTTTGGCGGCTTTTGCGAGTTTTTGGACGGTTGTGAAAAGAGGCCCAATAACGACCTGTTCTGCATCGAGAAGTCCCAATGAGGCTTGTTTGGGGACGACGAGAAGATGTCCTTCTGATTGCGGCATGATATCCATGAAAGCGATGGTATCTTTATCTTCAAAAACTTTCTCGCAGGCAATTTCGCCCCGTAGGATTTTTGCGAAGATATTGTCGGTTTGATAGGTATTCATTGGCTCACTCATTTTTGTCCAGCGTGGTGATTATTCTTCTTCAACGGGAGTTTTTTTGAACGGGGCGTGGTTCACTAACTCAGTGTGCAGTGATGCGATGTGCGTTCGTTCGTTTTTCAGGTACTCGTCAACCGCTCGCCGGAACTCTGGATTGACGATGTAATGCGCGGAATAGGTTGTTACCGGGCGATATCCTCGAGCGAGTTTATGTTCGCCCTGGGCACCAGCCTCAATACGTTTAAGGCCTCGCTCAATCGCAAAGTCAATTGCCTGATAATAGCAAACTTCAAAATGAAGAAACGGGTGATCTTCAATACATCCCCAATTCCGCCCGTAAAGCGTGTTTTCGCCGATAAAATTTATGGCTCCTGCAATGTAACGGTCCTCCCGTTTGGCGAGGATCAAGAGAGTTTGTTCGGCCATTGACTCCCCGATAAGTGAAAAGAAACGTCGGGTTAGGTAGGGCATTCCCCATTTGCGTGATCCGGTGTCAATATAGAATGAAAAAAACGCATCCCAATGGTGCTCTTTGATGTCCTTGCCAGTCAGGCGTTCAATCACGATGCCTGGAGACAAAGATTCTCGACGTTCCCTATTTATCAACTTTCGCTTCCGCGAGTTCAGATCGGCAAGGAAGTCATCAAATTTTTCATATTCTTCATTAAACCAATGAAATTGCTGATCGGTTCTTATCAGGAACCCGGAAGCGGACAGTAGAGAAGCCTCCGACTCGTTTAGAAAAGTCAGATGTGCAGACGACGCACCAAAATTAAGACAATTATCTTTTATTGCCTGAATAAGTGCGTGTCGTGCTTCGTTTCGATGATCACCTTCTGCGACGAGAAGCCGACGACCGGTAGCAGGAGTAAATGGTACTGAAATTTGAAGCTTTGGATAGTATCGTCCTCCTGCTCTTGTGTAAGCATCCGCCCAACTCTGATCAAAAACGTATTCCCCCATAGAATGAGTTTTCAAATAGCATGGTGCTGCTGCAAGAAGCGTCTTGCTCCCGTCTGAAATTAGAAAATGTGCGCCCTTCCAGCCGGTCTCTGGGATTGCCGAACCGGAATTCTGTAAAGCAGACAAAAATTCAAATGAAATAAATGGGTTCTTTCTATCTGCCCGATCTTCACTGTCTCCATCGTCACTATGAGCGCAACTATTCCATTCAGATCTCGATATATCTGAGAAGTTTGTTTCAATTCGCGTCGTTAGTGCCCCATGAGAGTTCAACGGACGCTCCAGCTATTCTGATTGATGAGGACTTTCTGGTATGAAGCCCTCGAAAACAATTTGGTCTGCATATTCACGCGCCTTTTGGAGGTTTTCGTTGGTTCTTATGGTCCATGTCATCAAAGGGAGCCCCAGTAACTTTCTGGCTAATTGTGGAGGGCCCTGATCTAGATCATTTATATACCATGAGAGAAAGTCGGGGCGGGTTTGGTCCAAATGTGTAAGGCACGCCATTGATTTCTTTTGGCTTGGTGAGAGAAAATCCCATTCCGGGTCATCATAGGTACTCTCACCGATAAATCCACACGGTCTTTCAGGGATGAGTTTTGAAATGGCGGCAACTACCAAGGGGTCAAATGATTTTATCGCCAGTGGCCCTCGATAATTCCGAACGGCCTGAGCTGTCTTTTCAGCTAATTCAAGATTCCCATCAAATTCGCTTTTGATTTCACATATGATCGGAACCCTACCATTAACTTTTTCAAGAAATGTCACAAAAGTAGGGATTGTATCTTTTGAGTTGAGAAGTTCGGTCAATTCCAATTGCGCGCAGTTGAGTTGGTTTATCTTTCCGGATCTTCCAGTGAGACGATCAAGCGTGTCATCATGGAATACCATTACGATACCGTCAGCTGATGATTGCACGTCGCATTCAATGGCAAACCCATGGTCAATCGCTCGCTGAGCGGCTGATATTGTATTCTCGATGACGCCGAGGCTGATGTCATGTAATCCGCGGTGAGCAATCGGAAATTGCATCAACCAATCGGGCACGCTCATCAAGCGACCTCGAACATGGCTTCAATCTCGATCGCCGCGTTCAGAGGTAGTTGGGCGACCCCGACGGTTGTCCGCGCATGGCGCCCATTATCACCGAGAATAGCTACCATTAAATCCGAAGCGCCGTTCATAACGGCTGGCAAACTTGAAAAGGATGGCAAACAATTTACAAACCCCCCCAGCCTTAAGCATCGAACAATCCGGGTTAAATCTTGGGTAGCGTTTTGGGCCTGCGCGAGAAGATTGATCGCGCATAGCCGAGAAGCCCCATATCCATCTTTTTCAGATACACTTTCTCCCAGCTTACCCGTGTGCTCGGGGCGCAGTAATCCTCCATCTAGACAGAGTTGACCCGAGATAACTAAGATATTTCCTATTTGAATGAATGGAACATAATTCGCGATCGGAGGATTTGCTGATGGGAGCGTGATTCCGAGTTCGGCGAGGCGTGCGCTTATCATAATTAGGTTCCTTCGTTCAATTCTGACAATATTTGTATGTGCTCTATAATTTTTGACTTAACCTCTCGTTTGATGCAAGCGGCAGTTTGTTCTCAATCGTTATTCCCTTCGAATAAAAAAGGCCCAAAGATGCGCCATAGTTTAATTCTGCGAATAATTGCGATTTCGTTTTCGGCGTTGGGTGCAAATTCGGTAACCGCAGCATCAAAAACTCAATTTGTCTCGCATCGCGCCGTCTATGACTTGGAATTGGACCGGGCGAGGCAAAGCAACATCGAAATTGCAAGAGGCCGTATAGTATACGAACTCATTGGTTCTGATTGTGAAGGGTTTGCTCAGAATTTCCGCCAGATTATTGAACTGCGCGGAGCGGAATTGGGTTCGCGCGTGATCGACACCCGTTCAACAACATTCGAGGAAGGAGATGGTTCTGGCCTTACCTTTTCAAATCGAACGGAAACCTCTTTCAGTCCGTCTGAGCAAACCGACGGAAGGGCACAGAAGCTTGAGCAAAAGGTCGCGATCAAAACGACATCACCAACGCAGGCAGTTATAGAGTATTCTGAAGTTGTCCTTTTCCCGATTGAGCATTACGCAAAGTTGATTGAAACTGCAGTTTTCGGTGGCAAGACTTTAAATGCCAAGGTTTTTGACGGCTCCCAAGACGGGACCACGCTATCTGATACATTCGCAGTGATTGGCCCTCCGATTAAGAATGCCGCTTTTGAACACAATATTCTCAATGCTAGCTTTGATCAGCTGTCGCGATGGCCAATTACAATCAGCTATTTTGATTACGCTGATTCAAAAAGTGAGCAGCCGGAATATACTATGTTTTTCGAATTATTTGAGAATGGCGTCGCACGAAATCTACGGCTCGATTTTGGAGATTTTTCGATTATCGGAAACTTGAAAGCCCTGGAATTAATTAAGACGCCAAAGTGTGATGTCAAAAGGTAGCCTATTAAATGGTTCAATTTTCCATTTTGGTTGCCAATTTTTCGTGCGCGATCAATACGTGGTGTGGATTGATAGATAATCGGGCACAAAATGTAACTAAAAGAGGTTCATCATGTAAAAAGTAATCAAGAACTGCGATCAGAAACTCAGGATCCTGCGCAAACGCTCTCAACGAATTTGGATCTATGCCAGTCAAAGTAATAAAGCGAGATAATTGATCAACATCGGACGCAAGAAAACTGATTGCTGAAATGGCAATCTCTTCTGAGTTAATAAGATCGTGTTTCTGTTTCATTTTGAAATATTGCTAACTAAAAAGTTTTCTTCTTAATTCATAATCAAAATCATTTCTCATTCGTATTCCATTCCAATTCTGTTCCTTGAATATAAGAAATTTTCGGTCCGAGATGTCTTTCGTTTCTTTTGCGAGCGAGTTCACATTGGTATTTGCGCTCTCTCGCTGATGCTTTTTGCTTGGTCGTATGAATTGAGGCGCAGTGGGAACAACATACGCCCTTTTCGTACTGGGGATGATCTCGATCCTCTCGAGTTAATGGGGAGAGACAACCGAAACAAAGCTCAACATCTGCAGGCTTAACGCCGTATCCAACAGCCACACGTTTGTCGAAGACAAAGCAGTCGCCGTTCCATTTGCTCTGCTCAGGTTCAATAACTTCGAGATATCGCAGAATTCCGCCATTCAACTGATATACTTCGGTAAACCCTTGTTCGAGCAAATACGCGCTGGCTTTCTCGCATCGGATTCCTCCCGTGCAAAAAAGCGCAATTTTTTGATCTTTGCTGCTCTGAAGCGAGTTCTCGATAAAACTCGGAAATTCCCCGAACGAACGTGTTTTTGGATTAATAGCTCTCTCAAAAGAACCTAGCCGAACTTCAAAATCATTACGGACGTCGATGACTGTTACCTCGTTGTCTTGAATCAGCCTATTCCAATCAACCGGATCCACAAGCGTTCCCATCTTGACATGGGGTTCAAGTCCGGGAATGCCGAGCGTAACAATTTCGGCTTTCAGCCTTACTTTCATCCGCAAGAAAGGCATTTCATTCGTGTAAGAAAATTTGGGACTAAACTGGAATTTTTCAGATAGTTTATGAATCGCTGACAGCAAATTTTGGATAGATTCGTCCGAACCTGCGATTGTCCCGTTAATCCCTTCAGAGGCTAACAGAATAATTCCTTTTATGCTCCATTTTGTGCACAGGTCATGGATTATATCTCTCAATGCCTCATATTCGGGCAAGGCGCAGAACTGATAAAAAGCGGCGACGGTAAAACGGGGCATCTGATACTTCTTTAGAACGGGGCCTAAGTTTAGAATTCTTTTGCAAAAATATCAAATAGCACTGATATTTTGATCTCACATTTAACAAACGCAATCGCTTACTCTCTGTGGAAAGCAAAAATCGCAATTTTGATGGAAAATTAAAAAAATGAAATGTTTCTGATTTGATTGATGTGTATTCAACCTACGGTGTTGTGTAGTTTCAACGATATGTCGTACCAAACTGTGAAATCGGTTTTTGGATCAAATTTTTGATTGGATTATTATGAGAGGCAAATCAAGTTATCAAAGCGGACTGTTGTTAGTTTTTGGATCAGCAATTGTCTGGAGTTTCGGCGGCGCTTTGGCGAGATTTTTGACGATTGAAGATAGTTGGACAATCGTTTTTTGGCGATCAGTGTGGGCAACTGCCTTTCTTGTGGCTTTTTTAGTTTATCGAGATGGTTTTGGCGGCACTCTAACGCAGGTTCGCCGGTTGCGTTGGCCAGCGTTCATGGTTGCTATTTGTTTCTGTACTGCATCGATCTCATTTGTAGTCGCGCTAAAATATACAACTGTTGCCAACATATTGTTTGTGCAGGCAACTGTTCCGCTGATTGCTACTTTGATGACGTGGCTTCTCTTCGGTGAGCGTGTAACAAAGCCGACACTAGCTGCAATTGGACTAGTAATCTGCGGCGTGTCAGTGATGGTTTCTGGGTCATTTGATGGTCGACTATCGTCCGTTGGTGACTCTCTTGCTATTTTGATTGCCGTTGCTTTCGCAAGTGCAACCGTGTTAACGCGCCGCTACTCCGAAATTCCAATGGTGCCCGCCGTCAGTTTAGGAGTTATTCTTGCATCAATTATAGCGTTCACTCAGGTGCAAAGTATTACTGTTCCTGCTTTTGATATGGCGGTTTTAATTTCATTCGGAGCGCTAAATCTAGGTCTCGGTTTGTCGCTGTTCGTAGTTGGAGCAAGGTTAATTCCAGCTTCAATTGCTGCACTGATTGGAACTACCGAGCCCGTTTTTGGCCCATTTTGGGTTTGGATAATCCACGGCGAGATACCGAGCTTGAGAACACTCATCGGAGGTGTAATCGTTATTGCCGCTCTTATATTCAATTCAATTTATCAGTTGAAGCTCTCTGACAACAGCAAGTGATGAACCAATCGATTTGTTGTTTTTCTTTACGTGTTAATTCTGTCTTTATTAATTTGAATTAAGAAAAGGTGTTGAATTTTTACGAGCAATCTACGGGAGTAAGGCGAATACCGGTTAGCTATAAATTTAAGCGGGGTTTTGTTTGAGGTACTTACGATGAAAACTGTCATGATCGTCGAGGATAATGAGCTGAATATGAAGCTATTCAACGATCTTCTTGAAGCCAATGGCTACAATACAGTAAAGACGCCGAATGGCACAGACGCCCTATCGTTAGCAAAAATTCATAGTCCCAATCTTATTCTTATGGATATTCAGTTGCCTGAAGTTTCTGGCGAAGACGTGATTCAATGGCTAAAGGCCGACCCCTTAACCCGATCAATTCCTATCATCGCTGTAACCGCTTTTGCCATGAAGGGAGATGAGGATCGGATTCTTGGTAAGGGCTGCGAGGCCTATTTATCAAAGCCAATTTCAATTGCAAAATTCTTAGATGCCGTCCGTGAACACGCCATCTAAGAATTAAAAAAGCTTACTATCAATAGATCAGTTGCAAAGTTAGTCTATAATCTAACGTCGGGCTATTTAATCTTTGTCTCTTTGAATTCAACGTGCTTCCGTGCAACGGGATCGTATTTTCTTTGGGTTATCTTATCGGTCATTGTTCTCGAATTTTTCTTGGTTACATAAAAATAACCAGTCTCTGCCGTCGAGAGAAGTTTTACTTTAATTGTGTTCGCCTTAGCCATGGCGGTGTTCCTTTAAAATTTCGATGATAAAGCACCGAATGAAAAATTGCGCCGAAAATGCTCAGCCTTCAAGTTTCCTAAGTATCGGAATGGAAAAATTTGTCAACGAATTTGGGTTGATATCGTATGCGTGTTTCATCCAAATTCAAAGATCATGCCAATCATATATAAATTTGTAAATTTCACAGTCCAGGCGATCAACTCACAGCAATTCTCTAACAAAAGAATTTCGCTTCTTGTAGAAAAACGGCACAGAAAGAAACGGGGATAACTTGCTTGCAATTCTGATCTCTGCTTCCTCGATGATTTTTTCGGTTATCGACGGAATATCTAATGTTTTCGCTTGTTGGAGCGGAACCCAAATTAGGTCAGTAAATTCAGTATTTGGCGTAGTTAAAAAATCGATTGAGTGTCCGACTTCCATTACATCAGCAAGAAAAAAACGGGTGTCAAATCGCTTCGGATATTCTGGGGGTGTAACCGCTCTGGCAATAAAATGGAGGCAATCCAAACACGGAAAGATACCGAAGGTTGAAAAATGTTCCCAAGTTGTATTCGGAATTAACGGTGGTGTACCAATATTTTCCCTTCCGAGCATAAGGCCGGTCTCTTCAAATGTTTCTCTGATTGCAGCGAGAGCAAACGATCGCGCCTTGATTGGGCTGGGGTTTCGAGTTCGCTTCAAAAGCTGTTCTTCGACAACAATATTAAGAGTGCTGCCAACGTTAACTTTTTTGTCGGATTGCTCCACTTTCCCGCCGGGAAATACATATTTGTTTGGCATGAAGGAATGACGATTATTTCGCTTTCCCATTAAAACAGTCGGTACTTTGTTTTTAAAATTCACGAGCAAAAGGGTTGCCGCATCGAACGGGGTTGAACGAATTATCGTTTTGTCGATCGCGGAGGCAAGTTGTTCATTCATGAACGAATATCATCCTTCATTCACTGTTTTTCATCGTGCGACTTGACGGGGCTTTGACCAAATCCATGCATTCTTAACGCCCATTGAAGTCCGACGATGGTGCCCTTGATTGGTTGCAACAATAAGAGTGAAAAGAACACCGTCAGAATTGGCCAAAGTACAATATGGAGCCAAATTGGCCAATTTGAATGGGATTCTACTGCCATCAATAATCCTACGATGATGTGTCCAACGATGAACAGCACCACGTAGGCAGGCAAATCGTCCGCCCGATGATGGGATAGGACTTCATTGCAAACCTCACATTCGGGCGCTACCTTGAGATATGATTTGAATAGGCGGCCTGATCCACATTTTGGGCATTTTGCTAGAAAACCTCGTCTGATTGATGTTTTCAGACTTCTCGTCTCGTTCAAATTTTTTCCAGAGAGCTCCATTAAAGATCAACTTTCTATGTTACTTATCAAAAAACCAGAATTATCGCCGATTTTTCCATTTCTTCTGTGGTCGGTTGGATATTCCCTCTGGCAGGGAAGATCTATGTTGCTCTCTTGACCCGGGTAACAATTCGAACCTTAGTGCTCCCGCTACCGGTGACGCCTCTACCAACTTTACCTTTACTTGATCACCTAACCTAAATATTTCCGCTGTGCGCTGGCCAATAAGAGCATGTTTAGCCTCGTCAAATTTATAAAAATCCTTGCCGATTGTGGCAGCTGGCACAAAGCCGTCGGCCCCGGTTTCTTCGAGTTTTACGAACAGACCGGATCGGGTCACGCCTGAAATTCTCCCAGAGAAAGATGCACCAATTTTGCTTGAAAGGTGGTTCACGATGAGACGATCAATTGTCTCCCTTTCGGCCACCATGGCACGACGTTCTGCAGCCGACAGTGATGCTGCTAGCTCAGCCAATGAGGGAATTGATTCGTCTTTAAGTCCATCTGCGCCAAGTTTTAGCGCGCGTATGAGTGCGCGATGTACAACAAGGTCCGAATAACGCCGAATAGGGGATGTAAAATGTGCGTAGCGTCGCAGGTTCAGGCCGAAATGCCCATAGTTATCGTTTGAATACTCTGCCTGAGCTTGCGATCTTAATACGACGTCGTTCACAAACGCCTGATGTGGCGACCCTTCTATTTTTTCTAGGATATTGTTGAAAAAAACGGGCCTTAATGCCCCCTGCAGCGTCATTTTGAAGCCAATTGATGCAAGAACCTCTTTAAACCCTCTTAATTTTTCAAGTGAAGGTTCATCATGTACTCGATAGATCAACGGGGTATGGTGATGTTCAAGCGTTTCGGCTGCGGCGACATTAGCCATGATCATAAAGTCTTCTACGAGACGGTGTGCTTCTAATCTCGGAGGCAAATACACGTAATCGAGGCTTCCATCGGGTCTGAGTTTTAACTTTCTCTCTGGAAGATTGAGGTCAAGTGGGGCACGTTCTTGACGCTCGCTCAGTTGCAAAGTCCACGCTTGCCAAAGTGGCTTGAGGGCCTTTTTTGTCAACTCAGAAGAGCTTGCTTCACTGGTGCCGTCGACCATTGATTGCGCTGAATTATATGAAAGTTTTGCCATTGAACGCATCAGTATTCGATGAAAACTGTGGCTCTTTTTTCGGCCATCAGGCCCAATTACCAATCGAACAGCGATGGCAGGACGATCTTCGTTAGGTTTCAACGAGCAAAGATCGTTTGAAATTCTCTCCGGAAGCATCGGCACTACGCGGTCCGGAAAGTACACTGAATTACCACGCTCGAGAGCTTCTTTATCTATTGCGGATCCTTGGGAAACGTATGCTGATACGTCAGCGATTGCGACCGATACCACATACCCTCCATGATTATTCGGATCGGGGTCAGGAGATGCATGGATCGCATCGTCATGGTCTTTGGCGTCCTCAGGATCTATTGTGATAAAGGGGGTCGATCGCCAATCTTCCCGTGAAATGCCTTGCCCGCTCGTGAGCGTGGCAGGCATAGCAACTTCTGCTTCAGCGATGGCGGTTCGAGAAAATTGATCAGGAATTCCATGAGTGTGAATAGCTATGAGGCTAATTGATTTCTCGGAGTTCAGTGATCCGACCGTCTCGGTAATCTTTCCAAAATACACGCCTGGCTTAGTGCCCTTGGTTAAGGTCGCAACAACAAGATCATTATTCGTGGCAGCTCCCTCATCACCGCTTCTTACGACGATTTGTCGCCCAAGTGCCTTTTTATCGACGGGCAAGATGACGCCATTCGGTTCACGGTCTTGGCGACGGAAAACGCCAATAACCTTTGATTGATGTTTCGAGACGATCTTTACAATCCGGCCGCTTGGTTCCGTCGTGCTGCTCTCGGATGAAGGATCAAGGCGAATTAGCACGACATCGCCAATGCGGGCGGTTGGGCCTTTGAAGTTCTTTTTGTTCGGGGACCTCACATGAATATTCGGGATATTTTCGTCGCTTGTGGCTATCCATTCGGCGGGTGCGGCGACAAGATCGCCGGAGCGGTCAATTCGCGTAATATTCGCCAGAAGCAAGGGCGGAAGCGCGCCGGGGCGGTGGAGCTTCTTGCCTCTTCGCTCGACCGCGTTTTCGATCTCAAGTTCTTTCAAAATAGCCTTGAGCGCAATTCGAGAATTTCCTTTAATATCAAAGGCTTTAGCGATTTCTCGCTTCCCTATTTTTGCCGGTCGCGAGGACTCAGAGCTTTGGCTTTTGATGAAGTCCAGGATTGCTTCTTTGGAGGGCAAAGACTTCGAGCCGGGCGCTTTGTTTGGCCTATTTGCCATGTGATGTTTTGACTCCGACGACCAACCTCTGATGCTGTGTGACATAGCTCGGGTCATTTTGGAAACGGTGATTTACTTAGAGGGTATTTTTGACGAAATGAAGGTGATCCGCTTTTAATCTTAGGGGGATTTCTAGTGCTTTCTGACCGACTGGAAATCAACTGGTATTACCAGTTCTGGCGCTGGAACAACGGCGGAGAATTACCGGTAATCTTGGCGAGAATGACCAGTGTTTATTCCACAATTTACGGAACGTTGGAATTGGACACGTTTTTCGCCTCTGTGTTGGAACGTCAATTGGACACGAAACTGGAACAATTATGGACATGCTGGCTGTTGTGCGACTTTATGAGGAAGGCGGAAGAGAGAAGCCCATTTTTGAGACGGGATGAGCTGAACTTCGAATTTTGAATTTGCGTTCATATTGGGTATGTTGGTTGGGTTGTTCCCCAAATGGATAAAGATCCAATGCCATCCTCGCTAGAAAATATCCTCACCATCCAAGAATTCAAGGAGCTGGCCAAGCGTCGTGTTCCGAAAATGTTTTTCGATTATGCCGATTCAGGAAGCTGGACGGAGACGACGTATCGCGAGAATGAAAGTGACTTTCAAAAGATTGCACTGCGTCAACGCGTGGCTGTCAATATGGAAGGTCGGTCGCTCAAGACCGAGATGGTGGGGCAGGCTGTCAGCATGCCAGTCGCCTTGGCTCCGACGGGTCTGACCGGGATGCAGATTGCTGACGGTGAAATCAAAGCAGCGAAGGCCGCTGAGAAGTTTGGCGTTCCCTTTACACTCTCGACCATGAGCATCTGTTCGATTGAAGATGTTGCGCGGGAGACGAGTTCGCCTTTCTGGTTTCAACTCTATGTCATGCGCGACCGGGGTTTCATTGAGCGACTGATTGACCGGGCGAAAGCCGCAAAATGCTCGGCCCTCGTTTTGACAATGGATCTACAGATTTTGGGCCAGAGGCATAAAGACATTCGGAACGGTCTATCGGCTCCGCCAAAGTTTACCGCCAAACATGTATGGCAGATGGCGAGCCGACCAAGCTGGGCGCTCGGGATGCTCGGAACGAAGCGGCGTTCATTTGGAAATCTGGTCGGCCATGTGGATAATTTGGGCGACCTTCGTCAGTTGTCGGCGTGGACGAGTTCGCAATTTGATCCGACACTTTCGTGGACGGATATTGCCTGGGTGAAAGAGCGATTCGGGGGCAAGGTTATTGTAAAAGGTATCCTTGATGCCGAAGATGCCAAGCTGGCTGTTGCCCACGGTGCGGATGCCATCATCGTTTCCAATCACGGCGGCAGACAGCTTGACGGGGCGCCTTCATCCATTCGCGTATTGCCGGAAATTGTTGCTGCCGTCGGGAGCAAGACGGAAATCCATTTGGATGGCGGAATACGATCCGGGCAGGATATCCTGAAGGCCGTCGCCTTGGGCGCGAAATCGACCTATATCGGGCGGGCGTTTCTTTATGGGCTCGGTGCTGGCGGGGAAGCCGGGGTGACGAGAGTCCTCGAGATTATCCGAAAGGAGATGGATATCACGATGGCGCTCTGCGGAGAACGCGACATCCGGAATATCGGCGCGCATACGATTTATCAGAACAAGCTGGTTGGCTGAATTTCCGGGTGATTGTGCTCACCCGGAAATCTGCTCATTCTCTTAGAGGTAATAGTCGAATTCTCTGCTTAGTGGTTCTGAAAAGAGTTCTGTAAACTCTCCAAGTTTGATTTCCCGGTAGAGCTTTGGAAAATCGGGCGGGAAGTAGTTTTTCAAAATCTTCGCTTGTGCCAGAGCATCGAGTGACGCCAAGAAATGCGGCGCCATTTTGGCAGTTTTGGTTGGCACGGGAATGCTATCTGCATTCTTCCCGTCAATCGGCTGTGTCGGCACGAGTTTGTTCATCACGCCGTGATCAATGCCTGCGAGGATCGCGGCGAGAGCGAGATGCGGCGAGGCGTCAGCGCCTGCCACTCGATGTTCGATGCGGCGCGACTGACCGTCTCCGAATGGAACACGGAAGGCGACAGACCGGTTATTGTGCCCCCAGTGACCATTGACCGGCACAAAGTTATCCGGTTTGAAGCGCCGAAACGCGCTGAAGTTAGCGGCGAAAATTCCGAGAGCCTCTGAAAGAGTTGATTGAAGACCAGCGACGGCCGATCTCAATGTGTCGGTTCCGTTCGCGGCAGAGAAGATATTGTTACCGTCTTTGTCCATGAGGCTCACATGAACATGCATGCCGCTTCCCGGCTGGTCCATATAGGGTTTCGCCATGAACGTGACATCGTCGCCGCGTTCACGCGCAACACCGCGGATCACGCGCTTCAGGAGTGTTGCGTGGTCGGCTGCGAGGAGAGGGTCCGCAACGTGTTTCAAATTGATTTCGAACTGGCCCAGACCATACTCAGCGACGGCCGTTGAGGCCGGTATCCCTTGGGCACGCGCCGCTGTGTCGATCGCCAGAATGAGATCACTATAGTCTTCGAGTTGTTCGACGCTCAAATTCGCGGGTGCGCGAGGCGGGCCGTTTGTGCGGGAAAGCTTTGCAGGACGGATTTTTCCGTCTTCCGTGCGCTCGGAGTCGATCAAATAGAATTCAAGTTCGCAGGCAACAGTTGGATATAACCCATTGGCATTCAATCTCTTTACGACATCGGCCAATACTTTTCTAGGATCAAACCAGAGTTGATCTCCGGTTTCTGCGTGACGCATATCGAGGAGACATTGGGCGGTTGGAGATTTCGCCCATGGAACCGGAGCAAACGTCCCCGGTACAACGCGCCCTACGGCGTCCGGATCGCCGTCCGAGCCTCCAATGCCAAGAGCATTTGTGCCGTGCCCGTGCACGTCGAGTACTGCGGCGCAGGCTGAAAAGGTAACGCCGGAATTCAAGATACGCTTGATATCCGCAACCGGTTCCCGTTTTCCATAAAGTTGGCCCGAGATACCGACCATAAAGGTGTCGATAAAGGCTGTTTCGGGATGACCACGCAAGAATTCTTCCCACTCATTATGTGGGTTAGCCGCTTCAAATGCCATTTTCTTTCTCCGATTTGAGTTTTTAGATGATGAAAGGGTTCGCTATTCGACGATTGCGTAGATTTTTCGCACGGGTTCGGTTGTTTCCCAGATGCCTTGAAAGCCCCGGGGAATAACGAAGGATTGACCAGCTTCGAATTCCAGAATGCTGCCATCGTCGCCGCGTAATTTCCCCGAGCCGGACAAGATCGTGCAGAGCTCGTCCTCTGTGTATGAGACGCGCCAAGCGCCGATATCCGAGGCCCACTGACCAACGTAGAATCCTCGCTCTTGGTTCTCATAAGACGGCAGGATGCCTGTCAAAGGCGCGCCGGAAACAAGGCGATCCGGTGCGATGGGTGTCTCTTTTGAAAATGCAGCAGACGTCGGAATCGTGAAAGGCTTTTGCGCAGTCATCTCTTGTCTTCTCTTTAAGGTATGATCTTCAGGATGTCGTCTGAGCCAATCGTTCGGCTCTTTCCCGCTCGACTTCCTGACGCTTTGTCATGATCGAGGCGATGATGACAGTCACTGTGACGACTGCGACCATCATTGAACAGACAGCGTTGATCTCAGGTTTTACGCCCAGTCGGACGTCCGAATAGATTTTCATCGGGAGCGTCGTAGCGCCTGGCCCAGTCGTGAAGCTCGAAATGACCAGATCATCGAGTGATAGTGTGAAGGCCAGCATCCAACTGGAAATCACAGCCGGAAGGATCAATGGGAGCGTGATACGAAAAAACGTCATGAAAGGGGTGCAGCCAAGATCGAGCGCCGCCTCTTCAATGCTTCTGTCAAAACTGACGAGGCGCGATTGGACAACAACGGCGACGAAACACATGGTGAATGTGATATGGGCGAGCACGATGGTCCAGAAGCCCCGATCCACATTTATCGAGACGAAGAGCAGGAGAAGTGACAGTCCTGTAATCACCTCCGGCATGACGAGCGGCGCATACACCATTCCCGAAAAAAGGGTGCGCCCCGCAAACCGCCCGTGTCTTGCAAGGGCCAAAGCCGCCATCGTGCCCAAGATGGTTGCGATCGACGCCGACAGGAAAGCGACTTTCAGGGTTATCCACGCCGCATCAAGCAATTGCTGGTTGGAAAAAACCGAGGCGTACCATTTCGTTGACCATCCGCCCCATACGGCGACGCTTCGCCCTGCGTTGAACGAATAGAGGATGAGAAGCAGGATCGGGAGATAAAGAAAGGCAAAGCCGGCTGTCAGCGATACGGCATTGAAAGTGCTGAAACGTTTCATTGCCCAGCCTCTTGTTGCTTTGCCTGATTGTTCTGGAAAATCATGATCGGGATCATGAGAACAATGAGGAGGGCGATAGCAACGGCAGAGGCTGCTGGCCAGTCGCGGTTATTGAAAAACTCCTCCCACATCGTCTTGCCGATCATGACCGTATCGGACCCGCCAAGAAGATCGGGGATAACGAACTCGCCGACGGCGGGGATGAAAACAAGGAAACAGCCTGCGATAACGCCCGGGAGAGAGAGGGGAAATGTCACTTTCCAAAACGCCTGAATATTGGTGCAGCCGAGATCTTTGGCGGCTTCAATCAGGCTTTCGTCCATTTTCTCCAGCGCGGAATAGAGCGGGAGAACCATGAAGGGCAGGTAAGAGTAGAGAATGCCGATATACACGGCAGCGTTGGTCGACAAGATCACGAGGGGTTCATCGATGATCCCGAGAGACAGGAGCATCGAATTGAGCAAACCTTCCTCGGAGAGGATCGAGATCCACGCATAGACGCGGATCAGAAAACTCGTCCAGAACGGCAAGATCACCATCATCACCAGTGTTGGACGCCATGATTTCGGGGCACGTGCCATGCCGTAGGCGAGCGGATAGGCGATGAAAAGCATCATCACGGTCGACGAACCCGCAATCCAGATGCTCGAAAGATACGAACTCACATAGATTGAGTCGTCGAACAGCCGAAGGTAATTCGCGGATGTGAATTCAGCGAACCGAGCAAACGTCTCGCTCCAGCCATCGACAAAAGGGTCGAAGGTGGGAGAGTAGGGCGGTTGAGCGATCTCGGGCGACGAGAGAGAGATTTTGAAGACGATGATGAACGGTATGAGGAAGAAAACGAGCGTCCACAGATAGGGAATGGCTCGAACAATCCAGCGATGGTTTGTGTTGGTCATCGCCTGTGCCTCATTTGGTCAGCACAATGCCGCTGTCGGGCGCCCAGGTGAGGAAGACCTTGTCTTCCCAGCTGATCGGGCGTTCGACGATTCGGCGGGTATTTGCGATTGAAGCACGCATCGTGCCGCCGCCATCAAGCCGGACGTGATAAACGGAAACGTCACCGACATATCCGATATCCCAGACTGTGCCGGTCGCGGTATTGACGCTCGGGTTCTCGGGCGGGGAAAGGCCGATCGATACTTTTTCAGGACGAAGGGCAAACCATGCCGTGTCGCCATTTTTAACCGCGCTCTCGCCTGACGCCTCGATCATCCCGCCTGTCATGTCGCTGCCGAGGATGATTTTTCCAAGGTCGTTCTTTTCGACACGGCCCTCAATCAGATTGATATCGCCGATAAAGTCGGCGACATATTTTGACACGGGCTGCTCATAGAGTTCAGCGGGTGGTGAAATCTGGACAAATTGACCCTTGTCCATGACGGCGATCCGGTCCGCCATGGTCATGGCTTCGTCCTGATCATGCGTGACGATCACGAATGTCATGCCCAGGGACATTTGGAGATCGAGTAATTCGAATTGTGTTTCTTCACGCAGTTTTTTGTCGAGAGCGCCGAGCGGTTCGTCCAACAGAAGAACTTTCGGACGCTTCGCGATCGCGCGGGCTAGGGCGACGCGTTGGCGTTGTCCGCCCGATAATTGGTGAGGCTTGCGCAGGGCGAAGCCTTCAAGCTTCACGAGCTTCAGCATTTCCTCAACGCGCGCTGTGATTTCACCTTTCGGGAGTTTCTCCATTTCCAGACCGAAGGCGATGTTTTTTTCAACTGTCATGTGCGGAAACAGAGCATAGGATTGGAACATCATGTTCACAGGCCGCTTGTGCGGCGGGATCCCAGCGAGGTCTTGTCCGGCAATCGAAATCGAACCCGCCGAGGGTGTTTCAAAGCCTGCCAACATGCGCATGAGAGTCGTCTTGCCGCAGCCTGACGGCCCGAGAAGCGCAAAGAACTCGCGCTCGAAGATGTCGAGCGACACGTTGTTGACGGCTGTGAAACTGCCAAAGTTTTTTGAGACGTTTTCAATCCGGATCAGCGGCTTTGCAGAGGGATCGTCCCACGGAGCGAATTTCCGGCGTATCGGACCGATTGATTTAGCTGCCATCACTGATTTTCCGAAATATTGCCTGAGGTGAGAAAGGGCCGGCGTACAGGACGCCGACCCTTTTATGTTACTTGCGCTTGATGTCGCGCCAGGCCTTTGTCGACTCGCGTTGTGTTTTCTGGTCAAGCGGGAGGACAATGAACAGTTTCGACATTGTTGCGTCGTCGGGGAAAGTCCCACGATCATCCAGAATGGCTTTGTCGATGAATTGCTGGGAAGAAATGTTCCCGTTCGGGTACTGGATGTAGTTCGAAGCTTTCGCAGCGACTTCGGGGCGCATCATGTAATTGATGAAGGCGTAGGCCTCTTCAAGATGTGGTGCGTCTTTCGGAATGGCGAAATTGTCGAAGAACATGCCAGCACCTTCTTTCGGGATCACGTAGCCGACTTCGACTTTTTTCTTGGGATCTTTGACGGTCTGGTTCTTTTCTTCAGCGCGGCTCGCGGCCTGTTTGATGTCGCCGGACCAGCCGACCACGAGACATGCGTCACCATTGGCAAGCGCGTTGATATATTCGGACGAGTGGAATTTCTTGATGAAGGGGCGGATCTTTTTGAGAAGTTCAGCCGCGGCCTTGAAATCTTCCGGATCGCGGGAGTTGGGGTCCTTGCCGAGATAGTTCAGCGCTGCCGGAATGACCTCATCGGGGGCATCAAGCACCATGATGCCGCAATCTTTGAATTTAGAGGCAATGGCGGGGTCGAAAATCAGTTTCCACGAATCAAGCGGAGCATCGGGCATCCGGTCTTTGATTTTGTTGATGTTGTAGCCGATCCCCGTTGTTCCCCACATGTAATTGACAGCGTATTCATTGCCGGGATCATACATTGACAGGCGCTTGGCGACGTCGGGCCAGACATGGGAGAGATTGGGGATTTTGGATTTGTCGAGCTTGAGGAAGACGCCAGCCTGAATTTGGCGGCCGATGAAATTGCCCGAGGGAACGACGACATCATAGCCCGTTTTGCCGGCCAGAAGTTTGGTTTCGAGCAAGTCATTGGAGTCGAACACGTCGTATTTGACTTTGATGCCCGTCTCTTTCGTGAAGTCTTCGAGGATGGTTGGATCGATGTAATCCGACCAATTAAAGACGTTTACCGTCTTTTCCTGAGCCGATGCGTGGAACGGAAGGGCTCCAGCGATTGCCGCGAATGTGACTGCGGCGACAAGACGTTTCATCAATATCTCCCTCATTTTAATCTCCCGATCATTCAGGCTTGCGACTGAACACAAGCGTGGCCGGAAGTATGGCAATTATTCAACGGCTACTCAACTACTTAAGCGTCCGAACTCCTGAAACGCAAAGCATACTGGCCGAAATGGCGGGTCTCGGAGTCCGTCTCGCCAGAGCGGATACTGTTCTTGAGACGCGGGGTCTTGCAAGTTGATCCAAATGTGATCACAATTGATGAAATGTGTCAATCTCGGGGCGGGAAGAAATTTCAGTTTTGAAAAATTGGCGGGGGGATTTTTGCGTTGAAAAAAAATGACATTCAAAAAAATCGGGACGCGGAGAGCGGGGGGCGGGAGCTGTTCAGCCTTTCGG
>Ga0209033_1000236_pt1 | contig 31088 bp, 31 predicted proteins | sample LauGreFa1BDMLBDN_2_FD_188218 | JGI IMG/M metagenome (GOLD analysis project Ga0209033, IMG submission 188218) | Freshwater lake microbial communities from Lake Michigan, USA - Fa13.BD.MLB.DN (SPAdes) (version 2) | ecosystem: Environmental > Aquatic > Freshwater > Lake | place: Lake Michigan, USA...
ACCACTAAGCGCAATGGGAATCCATTCTCAGGGCGCAGCATCTCACCGTTCATGCCCCACGCAACAATCACATCGTCCAAGGCCATTTCCATCGACATCGTTCGGGTCATGCCAGAGCCATCGCCGCCCTCTGCCAAAACATACTTCCCTTTTTTAAGGTCTGCACCGCAGATATCGAGGAGTGTAGAGAGTGGGACGCCCGTGAACTCACAGCACGACAACATACCGTGGGTGTACTGCACAGTCGGTACGGCAACATTGCCCCATTCCAAACCGGTATTGGCTCCACACTCAATGAAGTGAATACGCGAGACCGACGGTAGGCGCATCAGGTCATTCATGGTGAATACCTTTTCGTTCTTCACCAAACCATTAATCATCAAACGGTGTTTATTTGGATCAAGGTTGTACCAACCCTGATGGTGGCGTTCAAAGTGCAAACCATTGGGGGTAATGATGCCAAAGAGTCCTTGCAAAGGTGTGAAAGCAACCGATGCTGCGGATACACGTGTCAGACCAGGCGACTCTCTACGAACTAGATTCTTCTCATAGACCGATGGCATTCCATAAGGATCTGTTGCTACGTTTTTACCAAGCGTGGTTTGCCATTCTTGTTTCTCCAAAATAGCAGGGTCCCCTTTGGGGTTCGCCATGGCAAGACCACCACCCATAGCACTGGCTCCACCAAGGGCTGCAACAAAACTTTTGCGCAAGAATCCACGACGCTCTTCGTTTGCACCATGCTGAGTAATGTCTGCAATGGCGTCTTGCGAGAGGAAGTTCTCGGGGGCCTTCTGAATACGACTAAAGGACTCAAGGGCCTGGGTGTTGGGGGAAGTTTTGTTCATTGCAGTATGGGGGATAGAAATTAAATGGGGATTAACTCTTTTCAGAAAAAAGTTCTTCGGCAATGCGCGCACAGATGTTTTGGCAGATCTCTAAGGTCGCTTGGTCTTCAATGGCATAAAAGACCGTAGTGCCAACCTTACGGCGGTTTAATATTTTGGCTTGATGTAATGCAGACAAATGGCGCGATACATTGGCCTGACTGGAGCCGCACGCCTCAATCACTTCAGTCACAGATTTTTCGCCTTCACATAGCGCGTATAAGATACGCAGGCGAGATGGTTCTGATAAGGTTGAGAAAAATTGCGATACGCCCACAAATAGAGATTCCATTTGCTGCTTGCTCAATTGTTTTTTTACAAACGCCTCACTGATCTCCAAGGATGGAGTCTTTTTTGAGGTCTTTGGAAGGCTAGCCATAAATATGCGTATTTGCGTATATTACACGAAATATTTGTCTTTATGCATATACAGAGATACCCTAATTAGCATCCCGAAAGATCAACCCACAAGCATCGCCTAGAGCCTAAAATAGCCCATTATCCTAAATAACATATTTCTTAAGTAACTGATTTAATTAAATTAAATAAAGTAAATTGCTAGACACCCAAGCGATCGCCCTCTCACTAACATTGGCCTTTTGGACCTTAGTCCTTCTGATTCCATTAGGGATCTGGGTAGCGCATCGCCTTGCCGATGCGGGTCCCTGGAAATCTTGGGCTGAGGCTGCGCTTGCCCTGCCCCTAGTCTTACCTCCTACGGTCTTGGGCTATTACTTTATTGTGGCTTTTGCTGGTAAAAGTTTATTTGGCGAGCCCTTGGTGTTTTCGTTCACGGGCTTATTGGTAGCCTCTCTGATCATCAATCTACCGTTTGCGATTCAGCCAATTCAGCGTGCCTTTGAGGCAATCCCCCCAGAAATCAAGGAGGCCGCTAAGGTTAGCGGTCTCAATACCTGGCAACGCTTTCGTTTAATTGAATTACCACTGGCTTGGCGCGGTATTCTCAGTGGTGCTGCCATGACCTTTGCTCACACCTTGGGTGAGTTTGGTGTGGTGCTGATGGTGGGTGGTGCTATCCCTGGGGAGACTAAAACAGCCTCCATCGCAATTTATGACAAGGTCCAGACCTTTGATACGGCAGGTGCAGGATCCTTGTCTTTGATCTTGTTGCTGATCTCTCTCATTGCGATTGCGATCTCGTATGGTGTTCTCGGAAAACCCAAAGCAGGATCTCATCGTGCTTAAGTTACATATTCAGCAGACTGTACCCAATCCACTCTCTATTCATTTAGAGGTGGACTATGGCGAGATCCATGCATTGGTAGGACCTTCGGGGAGTGGCAAAACAAGTGTTCTGCGCTCGATTGCAGGATTGCATCACCCCGAGATGGGCAGCATCGAATGCGCAAATACAGTATGGCTAAATCGGGATCCTGCCCGCGGCCCTCGCATAGTCCAAGACGCCTCGGTACGCTCATGTGGATTTTTATTTCAGCAATATGCTTTGTTTCCGCACCTAAGTGCTTTAGAGAACGTTCGTATTGCTCTGCATAACAATGGTGAAAGTCGTGCTGAGCAAATACGGTGCGCTCACGATTGGCTGGCACAACTTAATATTGCTGAGCTTGCTGACCGCCTACCTAGGCAAATATCCGGAGGACAGCAACAGCGTGTTGCCCTTGCCCGTGCATTGGCGCGCTCTCCCAAAATCTTATTGCTCGACGAGCCCTTCTCTGCGATTGATATACCAACCCGACAAACTCTCTACCAGACGCTTGCTGAGTTACGCAAGCAATTGCATATTCCGATTGTGTTGGTGACCCATGATCTGCGTGAGGCGCATTTGCTCGCTGATCGCATTACCGTGATCGATCAAGGAGTGGGTTTGCAAACAGCCAACGCCAATGATTTATTTGCGAAGCCCCGTAATCCGAGAGTTGCTCAATTGGTAGGTATCCCCAATCTGTTTCAGGGGGTATTTAATGCGGGGCGATTACAGTGGGGCTCGAGCCCCTGGGCTTTCCAGATCACCGACAAGGGCAAGATCCCGCCGCAATCGCAAGTAGCTTGGGTCATTCCGCAAGCGGGCTTAAGTGTTCATTCCAATCGACTCGATGGACGCATTCCCTGTCGAGTAAAGCAAATAAGTACTCTCGGACAAATTGCAGTAATCGAATTTGTGATTGAAGCCATTACAGAAACACTTACCTGGGAAGCATCTGCTGCTGAAGTTAGACGCCTTGGTTTAGAGCAAGATGCTTTGGTCTATTTAGAGTTCAATCGAGATTTAATCCACATCATGCCTCTGCGCCCCATTAATGATCCACGTCGCTTTATGAGCGCAGCGAATGCGGCGCCCTAGCAGCTCATTATTTTTTGAGGCCGGCTTGTAAATCGTTCTTGAGATCTTCGATGTTCTCAAGCCCTACCGCAATCCGTACTAAGCCATCAACAATACCCGCCTCTTTTCTGGCTTGCGGTGTAATGCGACAGTGCGTTGTCGTTGCGGGATGGGTAATGGTTGTGCGAGTGTCGCCCAAATTAGCTGTGATCGAACACAGGCGTGTTTTATTAATGAGTTGGTAGGCCGCCTTCTTGCCACCCTTTAAGACAAAAGACACAATCGGACCACCAGCTTTTTGCTGACGCTTTGCTAATGCGTGTTGCGGGTGCGACTTTAATCCCGGATGAAATACCTTCTCTACTCCAGCTTGTTTTTCTAACCACTGTGCAAGTGCGAGTGCATTACTACTTTGCGCCTTCATCCGCAAATCGAGGGTCTCCAAACCTTTTAGGAATACCCAAGCATTAAAGGCTGAAAGTGTTGGGCCCGCAGTACGCACGTAGGGAAATACTTTACCCATCACAAAATCTGTACTGCCCACAATCGCACCGCCCACGACACGACCTTGTCCATCAAGATACTTGGTTGCCGAATGAATTACGACATCGGCGCCCAACTCTAATGGCTTTTGCAATGCAGGCGTACAGAAACAGTTATCCACCACGAATAAGGACTTTGCTTTCTTGGCCACTTTAGCAATTGCTGCAATATCAGCAATCTCAGTTAAGGGATTAGATGGGGTCTCTAAGTAGAACAAGCGAGTATTTTTTTGGACTGCTGCCTGCCACGCCTTGACATCATGAATCGCCACATAGGTCGTAGTAATCCCAAAGCGACCCAAGATCGATGAGAACAGTTGCGTAGTTGCCCCAAAGACAGACTTGGAGCAAATGACATGATCGCCCGCCTGAAGGTGGGACATTGCAGTTGTTAAGATTGCAGACATACCCGATGAGGTTGCAATGCACGCCTCACCACCCTCGAGTGCGGCCAATCGATCCTGAAACATACTCACGGTTGGGTTTGTGAAACGTGAATAGATAAAGCCCTGATCAGCGTGGGCAAAACCATGCTCGGCTTCTTCGGCGGAGTTAAAGCAGAAACTCGAGGTTAAGAACATAGCTTCAGAATGCTCTTGATAATCCGAGCTGCGACGCGTACCGGCCCGAACCGCAATGGTCTCAGGCGCCAGGGTGTTCATATTGGGTTTGGCGCGGATGGTTTTTTTCATAAGAACTCTAGTTTGACAGGGAATTACCGAACTGTCACCTCAGCGTGCCACACAAACCACAATGAGGAGGATTAGTCTCCGTTTGCTAATTGCAAATGCAATTGTGAGCGAGCAAAATCACTCGGATCACTCTTACGGTCTTCTTCGGTATTGGCAATATTGCGAGCTGCCTCGAGTGCGTCCAAGTAAGCCTCGGTAATATCACCGCTAATATACACACCATCAAAGCAAGAGGATTCAAAGTTCTTAATGCTTGGGTTGATATCTTGTACAGCTTTTTTCATATCCTCGACACTTTGATAGATCAGCTGATCAGCCCCAATTAATTGATTGATCTCATCGTGAGTACGACCATAGGCTACTAACTCACTACGAGTTGGCATGTCAATGCCATACACATTGGGGAATCGCACTGGGGGCGCAGCCGAAGCAAAGATTACTTTCTTGGCACCCGACTCTCTAGCCATTTGCACAATCTCATACGAGGTCGTGCCACGCACAATCGAGTCATCCACAATTAATACCGTTTTATCTTTGAACTCGATGCGCATTGCATTCAGTTTTTGACGAACCGACTTCTTGCGCACTGCTTGTCCGGGCATGATAAATGTCCGACCAATGTAACGGTTCTTGAAGAAGCCCTCGCGATACGAAATCCCTAAACGTTTGGCAACCTGCATTGCTGCAGGACGACTCGAATCCGGGATCGGCATCACCACATCGATTTTGCTAACGTCGGCCTCTGCTCGGATTTTCTCTGCCAAGTAATCACCCATGCGCATACGCACGTTATAGACCGTGACCCCATCAATGGTGGAGTCTGGTCGAGCAAGGTAGACATACTCAAAAATACAGGGGTTAAGCGATGCATTACTTGCACACTGTCTAGAATGGAAATTACCATCCATATCAATATAGATCGCCTCACCCGGTTGCACATCGCGCACGACGGTGAACCCTAGGCCTTCTAATGCCACAGATTCAGAGGCCAGCATCCACTCGGGTCCTTGCGGTGTATCGATCCGACCAATGCATAGTGGGCGGATACCAAATGGGTCTCTGAATGCTAAAAGCCCAAAGCCCGCAATTAAGGCCACGACTGCATAAGAGCCCTTAACCCGTTTATTAAGTCCTACTACTGCCTTAAAGATCGAGTCGTCGTCTAGCGCAGCACTATTGGTTTCTTTCTGAAGCTCATCGGCCAAGACATTCAGTAGCACTTCAGTATCTGAGTTGGTGTTGATATGGCGACGATCGCGGTAGGCCATCTCGCTGCGTAATATCGGTGCGTTAGTTAAATTGCCGTTGTGAGCGAGGATGATTCCAAATGGAGCGCTGACATAAAAAGGTTGCGCCTCTTCTTCACTGCTCGCTGAACCGGCCGTGGGATAACGTACCTGCCCAATACCAGCGTTTCCAACAAGACTGCGCATATTACGGGTTCTAAAGACATCGCGTACTAGACCATTGGCTTTATGCATCGCAAAGGAGTTACCGTGCATGGTTGCAATACCTGCTGCATCCTGACCGCGATGCTGCAAGAGCAAAAGTGCATCATACAAAAGTTGATTTACTGGTTGATGCGAGATTGTTCCAACCACTCCGCACATGTTTAGCTCCCCGGCGACCGAGTTGAATCGGTCATTGATATTGCATTTAACTGCTTAGCCCAGCTCTCTGGCAACCATGAGCGTATTAAGCCAGTTCCTTTTTCAAGGGTTGGCCGAATCGCGGCTGCTTGCCATGCTTGGGTTTGTTGTGCACCCGTTAATGCGCCTAATGTTGCTAGAACTACCAGAACCACTATGCCCCGTGCAAAGCCGAAAACGAGGCCAAAGAAACGATCAACCAAGGTTAAGCCAGCGCTTGACAATACTTTTTGCAGAGCTCTAGCCAATAAACCGAGACTGATGAGAACAATCACAAAGATTAACAAGAACGCTGAGGCTAAGCGGGCGGTTGCATTGGGTATGAAGGCAGACAGCCACTCACTCGCCAAATAATCACAGTAATGATAAGAAAGCCATGCAGCAATGAACCAAGAGGCTAATGCAATCACCTCTCTAAATAATCCACGCCATACGCCCACCGCTGCCGAGATCACCAAAATACCGAACGCAAAGTAATCGAGGGTGGTCAGGTGAATGGCGCTGAGCTGTTCCATCATTAATTCTTATTGAGTTCTACGATTCGAGGACTGAGCCCCAATGCCTTGATACGTTTCTCAGCAGCTTCTGCTGCTTCGCGCTCTACAAATGGGCCAGCACGCAAGACAAACAATTTGGTTCCCTCAGCATTATTGCGAGTGAGTACGTAATACGGAATCTTGTTATCTTTGAGTTTTGCAACCCAACCATTGGCACGCTCTTCCGATGCAAACGCCCCAATCTGAATCACAAACTTACCATTGGCTGCGGCCTTCATCTCACCGCTAGCAGCTGCATCCTTACTAATCACAACCAACTCTTCACCAGGGGCAAGGCCAAAACCTTTATTCGCTGGATTAGTCGCTGGGGGCGGTGATACGGGCTTGGTCTCGGGTTTGAGGTCAGGTTTTAGTTCAGCCTTGGTCTCGACCTTTGTCTCTAGTTTTGGCTCGGGGTTTGCTTTCTTGTCTGGCTCTGGGTTCAAGATACCGGCGGCAGGATTCGGGATGCTACTCACAATCTGCACCGTAATGTCATTAACAACGGGCTTAGGTTTTTTATCCAAGATCTGAGGTAAACCAATGACTGCAATCAGCACCAAAGTCGCTGCACCAATCAAGCGATGGCGCGCACGTTGTTTCTCGGGATCTTCGGTTAGGGCTGGATCTTCAGCCGGGTCTTCATTGGCTCTGGTGCGTTTAGTAATTGGGCGCCTAGCGAGGGGCTCAATTTTTTGAGGGTCGGATTTACGTCGAAATAGATTCGATATGAAGGTCATGGATCAATGTGCCTGGTTATTTCGATAAGCCATTACGCCCGCAACTGTATAAAAGGATCCGAAGACCACAATTCTATCACCCTCACCCGCTTTATCCAAAGCCATTTGATAAGCGCTACCCGCCCCAGAAAATACCTCTGCCTCTTTACCCAGTCCCTGAATCTGTTTGGCGAGATCTATCCCTTTCGCTGCGCGCGCTGTTGGCAAATCGGTGCAATACCAATAATCCACCAAATCCATCATCGGCTTGAGCACCCCCTCAATATCTTTATCAGCCATGGCACCAAATACTGCATAGGTATAGGGGTGATAACCCATCTTATCCAAACTTTGTGCGAGGGTAGCGGCCGCATGCGGATTATGTGCCACATCTAAGACGATGCTTGGCTTACCGGGTAAGACCTGAAACCGTCCTGGTAACTCTACTAAGGCAAAACCATTGCGTATATCTTGCGCACTCACTGGTAAACGATCGTGCAAGGCCATTAAGGCAGCAATTACGGCAGAGGCATTGAGTAATTGATTGGCACCTCGTAATGCTGGATAAGCCAAACCACTAAAGCGCTTTCCTCGTCCGGACCATCCCCATTGCTGCTGATCGCCCTCAAAACCAAAATCCTTACCAATCAGCCATAGATCGGTACCCAAAGCCTTAGCGTGATCAATCAAACTTTGGGGCGGTACTGGATCACCACAAATGGCACTTGCGTTCTTGCGGAAGATGCCAGCCTTTTCAAAAGCGATGGCCTCGCGGGTGTTCCCCAAATACGCCATATGGTCAAGATCAATACTGGTCACAATGGCGCAATCCGCATCCACAATATTGACTGCATCCAAGCGACCACCCATCCCTACTTCTAAAATCGCCACATCAATCCCAGCATTGGCAAAGAGATCCATGATGGCTAAGGTGGTGAACTCAAAATACGTTAAGGTCGGAGCATTCTCAATCCGACACCGTGCTTGCTCTACCCGATTGAAGGATTGCAAGAGCTCAGCATCCGTTGCTTCACGACCATGAATCCGAGCACGTTCATGAAAACGCAGCAGATGAGGGGAAGTATGGCAAGCGACTTTATAGCCGGCTGCTAAGAGAACACTCTCTAGAAATGCACAGGTGGAACCTTTACCGTTGGTACCGCCCACGGTAATGACGGGGCAGGAGAAACGCAAGCCTAAGGACTCTTTCACCTGATTAATACGGGTGAGTCCCATATCAATCCCGACAGGGTGGGCGGTCTCTAAATACGTTAACCAGTCATCTAGATTGGTAAAGAGAATGGCTTTGTTCTGGCTGTTCTCCGGCACGACTTAGCTCGAACCGCTGGAGTTGAGTAATTGCTTGGGGAGTTTATCGGCTGGAATACTTTGTAATAGAGCCAATAGGTGCGCAATTTCTTTACGCATCTCTCGACGATCCACAATCATGTCGATACCACCCTTTTGCATTAAGAACTCCGAGCGCTGAAAGCCTTCGGGTAATTTCTCACGCACCGTTTGCTCGATCACGCGTGGACCGGCAAATCCGATTAATGCCTTGGGCTCGGCCATCACTACATCACCCATGAAGGCAAAGCTAGCAGAGATACCTCCCATGGTGGGATCCGTTAATACACTGATGTAAGGTAGACCTGCTTGCGAGAGCTTGGTCAACATCGAATTGGTCTTGGCCATCTGCAAGAGTGAAAGTAGACTCTCTTGCATACGGGCGCCACCTGTTGCTGTAATGCAAATGAACGCGCATTTTTTATTAATCGCTTCTTGTACACCCCGCACAAAGCGCTCACCCACTACAGAGCCCATCGAGCCACCCATGTACTCAAACTCAAAGCAGGCAACTACAGCGGGGATTGATTCAATCTTGCCGGCAATCACTACTAGTGCTTCGGACTCTCCAGAGGCATCGTTGGCTTGCTTCAAACGATCGGGGTATTTTTTACTATCTTTAAACTTGAGAGCGTCAACAGGAAAAACAGTGTCACCAATCTCGGTACGCGGTTTGGGATCCAATAAATGATCTAAGCGTTTGCGCGCATTAATGCGCATATGATGACTGCACTTAGGGCAGACCGAGAGATTGGCCTCGATATCGGTGTTATAGAGAACCGCTTCACAATCGCCGCACTTTACCCACAAGCCCTCGGGCACAGTCTTGCGATTAGCCGGATCACTTTGTTGGATCTGGGGCGGAAGAATTTTATCAATCCAGCTCATGGCGCTATTGTAACGATCTTAGTTAGTGATCTAATGCGTGGCGGATTTCATGAATAAAGCGCTCTAGAGAAGCAAGCTCTTCTCCTGGTTTGGCCTCCTCCAAGAGTTGCACAATCCGACTGCCAATGACCACCGCATCGGCGGTTTGCGAGACCGCTTTGGCACTCGCCGCATCCCGAATCCCAAAACCAACCGCTACGGGGATCGAAGTTTCTTGACGGATTAACGGTAGGACGCTGGCAACATCACTGGTATTTAGTGTATTGGCACCCGTTACGCCTCGCAAGGAGACGTAATATATATAGCCTGCTGCAATGTGCGCTGCATGTGCAATCCGTTGCTGATTGGATGTTGGTGCTAATAAGAATATGGGATCGATGCCATTGCTTCGCATTTGCTTAGCAAACTCTTCGCACTCTTCAGGCGGGTAATCCACAATCAACACACCATCTACGCCCACAGCCTTCGCTTCTTTAGAAAACTCCGCATGACCCATTTGCTCAATCGGATTGGCGTAGCCCATGAGCACCACTGGGGTTTGCTGATTTTGGGTCCGAAAGGTTTTAACGTTGTCTAAACATTGGCGGAGCGTAACGCCTTGGGCCAGTGCCCGTTCGGATGAGCGTTGGATCACAGGTCCATCAGCCATGGGGTCAGAGAACGGTACACCTAACTCGATGATGTCAGCTCCGCCTTTTACTAGGGCATGCATCACATCCACGGTCATCTTAGGATGCGGGTCTCCAGCCGTTACAAAAGGGATCAAACCTTTTTTACCTTGTGCCTTCAGGGCTGCAAATACTGCTGCAATCTTCGACATGGTATTTAGCCTTCAGAACCTGTTGCTTGTGCCACCGTATGCATATCCTTATCACCGCGACCAGATAAGTTCACTAAGATCACTTTATCCTTAGGTAAGGTTGCTGCAAGTTTGCAGGCATAAGCAATTGCGTGAGAAGACTCCAAGGCAGGAATAATGCCCTCAATTTGGCAGCAATCATGAAATGCTTTTAAGGCATCTGCATCCGAGATCGCTACATACTGAGCTCGACCAGAATCCTTTAACCATGCATGCTCGGGTCCCACACCGGGATAGTCCATACCTGCAGAGACCGAGTGGGTCTCAGCAATCTGTCCGTTCTCGTCTTGCAAGAGATAAGTGCGATTGCCATGGAGTACGCCTGGCTTACCTGCACACAAGGCGGCTGAGTGCTCGCCAATGGTCATGCCACGGCCAGCTGCTTCTACTCCCACGAGCTGCACATTAGGAAGATCAATATAGGGATAGAAAATACCCATGGCATTAGAGCCGCCGCCCACGCAAGCCATGACATAGTCGGGTTGACGTCCCACCATCTCAGGCATTTGGGTTTTGCATTCTTCACCGATCACACTCTGAAAATCTCTGACCATCATGGGGTAAGGATGTGGGCCTGCGACCGTACCAATGATGTAGAAGGTGTTCTCCACATTGGTGACCCAATCGCGCATCGCTTCGTTTAATGCATCTTTTAAGGTTTTGCTACCAGACTCAACGGGTACTACTTTGGCACCCAGAAGCTTCATGCGATAGACGTTTTGTGCTTGACGCGCCACATCGACCGATCCTTGATAGACCGTGCAATCCAAACCAAAGCGTGCACAAATCGTTGCAGTTGCCACACCATGTTGTCCAGCGCCGGTCTCCGCAATGATGCGGGGCTTGCCCATGCGTTTGGCAAGCATTGCTTGGCCAATTACATTATTAATCTTATGGGCACCGGTGTGATTAAGATCTTCTCGCTTGAAATAAATCTGCGCACCACCGTGTTGCTCGCTCATGCGCTTTGCATGATAGACCGGCGATGGTCGTCCAACAAAATGTTTGAGCTCGTACCGGAACTCTTCTAGGAACTCTGGGTCATGTTGGTATTTAGCATAGGCTTGCTTGAGTTCTTCAAGCGCAAACATGAGAGTCTCTGAAACAAAAATACCGCCATAGGGACCAAAGTGTCCACGCGCATCTGGCTTATCGTACATAGGAACCTCGACTTAATTAAAACCTTGGGTTATTCAATGATTACGAATGACTATTACGATCAGCCACTCGTACAGCATCCACAAACTGCTGGATTAATGCTGGATCTTTTACACCCTTGCTAATTTCAACTCCACTGGAGATATCAAGCGCGCAGGGGTGCAGACGTGCAATCGCCTCGCCGACGTTGTGCGCGTTCAATCCACCACTCAAAACGACCCGATGCGCGTTTTCGTTTGCCCATGCTGTTGGTATTAGGTCCCAATTAAAGGTTGTGCCACCCCCGCCATAGCCCTCGATCAGGGCATCTAGCAAAAAGCCGGCTGCTTCCCTATATTGTAGGGAAAATTCAGGGAAGTTGAAGGATTGCCCAATTCGGGCTGCTTTTAGCCAAGGTAAGCCCCCCGCCAAGCGTTTACATTGCTCTGGGGTCTCATCCCCATGAAACTGCCACATCGTAATAGCTGCATTCGCCCTAATCTCCTCAATCTGATTGGGGGTCGGGTTCACTACCAGGCCCACGGCATCAATCCCTTTGGGGAGTTGCCCAATCAGGGCGCCGGCATCTTCGGGCTTAATAGCGCGGGGGCTCGGAGGGTAAAACACCAAGCCGATGGCATCGACATTGGCCTTAACTACTGCTTCGATATCAGCAGGTGTGCGCAGACCGCAGATCTTTATTCTGCTGGTATTGGGGGTGTAATCAAGTAATCCCATTGTTTTATTCGTCTACCTTATACCGAAAGCATAAGCTCTTTTGGCAACCATGCGTTTTGCCAATGGGGAGTTGGAATGGCTAGGTCCTTGGGGTAGCCCACTTCCATTAAATACAAACCATCGGGTGCAAAGGTGGGTGCTGCTAACTCCCGATTTTTTGCTTGCAAGATCGTCTTGATCCACTCGGGCTTTTGTTTGCCTTGGCCAACAACCAAGAGACTGCCCACGATATTACGCACCATATGATGCAAGAAGGCATTGGCGCGTATCTTGAAGTAGAGGAATGGTTGCTCGCTGGTGATACTGCATTCATATAAGTGTTTCATGGGCGTTTTACTCTGACACTCAGACGCCCGAAACGATGAGAAATCCTGCTCACCAATTAAATAGTCTGCAGCGATTTGCATCGCACTGGCATCAAACCACTGGCCACTGGGCATCATGTGATAGCCCACCCGTTTTGCTAATGTGGGTGACCGGGTTGGGCCTGCGACGATGGCATAGATATAGGTGCGCTCGTGGGCGGTAAAGCGGGCATCAAAATCCGGGGGCACTACCTTTGCCCAATTGACAACAATATCATTGGGTAAGAAGGTATTAATCCCCCTGACCCACGACCATGGATCGCGCTCAACATCGGCATCAAAGTGCACGACCTGACCAAGCGCATGAACACCGGTATCGGTACGACCGGCAGCAGTAACTCTCACCAGTTCTTTCTTGCCGATAAATTGTTGAATGGCTTGCTCAAGCGTATTTTGAACCGTCGCTTGATCCGGCTGGATTTGCCAACCACAGTAAGCACTGCCATCATATTGCACACCCAAGGCAATGCGCATGATATTAAGAACTGCTACGTTGATTAATCTCGGACAATAAGCTCTTCGCAGAAATCGTCATTTGTGGGTCCACTTGATTACTCACGAGCAATATCTCTTCAATCGACTTACGAGCTGCGGCATAGTCTTCGATCGTAATATAGGCTTTGGCTAAATTGAGTTTGACCCGCAGCGATTCAGGGGCTGGCGTTTCTGTGGGTGGGCTTGACTCGAGATTGAGATCTAAATCCGCCAGAATAGCGGCGGCTCTTTGCGGTATCTCTCCCCCACCAGTTTGGGTATTTGGTTCACCCATTGCAGTTTCTGTTCTAGCATCCGATGAAGCTTCACCGCGTCTTGCATAACGCGCCAAGGCGAGCAACAAAATACCGGTAATCGAGATAAATACCAATCCCATCCCAATGGTCGTCCACTGATCATTGCTTATCTTGGTCCCCCTACTGACTTCAGAGGAAGCGCTTTGTTTGCGAGCATCTAATAATTTTTGGAGGTCTGCAATATTCTTTTCTAGCTCAGCAAGTTTTGCTTTGGTCTGTGCAAGCGCCCGTTCTTGAACTACGATCTCTTCAATATAGCGGCGCGTGTCTGCATCAGGGCCCGCTCCAGGGCCAATTTTGAGACGGTCGTCACCGCCCTTAGAGGTTTTACTGGCTGCCCCACTCGGTGCAGATCCCTGTCCTAGCTCTCCTTGTTGCTTAAGCCACGTTTGATTCGACTCCAGCACAAACTCTTTGGCCTCAGCGGATGTGATTGAACGAAGAATGCTAGCGTCGGGTTTCGTTAACTCGGCTCCAGCAATCAGACGATGAATACTCCCTCCAATGAATGCATCCGGATTTGTTTTATACAGGGCAAGGATTGCTTCATCCATATCCGCGCCACTAAGTTGTGGGGTCATTTGCAAGGCAATCTCGCTGAGGGTTTGGCCAGGCTTTACGACCACCTTGGTGACGTCACCAACCATCAGGGTGTATGGTTTTGCAATGGCTCCGGAGGCCCACTTCAATCCAATAATGATGTCGATGAAGGGATCTTGATCGACCACGATCGCCGTATCGGCATCGATCGTAATAATCTGTTGCCCTGGGCTTACTTTGCGTAAAGAGATGCTTGGTTTGTAATCCAATATCTTGCTAGAGATGCCCAAGCGTTCGTACTCCGATTTGGGAACCAGATCAATACTTAAGGTCTCAAGAATATTTTTATCATCTGCTTTGGCTTTGACCGGGATCTCGACTTTGAGAGGCTCACCGGGTTTTGACAACATCATCGGTGATCCCAGCGTTACTGCATGGACCGTGGTCCACATAAAGCAACTCACAATGGCGAATACGAGCCAATGGAATAGCGTTTGCAGATTACGAGACCGGGTCATTTTTATCTTTCTAGCAAAATCCGTAACATGCGACGCAATGGCTCAGCAGCACCCCACAATAATTGATCGCCTACTGTGAATGCTCCTAAATAATCAGGGCCCATCGCTAATTTATGCAAGCGCCCAATCGGTATGGTCATCGTACCACTTACCGCAGCAGGCGAGAGCTCTCGTTCTGTGGTCTCACGATCATTGGGCACCACTTTGACCCATTGATTATCCGCAGCAAGCATCGCCTCAATCTCGGGCAAAGGAATGTCTTTCTTGAGCTTGATGGTGAGGCCCTGCGAGTGGCAACGCATTGCACCTACGCGTACACAGATCCCATCAATGGGGATGCTGCCGGGCGATCTAAATGGGGGGTTACCCATAATCTTGTTGCACTCAACTCCGGCTTTCCACTCTTCTTTGGTTTGGCCGTGCTCCACCGGCACATCAATCCACGGAATTAAGCTACCAGCTAAGGCAGTGTTCCTAAAGTTTGTTTTTGGGAACTGCGCCGAGCGCATGGTTTGCGCTACTTTGCGATCAATATCCAAAATCCAGGATGCGGGGTTGGCTAAATCACTGGCAACGCTCTGATGCAAGCTACCCATTTGCTCAAGGAGCTCACGCATATTGGCTGCACCTGCGCCCGATGCCGCTTGATAGGTCATGGCACTAATCCACTCAACCATTCCACTCTTTAAGAGGCCTCCCATTGCTAACATCATCAAACTGACAGTGCAATTGCCACCAATCCAGTTCTTACCGCCCGCCTTTAGCGCTTGATTAATCACGGGTCGATTAATTGGGTCTAACACGATCACTGCATCGTTCTCCATCCGCAGGGTGCTAGCTGCATCAATCCAATGACCTTGCCAAGCCTGTTGACGTAATGCCGGATAAATCGCTTTGGTGTAATCGCCTCCTTGACAGCTTAGGATCACATCGCAACGAGCGAGCGCCTTGAGATCATTAGCGTCTTGCAAACGGGTCTCTTGTTTAGATACCTTCTTACCATTAATAAGGGGTACTTCACCACCAGCATTACTGGTGCTAAAGAACACGGGTTCAATATAAGCAAAGTCGTCTTCGTCTTGCATGCGTTGCATCAAGACGCTGCCCACCATGCCGCGCCAACCAACTAGGCCAACTACAGGATTTACGAGAGGAGTGTGTGCCATAAAAATGTGTACTTATCGATTAATCAATGACTACCCTAATGCTTTTACAACTGCATCGCCCATCTGCACAGTCGATACTTTTTGCGTACCTTCGGTATAAATATCAGCGGTTCGCAGGCCTTGTGACAAAACCTTCTGCACTGCGGTCTCAATCCGCTCCGCTTCTTTTGGAAGATTTAGTGAGAAACGCAACATCATTGCAGCCGACAGAATCGTAGCCAAAGGATTAGCAATCCCTTTGCCAGCGATATCGGGTGCAGAGCCATGACTGGGTTCATACAAGCCCTTATTGTTCTTATCTAAGGAGGCAGATGGCAACATGCCAATGGAGCCAGTAAGCATCGCCGCCTCATCGGACAAAATATCCCCAAACAAATTACCGGTCACGATCACATCAAAGGACTTTGGTGCTTTGACCAATTGCATCGCGGCGTTATCGACATACATATGGCTGAGCTCAACATCGCTGTACTCTTTGGCAATACGGGTCATCACCTCGCGCCACAGTTGTGAGGTCTCCAGCACATTTGATTTATCGACGCTGCATACTTTGCGATGACGCTTGCGTGCCGCCTCAAATGCCACATGCGCAATCCGCTCAATCTCGGGTTCGCTATAGCGCATGGTGTCAAAGCCCTCACGGGCACCAGCAAACAATCCATCGGGTGCATTGCGGATTCCTTTGGGGGAACCAAAATAGATATCGCCGTTGAGCTCGCGCACAATCAAGATATCCAATCCACCCACAATCTCAGGCTTTAGGCTCGATGCTGCAGTGAGTTCTTTATAACAAATGGCGGGTCGGAAGTTAGCAAAAAGAGCCAAGTGTTTGCGTAATCCCAAAATTGCTTGCTCGGGTCGCAGCTCACGTGCCAGGGTGTCGTATTTCCAGTCACCCACCGCACCAAACAAAATTGCATCGGCGGCTTTGGCTAAATCTAAGGTTGCTGGTGGCAAAGGATGGCCTGCCACATCGTATGCAGCCCCACCGACTGGTGCGGATTCCATAGTGAGTGGTAATTGAAGAGCTTTGAGAACCTTAACAGCCTCAGCCACAATTTCCGGGCCGATACCATCGCCCGGGAGTACTGCGATATTCATAAATAACCTTTGTTCATAGTGCTGTGATGAAGCTTTAGCGCTAGCCCGCCACGGCTACAACAACTTAGGGTAGCTGGGTTGCAAGCCATGGCATTCGCAATAAGCGTTCTGCCTCAAAAGTCTTTATTTTATCGGCATGTCGTAGGGTCAGACCAATATCGTCTAGACCATTGACCAGGCAATACTTTCTAAAGGGGGTTACTTCAAACGAATAGCTTCGGTTATCCGGAGCAATGACCTCTTGACGCTCAAGATCAATAGTCAGCTGGTACCCAGGGAAGGCCTTGGTCTCATTAAAGAGGTGATCCACTTGCTGTTCGGTCAGAACGACGGGCAATAGGCCATTCTTAAAGCAATTATTGAAGAAGATGTCTGCAAAACTGGGGGCAATAATGGCACGAAAGCCAAACTGCGAGAGTGCCCAAGGGGCATGCTCACGCGAGCTACCGCAGCCAAAGTTCTTACGAGCCAAGAGAATACCGGCACCCTGATAGCGGGTCTGGTTCAGAACAAAATCAGGGTTTACTGGGCGCTTAGAACAATCTTGCCCCGGCTCACCGTGATCCAGATAGCGTAATTCATCAAAGAGGTTCTGCCCAAATCCAGTCTTCTTGATCGATTTCAGAAACTGCTTCGGAATAATGGCATCGGTATCGACGTTCTCTCGATCCAATGGGGCAACTAAGCCCTTGTAGACTGTAAATGCATCCATTTATTTAACCGGTGTGATCGTTACGTCTTTGTTGGGATTTGTGCTGGGTGTTCCAGAACTGCTATTGGGCGCGGTCTCTACGGGCTTTGCTTGTGGATCCATTTTCTTGCCAATTTCTTGTAAATCTTTCCCAACACCCGTCATAGTGTTTGAGCAAGCAACTAAAGATCCTGCGATGACGAGAGAAAGAATAAACGGGCTAGTTTTCATATGAACCTATTGTATAAAGATTAGGCTATCTTCCGAATATCGACAAAGTGGCCTTCAATCGCAGCAGCAGCAGCCATTGCCGGACTCACCAAATGGGTTCTACCGCCTGCACCCTGACGACCCTCGAAATTACGGTTTGAGGTTGAAGCGCAGCGCTCTTGAGGTTCCAAGCGATCAGCGTTCATAGCTAAGCACATCGAGCAACCTGGCTCGCGCCACTCAAAGCCAGCTGCTTTAAAGACCCGATCTAATCCTTCACGCTCTGCCTGCACTTTGACAAGTCCAGACCCAGGCACCACTAAGGCCTGCTTCACGCTGCTGGCTACTTTCTTGCCTAATCGCTCAACCACTTTAGCTGCAGCGCGTAGATCTTCAATCCGACTGTTGGTGCATGAGCCAATAAATACCTTATCTACATAAATAGTATCTAAGGGCATATTGGGTTCAAGGCCCATGTATTGCAAGGCACGTTCCATCGCTTGGCGCTTGTTGGGATCGCGCTCGCGCTCTGGATCAGGAACCCTGCCGCTAATCGGCAAGACCATCTCGGGCGATGTGCCCCATGTCAGTTGCGGCACAATCTCTTCGGCCCGCAACTCAACCACTTGATCAAAGTGTGCATCGGCATCAGAATGCAGCCCTCTCCAGTATTGCAAGGCAAGGCGTAATGCCTCTCCTTTTGGAGCGTAGGGGCGTCCCTGAATGTATTCAATGGTGATCTCATCTACCGCCACAAGACCGGCACGCGCACCCGCTTCAATCGCCATATTGCAGATGGTCATACGCCCTTCCATCGATAAATGACGAATGGTCTCACCAGCAAACTCGATGGTGTAACCCGTACCACCAGCGGTACCAATCTTCCCAATCACCGCTAAGACAATATCTTTTGCTGAGGAGCCAGGTTGCAAACGACCTTCAACTCGCACCAACATGTTCTTGCTTTTCTTCATCAGCAAAGTTTGGGTGGCTAGTACGTGCTCCACCTCCGAGGTACCAATCCCAAATGCGAGAGCACCAAAAGCACCATGCGTACTGGTATGCGAATCACCGCACACAACGGTCATACCCGGTAAGGTAGCGCCCTGCTCAGGGCCAATGACATGCACAATACCTTGGCGCAGATCGTTCATCTTGTACTGGGTAATCCCATAACGATCGCAGTTTTGATCTAAGGTATCCACTTGCAGTTTTGATACGGGATCGGCAATACCCTCGCTACGATCGGTCGTTGGAACATTGTGATCAGAGACCGCTAAGTTGGCCGAGGTTCGCCACACGGGGCGCGTTGCCAAGCTCAAGCCCTCAAATGCCTGTGGGCTGGTTACTTCGTGCAGTAGTTGACGGTCAATGTATAGAGTCGCTGTGCCATCCTCTTCCGAGTGCACCACATGCTCATCCCATAGTTTGTCGTAAAGCGTACGCATTCAAAGTCCCTATCAACCCAAATCCATTAAAAAGCTTATTTTCGCTCAGAAATGGCTGGCACCTTGCGTGGCGTTGCTCCGGCAAATAATTGGCGGGGGCGACCGATCTTGTACTCGGGGTCAGTAATCATCTCTTCCCATTGAGCAATCCAGCCTACGGTTCTTGCCAAAGCAAAAATACAGGTGAACATTTCTGTGGGGATGCCAAGAGCACGTTGCACGATTCCTGAGTAGAAATCCACATTGGGATAAAGCTTACGTCCCACAAAGTAATCATCTTCTAAGGCGATCTTCTCAAGGGTCATGGCTAGCTTGAACAGAGGATCATTCTCTAAGCCTAACTCTTTTAATACCTCATGACAGGTCTCGCGCATTAACTTGGCGCGGGGATCGAAGTTTTTATAAACGCGATGACCAAAACCCATCAAGCGCACATTCGAGTTTTTATCTTTCACTTGAGCAATGAACTCACCAATCTTCTCAACCCCACCATTTGCCTGAATCGAGGTCAACATCTCAAGGCAGGCTTCGTTAGCACCACCGTGGGCTGGGCCCCAGAGACAGGCAATACCAGCAGAAATTGCTGCAAATGGATTCGTGCCCGAAGAGCCGGCTAAGCGAACCGTCGAGGTGGATGCATTTTGTTCATGATCTGCATGTAAGGTAAAGATACGATCCAAGGCCTTTACTAATACTGGGTTAACTTTGTATGGCTCGCATGGGGTTGCAAACATCATGCGCATAAAGTTAGCGGTGTAAGACAAACTATTGTCTGGATACATAAAGGGCTGTCCAATCGAATACTTATAGGACATCGCCACCAAGGTAGGCATCTTTGCAATTAAGCGGATCTGAGCAATCTCGCGCGCCTTTGGTTCGCTGTAATCAATTTCGTCATGGTAGAACGCAGCCATTGCACCAATCAAGCCCGTTAATACGGCCATTGGGTGCGCATCGCGTCGAAAGCCACGCAGGAAGAACTGCATTTGCTCATGCACCATGGTGTGATGCATCACCAGATCTTCAAAATCGGTCTTTTGCTTAGCGTTTGGGAGTTCGCCACCAATTAAGAGTTGGCAGACCTCTAAGAAGTCGCATTTTGTAGCAAGCTCTTCAATGGGGTAACCCCGATAGAGTAACTCGCCCTTATCGCCATCGATGAAGGTAATCTTTGAACTGCAAGAGGCCGTAGACAAGAACCCTGGGTCATAGGTGAACTTACCGGTCTGACCATACAACTTCCGAATATCAATAACATCTGGACCTTGTGTGCCCTTGTAAATTGGTAACTCGATATCGGGAGTGCCGTCCGAGAACGAGAGCTTGGCTTTGATATTCGATTCAATCATGATTCTGTCCTAATATCGATTAATAAGTAACACATTCATTATCGCTGACGCAACATACTCAACACCGCCCTACTTGTCTCTGTGTCTAGGTCTGGGTTTAACTCTTTCCTAGCGAGCAGCAAGTCGAGTAAATCGTTGTCATCTAGCTTTAACAACTCAGACAATGCTGCCCCTAAATCTTCATTCAACTCTGAGGCATAACGCTGAAAGAAACGTTCTAGTATTAAATCGTTTTCCAACAAACCGCGGCGTGCTGCACTACGAAGTTGATACAACTGTTTAGCATCTAGGCTCATACCGCCCGACGCACCATCAACTCTTTAATCTTACCAATTGCTTTAGTGGGGTTGAGATGCTTAGGGCATACATCAACACAGTTCATGATGGTGTGGCAACGGAACAGACGATACGGGTCTTCCAAATTATCCAAACGCTCGCCTGTTGCGTGATCACGACTATCAGCAATGAAGCGATAGGCTTGCAAGAGTCCCGCAGGTCCCACAAATTTATCGGGGTTCCACCAGAACGATGGGCAGGAGGTGGAACACGAGGCACACAAGATGCACTCATATAAACCATCTAACTCCTCGCGCTCAGCCGGACTTTGCAAACGCTCTCTCTCGGGTGGTGGGGTCTCATTAATTAAATACGGCTTGATGGATAGGTACTGCTTAAAGAACAAGGTCATATCCACAATCAGATCTCGCACTACAGGCAAGCCTGGTAATGGGCGCAATGTGATCTTCTTAGGCAATGAGCGCATATTGGTTAAGCACGCTAGGCCGTTCTTCCCATTGATGTTCATAGCATCTGAACCGCATACACCTTCACGACAGGAGCGACGATAGGTAATGCTCTCATCAATTTTCTTTAAGGAGATGAGTGCATCTAAGAGCATGCGTTCGCCTTTGAGCTCGAGCTCATAGGTCTCCATCCGCGGTGCCTTATCGACATCTGGGTCATAACGGTAGATTTCAAAGATACGGGTATCACTCATAGTGTTTATCCAAGTATTAGAACGTACGCTCTTTGGGTGGTACAGAGTCCACCGTTAAGGGTTTTAGTTGAACGGGTTTGTACTCCAATTGATTACCTTCGTACCACAGGGTATGTTTCATCCAATTAGCATCATCCCTCTTTGGATACTCGTGGTGGGAGTGCGCACCACGACTTTCGGTGCGCGCTGCTGCAGAGATCATCGTGGAATTAGCGGTCTGTATTAAGTTATCAATCTCCAAAGCCTCAATCCGTGCGGTATTGAAGATCTTTGATTTATCTTTAAGCCAAACATGCTTGGCACGCTCGGTGAGCTCAGCCATTTTGCGCACACCATCGGCGAGCAACTCTTGATTGCGGAACACACCCGCATAAGTTTGCATGGTCTTCCGAATATCGTTTGCGATATCTTGTGCGTTCTCACCGGAGCTACTTGTGTCTAGCTTGGCAATACGTTCCATCGTGTATTCACCGGCATCGACTGGTAAAGGCTTATGGTCTCTTGCTTTGAGATTAGCTTGCACCACATGGTTACCAGCGGCACGACCAAATACCAATAGATCTAAGAGTGAGTTAGTACCCAAACGATTAGCGCCATGCACCGATACGCAAGAGCACTCACCGATTGCATAAAGACCTTCTACAACCGTGTTGGGGTTACCATTTTTGGGGACCACGACTTGCCCATGAATGTTGGTAGGAATACCGCCCATCTGATAATGAATTGTGGGCACTACTGGAATAGGCTCTTTGGTGACATCCACGTTAGCAAAGTTCATACCGATCTCATAGACCGATGGCAAACGCTTCATGATGGTTTCAGCACCAATGTGGGTCAGATCCAGAACAATGTAGTCACCGTTTGGACCACAACCACGGCCCTCTTTAATCTCTTGATCCATCGAGCGCGATACAAAGTCACGCGGTGCAAGATCTTTTAAGGTTGGCGCATAGCGTTCCATAAAGCGCTCACCATTTTTATTGCGCAGAATGCCGCCTTCACCGCGACATCCTTCGGTCAGCAAGACGCCAGCACCTGCAACACCGGTGGGGTGGAACTGCCAGAACTCCATATCCTCTAAGGGAAGGCCTGCGCGCGCAGCCATGCCCATGCCATCACCTGTATTGATATAGGCATTGGTGGATGCAGACCAAATCCGTCCTGCTCCACCGGTTGCCATCAAAGTAATCTTAGCCTCAAGAATATAAACTTCACCGGTCTCCATCTCAAGCGCGGTGACACCGACTACATCACCCTGCGCATCCCGGATTAAATCGAGTGCTAACCACTCTACAAAGAAATGGGTTTTTGCACGAATGTTGCGCTGATACAGCGTGTGTAACATCGCATGTCCTGTGCGGTCTGCAGCAGCACATGCTCGTTGTACGGGTTTCTCACCATAGTTGGCGGTGTGACCGCCAAAGGGGCGCTGGTAGATCGTGCCATCGGCGTTTCGATCAAAGGGCATGCCAAAGTGCTCTAACTCATAGACAACCTTTGGTGCTTCACGACACATGAACTCAATTGCGTCTTGATCGCCTAACCAGTCTGAGCCTTTGACTGTGTCGTAGAAGTGATAGTGCCAATTGTCTTCACTCATGTTTCCAAGCGATGCGCCAATACCACCCTGCGCAGCAACGGTGTGCGAGCGGGTTGGGAACACCTTACTAAGAACAGCAACACTTAAACCAGCCTCTGATAGCTGCAATGCAGCGCGCATACCAGAGCCACCTGCCCCCACAATCACCGCATCAAAGCGCCGGCGTGGAAGTGATTTTTTAATGGCTGTCATTCCTTACACTTTCCATAAGATTTGAATGGCATACGCAGCGCAACCCACAAGCCACAATACTGTGAGCACTTGGAGCGTTAAACGAATACCAACCGGTTTTACATAATCCATCCAGATATCGCGCACCCCAATCCAGGCGTGATAGAAAAGACTTAAGAGAGCTAAGAGGGTTAAGACCTTCATGAGCTGATTTGCAAATAAGCCTGCCCAACCATCGTAGCTGGGGTTGCCGTTCACGATGTAGGCAATCAGTAGCACGATGGTGAAAACCACCATCACTATGGCGGTTATCCGCTGAATCATCCATTCTTTTAAACCGTAATGCGCTCCAACCACTAAACGCTTTGGCCCAATATTATGTTTTGACATGTTCTGATCCTCTCCTTAGAACACACCAAAGAGGCGCAGACCCAAGATCGCGGTCAATGCCAAACTAACAATCATCACACTAATCGCTGAACGATTAGCGGCAGCTTTATCAACACCCATCTCAAGATCTAATAAAAGATAGCGGATGCCAGCACAGAAATGATGAATAAATCCCCAGATTAATCCCAGACAAATTAATTGAATGATGGGATTGCCCATGAGATTAGCAAAGTAAGCAAAGCTCACTTCAGAGGCTAGGCTCTTATCGAATAAGAACAAAATAAATGGGAGAAACAGAAATAAAGCGGCACCGGAGATGCGATGCAGAATCGACACTTTGCCAGGCCAAGGGAGGCGATATTGCGCTAATTGTGTGATGCCAATATTACGGAAGACCGGCCGAGGCTGGGCTGTATTTGCGTCCTGATGGGAGTCACTCATAGCTGGTTGTAATCCTGACTTAATAAGGCCAAATTGTTAATTATTGCTGTGTTGCAACATATTCTAGTAGAAACGTAAGGTGAAGTGGACATTTTTTCAGTTGCGATCGTTAACATATTGATTCTATAGCTATTTATATTTTGTACATTAGGTATTTATGCGTAGTAATTAGCCCTAATTGAGGTCATTGGCATAGTGCAAATCCTTGGTCTCATAGTGCGCCAACCGAATCTCAACGGTCTTATTGCCATAGGTAAAGGTTCTACGCTCCACCTGTAATACCGGGGCTGACTCTTCGAGCAAAAGATGCTGAGCCACTAGCGGGTCGGCGCCTAGTGCTTTGATGCTTTCTTCTGCGCGCACCATATGGGTTGCAAACTCTGTTTCGTAGAAGCCATACAAGGGACCAGGCCAACTGGTGAGACGCTCAAGCGTAATACCTTTAAAACGCGTAGCTAGTAGATAAATTGACTCATAGACAACGGGCCTGCCTTGGAAGGACTGCACGCGCTTGATCAGAATAAGTGGATCTTTGTTCTTGATATTAAATTGCTTCGCAAGGCTTTCATTGGCAGGCACTTCCTTGCAACTTAAGAACTTGCTCTTTAGGATTAGTTCCTTGGCATCGTCCGGCACTAATCGTAAGAAGCGGTATTGCACTGCCTCTTCGCGATGGCTGGCTACAAATGTGCCTTTACCTTGATGACGCACTACTAGGTTTTCTGAGGCTAATGCGTCGATGGCCTTGCGGACCGTTCCCTGACTCACCTTATAGCGCTCCGCTAAGTCCATTTCACTCGGAATGGCTTGACCGGGTTGCCACTCACCAGCCTGCAAGCTTCCTAAAATCAGTTCTTTGATCTGCTGGTAAAGGGGGCTAAAACTAGCGGATTGCTCAAACGGTCGCATGATGAATCATTTTAATCATTTATCTTATAGAAGACTTAGTGCAAGTGTAAATGTAAACTACTGTTTTTGAGCGGTTCTGTTTCTCTTTTTAACGTTATTTATCCGGAGTTTGTAATGGCAAAAGCCCCTATGCGTGTCGCTGTGACTGGTGCAGCTGGTCAAATTGGTTATTCCCTTTTATTTCGTATTGCCAATGGCGATATGTTGGGCAAAGATCAACCCGTTATCTTGCAGTTATTAGAGATTGCCGATGAGAAAGCGCAGAAAGCTCTTAAGGGCGTGATGATGGAAATCGAGGACTGTGCCTTTCCATTGCTAGCGGGTATGAGCGCGCACAGCGATCCAATGACCGCATTCAAGGATATTGACGTTGCCCTTCTGGTTGGCGCCCGTCCTCGTGGCCCTGGCATGGAGCGCAAAGATTTGCTTTCTGCCAATGCACAGATCTTTACAGCGCAAGGCAAGGCCTTAGACCAAGTTGCTAAACGAACGGTCAAGGTCTTAGTGGTTGGCAATCCAGCTAATACCAATGCATACATCGCCATGAAATCAGCGCCTAGCTTGCCTTCTAAGAACTTCACTGCCATGTTGCGCCTCGATCACAATCGTGCCTTATCGCAGTTGGCTAGTAAGACCAACAAAGCCGTTGCTGATATCGAGAAACTCATTGTTTGGGGTAATCACAGCCCTACGATGTATCCCGACTATCGCTTTGCAACGGTCAATGGCCAGTCGGTCAAAGACATGATTAATGATGCTGCGTGGAATAAAGATGTCTTTATCCCAACAGTTGGTAAGCGTGGTGCAGCGATTATTGAAGCGCGCGGCCTCTCCTCTGCAGCGTCTGCTGCGAATGCCGCCATCGATCATGTAAGGGACTGGGTCTTAGGTACCAATGGTAAGTGGGTCACGATGGGTATTGCTTCACATGGTGATTATGAGATCCCTGCCGAGGTTATTTATGGCTTTCCGGTTACCTGCGCCAATGGCGAATACACCCTGATTAAGGGCTTGGAGGTTGACGCGTTCTCACGTGAGCGTATGACCCTTACCTTAAATGAATTACTCGAAGAGCAAGCGGGAGTAAAGCACCTTCTGAGTTAAGATAGATTGGTCTAAGGGAGGTTCCATGCGTTTATTACCAAGCAAGTTTGTAAGCGGTCTAGGCCTTTGCCTTGCGCTGTGTTCACCAAGCTTGGTTCTGGCGCAAGAGAGCTCCCTGACCATTCCGCATATTTGGAGTTGTAGTAACAATGAACGCTTCATTACCAGTGGACCTGTCAATAAATTACAGGTGCAATGGCGCTCCAAGTCCTATGAGATGCAGAAAGAAATATCTTTACCTGGCAGCATGCGATTTAAACACCATGACAGCGGTCTCGATTTAGTTGTAATTGGTCCTAAGGCAATGCTCTTTAATATCAAGACCGGTAATCGACTCGCCGATGAATGCAAGACCGTAGCAATGAAAGAAGGTAAAGAAGCGCACCTTCTAGCGCTTGAGAAATAAATTAATGAAATAACGGTTGTTGCGAGGGGCTATCTTCTGGCATCTCAGCATGAACCACTTCACCCTGCCGATCTGGAAACAGCGGCGCCCCACAATCATCACACAGCTCTGGTGAGAACAATACAGCGTGACGAAATACATCTTCTACGCCAGCATCATGCAAGGCATCACAAATCCGTTTGATCGGACTCTCTTCATCTGATACATCACTCAAGCCATCGCTTGAGACGGTCTCGCGATCATAGAGTGGCCAGATCACTCCATAAATGACCTCAGATGATCCTTTAAGACTAAATGCAATACGGTACTCATCGGCTTGCTCTTCCCCAAAAGCACCAACGACGGCGGATAAGCCGGCTGGTAGTACGCCGAGTGTGGATTCGAGGAAGTTGATAGCAGCCCGAATGCTGAGTGGGCGCACGTGTTTATCTGCTAAACGACAGTTCGTGAAGTAAGCCTCGGGCAGAAGTAATTCAAACTCACAGCCAGGCAGTAAGCTCACCAGCGGCTCATACATCGCGGTCTGCCACTCAATCAAACTCACGCCCCGTTCTTGACGTTGTGGTCCATCCATTTGCCAACGGAAGATTGGCTGATCCTTAGGCGCTACGATCACTGCCAGAATAAAACGCGGGTCTGCTAATACAGCAATGGTCTCAGACATATCGCGCAACTCTAATTTCATATCACCACCCGATACGGCGGCGTTTGCTAAGGTCTCTAAGAGTGAGCGAGTTTGAGTATGCGAGTGCGGCATCTGGTCGATGCTATAGAGCCAAGGGATGATGGCGAGTTGTGTTCCCTCTGCCGCAATCGACTTTTGCATTGCCGCTGCCGCTGCCTCTACGATGCTTACTGGTAGAGGCCCCGATGGAATTTGATAACGCGTGTGTGCCACGATGGGCATCGCTAACAATAAGGCATCCCACGTTTTACCATCATGCTCAAGACTCATCGACTCCGCGAGGGTCTCTGCAGTATCAGCAAGAACCTCAAAGGCAACCGTATTAATCCGAAAGGTTTGATCAAGCGCTGTATCAATAATATTTTGATGATGGCTTTTTAAGAGCTTGAGTAAGCGATTGTGCAAACGCTCTTCCCAAAAGCGATCCTCGAGCTGACTACCCGAGGCTGCCAATGAGATGGAGTCAGCCACCAAGCGCTCAGACTCAGGAGAAATACGTTGTACGGATTTAGAACGGTGGACTGCCATAGCGTAATTACTCTCTTCGAAGAATCTACTTTACTTCTTTTGCTCTGCCCGACGAAATACGGGCTTATCGGGCTTAGACTCCGCAGCACTATAGCGATAGCCCTCGGTCTTGAAGTTCTTGAGATCGGCCGGATCGGTAATGCGGTTCTCCACTACAAAACGGGCCATCAAGCCGCGTGCGCGTTTGGCATAAAAGGAGATGATTTTGTATTTACCGTCCTTCGCATCCTGAAAGACCGGCGAGATCACGGGGTAGCCAAGCTCATTGGCTTGCAATACCTTGAAATACTCTTCCGATGCTAGATTAAGTAAGAATGGTTTCTTTTGTTTCTTGAGGTCTTTATGAATTGCTTTGGTAATACGATCGCCCCAAAAGGCATATAAATCCTTACCACGAGCGTTCTTGAATGCCGTGCCCATCTCGAGGCGATAGGCTTGCATTAGGTCTAAGGGGCGCAGTACTCCATAGAGACCCGACAGAATACGAACATGCTCTTGGGCAAAATCAAGGGCCTTGCTATCTAAAGACTTGGCATCAAAACCTTCATAGACGTCCCCATTAAAAGCGAGCAAGGCAGGACGGCTATTGCTACTCGTAAATGTTTTGGACCAATCCCGATAGCGACCAACGTTCAGAGCAGCGAGTGGGTCAGAGATGCCCATCAGTTTAGAGACCTGTTGCGGTGATAGCTTTTTAAGGTCAGCAATTAATTTGGCGGACTCTGCCACAAAATCTGGCAAGGTATGTTTCTTGGTAGAAATGGGCGACTCGTAATCGAGTGACTTCGCAGGCGAGAGAACAATCAACATAAATCAATCTTCATCAAAATGGGTAGACACCCTATTCTAGTCATCTGCGATTATTTTGCAGATTGGGGCCAGCGCTTAGCAATCGCAGCCACACAAATACCTACCAGCACAGCCCACTCCAGAGAAATCAGGATCGTGCCAAGCCCAGTAATCAACATGGGTATCCATTCGCGTGGCCCAGACCTAATCTCATGCCGAATTTGTTGTACATCAATCAAGTTCCAAGCCACTGCCAGCAGTAACGCTGCAACGACTGCATAGGGCAAGTACTCAGCCAAAGGAGATACGAAGGCTAAGATAATCACCAAGAACAAGGCGGCAGCGATTGCAGATAGTGGCGTTTGGGCATTAGCAGCAAGGTTTACACCCGTGCGATTAAAGGAGCCGCTCGATGGATAGGCGGAGAAGAAAGAGCCGGCCACATTGGCAAAGCCCTGCCCAATGAACTCTTGATTGGCATCAAAGGCATCTTTACGTTTTAGTGCCATTGCGCGCGCAATGGCCATGGCTTCGGTTGATGCCAACAAGGTCATCACTAAGACGGGTCCAAAGAGAAGTTGAAGATGGTCGAGCGTTAGTTGTGGGAACGACAGTGGAGGTAATGCCCCTGGTATTGCGCTCACCCGCCGGATTTGATCAAAGACAGGAAAGTACTTTTCGAGAACGAGAAGTGCTACGCTGCCCACAATCACCGCTACCAACATCGCAGGCACCCATTTGTTCAGTGGTTTCCATAAGCGCATCGCAACTAAGGTGATGAGCACCAGCAACAAAACCTCGGGGCGCCACTGGCCGTGCTGTATGGAGGTGAAAGTTTTGCTAATGGTATCGATCACCTTGGTACCACGCTCAATATCAATGCCTAGCAAAGTCCCCACTTGACTATTAATAATCAAGACCGCGGCACCAGCAGTAAACCCCACAATCACGGAATGTGGCACCTTCTCAACCCATTTCCCTGCCCCACCCAATCCTAATGCAATCTGTATTGCGCCAATCAAGAAACTCAGGGTGAGCACCAGCGCTACGTAGTGTTGACTCTCTGGAATGGCAAGAGGCGCAATCAAGGCCATGGTGGTGAGAGAAATAGCATTAGCAGGGCCAGTTACCATCAAACGGCTTGAACCAAATAAAGCAGCGATGATGCAAGGGACCATGGCGGCATAGAGCCCGTAGTGCGGAGGCATTCCTGCCAATAAGGCAAAGGCAATCCCTTGGGGCAAGACCACGATTGCACCCGTTAGTCCTGCCAATAGATCAGTGCGAACCACTCCAGGGCGTTGATACTCGGGTAGCCAGCGCAGAAATGGCAAGAAGGTGAAACGGCTCTTTACAGACAATTTATCAACGATCCTAACTCGTGAGCCTCTGCATGGCACAATTTAGCCATGCATCAGCAAGCAACACAGACCCCTCATTCTAGCGACAGTACTCGCGGGGGAGCCATGTTTCCGTCCAAGCTGCCCCATATCGGCACCACCATCTTCACAACCATGTCAGCTCTTGCACTGGAGCATGGGGCAATTAATTTGGGTCAGGGCTTTCCGGACTTCGCTTGCGAGCCACGTTTGCTCGATGCCGTCAACGATGCCATGCAGGCTGGTCATAACCAATATCCGCCCATGGCTGGCGTTCCAGAATTACGCCAAGCGATCTCCCATAAGATTGAGTCACTGTATGGTCATCACTACGACCCCAATACCGAGATCACCGTCACTGCGGGTGCAACGCAAGCAATCTTTACCACCATTCAAGCCTGCGTTGGTCGTGATGATGAAGTGATTGTGATCGAGCCTGCCTTTGATAGTTATTTACCCGCCATTGAATTAGCGGGTGGCAAAGCGATCTCCATACCGATGGAACTCATTCGGGATAGTAATGGTCAAGTGCAGTCATACGCTTTACCTTGGGCTGCGATTGCAGCAGCGATTAATCCAAAGACACGTTTGATCCTAACGAATACGCCCCACAATCCAACGGCTAGCATCTGGACTGCAGAGGATCTTGAGACCCTCTACGATCTTGTGAAGAACACGTCGATTTTGATATTGAGTGATGAGGTCTATGAACATATGGTGTATGACGGTGAGCCGCATCAGAGCATTGCCCGTCATGCAGAACTTCAGAAACGCAGTTTTTTGATCTCCAGTTTTGGTAAGACCTTTCATGTCACGGGCTGGAAGGTTGCTTTTGTGGCAGCACCTGCCGCTCTCATGACTGAATATCGTAAGGTGCATCAGTTCAATGTATTTACAGTTAATACCCCGATGCAATATGCCCTGGCTAGCTATATGCAAGAGCCCCAGCACTATCTCAACTTACCACGTTTTTATCAAACCAAGCGGGATCTCTTTAGAGAAGGTTTGGGGTCGACTAAGTTAAAACTACTACCCTGCACCGGTAGTTACTTTCAGTGTGTGGATTACTCAGCCCTACCTATAGCTGAGGCAAGGTTATCCGAAGCGGAGTTCTGTCGCTGGCTCACCATTGAGCTCGGTGTAACAGCAATCCCGAACTCTGCCTTTTATGCCAAGCAGAACGAGTCTGGGGTCGTGCGCTTCTGTTTTGCTAA
>Ga0209033_1000239_pt1 | contig 31038 bp, 27 predicted proteins | sample LauGreFa1BDMLBDN_2_FD_188218 | JGI IMG/M metagenome (GOLD analysis project Ga0209033, IMG submission 188218) | Freshwater lake microbial communities from Lake Michigan, USA - Fa13.BD.MLB.DN (SPAdes) (version 2) | ecosystem: Environmental > Aquatic > Freshwater > Lake | place: Lake Michigan, USA...
TTCCAGCCACGTTTTGTCGTTCTCTCCGAGATCGCTGCCTTCTATGATCGAAACGCCTGCCTTCGACAAAAGAAGCTTTAACTCCCGCCACCGCTTTTGCTGGTCTCCTGCAAGCACGGACACAGCATTTCCGATCAGTTTCAATTGCTGTTCGGGCGACAATCCATCTTCCGATTTTTCCATCACGCCCGAGTTCAGCTGCCCCCGCAAACCTGCGACGCGGACCATGAAGAACTCATCCAGATTAGCAGCCGAGATCGACAGAAACCGGAGTTGCTCAAGCAAAGGATGAGAGGAGTTCGACGCTTCTTCAAGAACACGCCGGTTGAACTGGAGCCACGACAATTCCCGATTGATAAAACGCTTCGGCGAAGCGGCGAGAGACACCGGTGTCCGCTTGCGTAAGCCACTCGATGCCTGCCTCCGCACGGGCTTTTCGCGGTTGATTGTCATTTCTCGCTTCCTAACATGAAGGACCCATAGTTCGCTTTCATGACCCTAATCTGACACAGATATCTTCATTCCGCATAGAGTACCAAAAAACTCACTCACTCTGTGTATTATCGAATTTTTGTAGACACTCCGAAACAAGCCCCTTGGTGATGCGTCGCCCGCGAATCAGGCCTTCCTGATCAATCAATTCGACAAATCTCTGCACGGAATCGACCGATCTCTCGATCCTTTGCCGGATATATTCCACAATCGACGTGTCAACAATCATCTGGCGATCGAGCAACAGTTTCACAAGCAAGGCCCCAAGCAGCGCATCATCAGGTTGCTCGATCTCGACCGAAATCGCCCGTCTCAACCGCGACAAAAGATCAGGCGTTTTTAAATCCCAGCCTGCCAGGGCCCCACGTCCTGTCAAAAGCACCCATCCACCACGTTCCTCCATCGCATTGATCAGATGGAAGAGTGCATCCTCGTCTCTCGGAAGCGCCTCGCACTTCTCGATAACGACTGCCGAATTGGCGACGAGATGGGGCACACGAACGCTGGTGAGATCTTGGACATCCAGCGCCCACGCATTGGCCCGCTTCGCCCAAATCGTCGATAAATGAGTCTTCCCCGAACCCGGTGGACCGGACAAAACAAGAAGCCGGCTCGGCCATTCGGGCCAAGCCTCCAGCAGACTATACGCGCTCTCATTGCTCGAACTCACGAGAAAGTCCTCGGTATCCATTCGGGGAAACACCGGCAAGTCGAGCGTCAGTTGGCGTGGAGTCTCGTTCATGAAGTCAGTCGGCCATATGCTTTGTAAACTGAGCCAGATAGGTCGCCATCGAGACACTTGTCAAAGCCGCAACAGCGATAATCCCGTATTCCACGACCCAATCGATCCGCAACGAAAAGGCTTGCATTCCCAAAATGAGGCCTGCAAACGAAATCTGGATCAACGTGTTCAGTTTGGAGACCATATGCGGATTGATTGGCATCGGTGAACCCATGAGCCACGCCAATAAAATACCGCCAACAATCATAATATCGCGCGATACCACCATGATCGCGACCCAGCTCGGCACAAGCCCGACAATACTCAGCATGACAAATATCGAGACCAGCAATGCCTTGTCAGCAATGGGGTCGAGATAGGCGCCTAGTTCCGTTTGCATTGAATAACGGCGCGCGATTGTGCCGTCGATTGCATCCGATATGCCCGCAACCGAAAAGCAGACAAATGCCAGCATCCAGTTACCCTGTCCGATTGTAACAATGATAACCGGCACGAGAAGGAGCCGCATCAACGTGATGATATTTGGAATCATGTCGCCTCAAAAAAATAAATGAACACAAAATCGCATGGATTCGATGTGGGTAATCACTGCACTACTTGCAAGGAGACAATAAGCACCTTACTCGGTTTTGATACAAAGAGGATATGATCATGGTGAAAAAGCGGCAGAACGGGCTCACCTACGCCGATTCCGGTGTCGACATTGATGCTGGCAACGAATTGGTCGACCAAATCAAGCCGTTGGTCAGATCAACGCGGCGTCCGGGTGCCGACGCGGAAATCGGTGGCTTCGGCGGCCTGTTCGATCTGAAGGCCGCGGGTTTCAAGGACCCAATCCTCGTTGCGGCCAATGACGGAGTGGGCACAAAAGTCAAAATCGCGATAGAAACCGGTATCCACGACACGATCGGTATCGATCTCGTTGCCATGTGCGTAAACGATCTCGTGGTTCAGGGGGCCGAACCTCTTTTCTTTCTCGATTATTTTGCAACCGGCAAACTCGAACCCCATATCGGGGCTGAAATCATCAAAGGAATCGCAAAAGGCTGCATCGAATCAGGCTGCGCCTTGATCGGCGGCGAAACGGCTGAAATGCCCGGGCTTTACGGGCGCGGCGATTATGATCTCGCTGGTTTTGCGGTGGGAGCCGCAGAGCGCGGCACATTGCTACCAAAATCTGATATCGGCCCCTCCGACGTCATCATCGGACTCCCATCCTCAGGCGTCCATTCGAACGGATTTTCTCTCGTCCGCCGCATTGTAGAACTCTCCGGCCTGAAATGGTCCGATCCTGCACCTTTTTCTCCTGAAGAAACGCTCGGTGATGCGCTTCTCACCCCGACCCGCCTTTACGTGAAGCCGATCCTCGCCGCGCTCAAAGCTACGCCAGCCATCAAGGCCTTCGCCCATATCACCGGCGGCGGCTTTCCCGATAACATTCCCCGCGTCCTTCCCGAAGGATCGAACGCCGAGATCAACCTCGCAACAATTCCCGTTCTGCCAGTCTTTAAATGGCTCGCTGCCACCGGAGGCGTCGCCCCCCATGAAATGCTTCGCACCTTCAATTGCGGCATTGGAATGGTCGCAATCGTTGCAAATAAACACGCCGACGAGGTGATCGAGATTTTTGCGAAGGTGGGGCAACCGGCCTTCAAAATCGGTAAAATCACCGAAGGTGACGGCAAACCAGAGCGCGTCTCGTACAAAGGCACCCTGAAACTCTGATATGAACAAGGTCAAAACAGCCATTCTGATCTCAGGTCGCGGGTCAAACATGACCGCGTTGATCAATGCCGCTCAGGACCCCTCCTTTCCCGCAGAGATCACAATCGTCATCTCCAACGACCCCTCGGCTAGCGGCCTCGAAAAGGCGCAGAACCTCGGCATAAAAACCAGTATCATCGACCACACAAAATATGCGTCTCGTGACTCATTTGAAGACGCGGTCCATCAATGTCTAACCTTGGAAAGCGTCGAACTTGTTTGTCTAGCCGGGTTCATGCGCATTTTGGGGGCAAATTTTATATCCCAATGGCAGCGCCGCTTGCTCAATATTCACCCCTCCCTTCTCCCCGCCTTTCGCGGCCTCCATACCCATGAAAAAGCGCTCGAAGCGGGCGTCAAAATCCACGGCTGTACCGTCCATCACGTTGTGCCGGATCTCGACGCCGGTCCCATCATTTCCCAAGCAGCTGTCCCTGTTTTGGAAAATGATACGGACGAAACGCTTGCCGCGCGTGTGCTTGAGGCTGAACTTCAACTCTATCCCGAAGCACTTCGACGCACCGCTCTGGCACTTCGGGACACAGCCCTGCCGAATGCCGGACGCGCCGACGAGATCGTCAGCCTCTTCTCTCCACCGCTTGGCAAAAACTAGCGCTCACTATCGGAAATACGCGCCACGTCTTGTCGTGAACACGATTGGACGCTATAGACCGCCCGTACCACAGACAAAACAAGGATTCTGATCATGGCGCTTCAGCGCACTTTTTCTATTCTCAAGCCAGATGCTACCGCCCGTAACCTGACAGGTGCGGTGAACGCCGTCATTGAAAAAGCCGGCCTGCGGATCGTTGCACAAAAGCGGATCCACATGACCACGCATCAGGCTCAGACATTTTATGCAGTTCACAAAGAGCGCCCCTTTTTCGGTGAACTCGTTGAATTCATGACCTCCGGCCCCGTCGTCGTTCAGGTGCTCGAAGGCGAGAACGCGATTGCGCATTACCGCGATGTCATGGGTGCAACTAACCCCGCAAATGCAGCCGAAGGCACAATCCGCAAGCTTTTTGCCAAGTCAGTCGGCGAAAATACAGCGCACGGTTCTGATTCTGCCGAAAACGCAGCAATTGAAATCGCCCAGTTCTTTTCGGGCAACGAAATCGTCGGCTGATTCACTCGGTCGTATTTCACGACGACGCACACCAATGGCGGCTTCCGGGCCGCCATTTTGCTATCAAACTTCCTTCTCGACGAAACGCACCTCTTCGGGCATCTTGCGATATAACCAGATGAAGGTCGATCCATGAACCGCCCCCTGCCCGTCACGCGTAAAAACTCCGTCTGTCCGCATGATTGCCCGTCAACCTGCGCGCTTGAAATCGAGATCATCGACGGAAAGCGGATCGGCCGCGTCTATGGCTCCTCCGAACAAACCTACACGGATGGCGTCATCTGCGCGAAAGTCGCGCGCTATGCCGAGCGCAACCACCACCCCGATCGCCTTCTCTATCCGTTGATTCGCACTGGCAAAAAGGGCTCGGGCGAATTCCGGCGCGCCAGCTGGGACGAGGCGATGGACCTCGTCGCCAAGCGCTTTCTTGAAATTGAAACAACGCACGGTGCTCAATCCATTTGGCCCTATTACTACGCCGGCACAATGGGCCTCGTCATGCGGGACGGGATCAACCGTCTCCGCCACGCCAAGAAATATTCCGGCTTTTTCTCCACCATTTGCATTAACCTCGCCTGGCCCGGCTACATGGCCGGAACAGGCCGCCTGATGGGCCCCGATCCTCGCGAAATTGCGAAATCCGATTGCGTTGTTATTTGGGGCACAAACGCCGTGTCGACCCAAGTCAATGTCATGACCCACGCAATCCGCGCCCGCAAAGAGCGCGGGGCAAAAATTGTCGCCATCGATGTCTATCAAACCGCCACAATGCAACAGGCTGATCTCGCTTTGTGCCTCAAACCCGGAACCGACGGAGCACTTGCCTGCGCCGTCATGCATATCCTCTTTCGCGATAATCTCGCGGATCGCGACTATCTTTCGGAATTCGCCGATTATCCGGCTGAATTCGAAGCGCATCTTTCAACTAAAACGCCTGAATGGGCCTCAAACATAACGGGCCTGCCCGTCTCCGACATCGAAGCCTTTGCGCACCTCGTCGGAACCACGAAACGCACCTTTTTCCGCCTGGGTTACGGCTTTTCCCGCCAAAGAAATGGCGCGGTAAACATGCATGCCGCCTCGTGCATTGCCACCGTGACAGGAGCTTGGCAATATGAGGGCGGCGGTGCTTTCCACTCCAACAGCGGTATATTTCACTGGCGGAAATCCATGATCGAAGGCCTCGATATGGCCGACCAGACCATCCGCAAACTCGATCAATCCCAGATTGGCCGCATCCTCACCGGTGATCAGACCGCATTGAAAAGTGGTGTTCCGGTCCACGCCCTTTTCATTCAAAATACCAATCCAATGTCCGTTGCCCCCGAGCAAGAGCTGGTGCGGCAAGGATTTGCACGCGATGACCTCTTCACCGTCGTGCACGAGCAATTCATGACCGACACCGCGCAAATGGCCGATGTCGTTTTGCCTGCAACCATGTTCACCGAGCATGACGATATTTATCAAGGCGGCGGGCACCAATATATCGCGTTAGGCCCAAAACTGATCGACCCTCCCGGCGAATGCCGCTCCAATCACGACGTCATTTGCGACCTCGCCCATAGAGTCGGCGCGACCCATCCGGGCTTTGAGATGTCGCCGCGGGAAATCATCGACTGGACCTTGCAGAATTCGAAATGGGGCAAGCTGCAAGAGCTTGAAGAAAAGAACTTCATCGATTGCCAACCGCCATTCGAAGACGCCCATTACCTCAACGGGTTTGGCTGGAAGGATAAAAAATTCCGCTTCAAGCCTGATTGGTCAAAAGTCCCATTCCCCAATGACGGCCCTATGGGACCGATCCAAGATATGCCGGTCTTCCCGGACCACTGGAATGTCATCGAGACCGCGACACCCGAATATCCGTTCCGCTTGGCGACAAGCCCGGCGCGAAACTTCCTGAACACGTCCTTCACCGAAACCGCCACCTCGCAAACAAAAGAATCACGCCCCACAGTCCTCATTCACCCAACTGACGCCGCCCGCTTGGATCTTTTGGACGGTGACAAAGTGCTTCTTTCGAACCAACGCGGCGAAGTGCGGCTCTTCGCAAAAATCTCGGACGGTCTGCGCCCCGGCGTCCTCATTGCCGAGTCAATCTGGCCGAACACGGCCTATCCGGACGGAAAAGGGATCAACACATTGACAGGTGCCGATGCAGCCGCTCCCTTTGGCGGTGCAGCATTCCACGATATCCGCGTCGCATTAAGTCGGGCGTGAATGAGACCACCCCTCCTCAACCCGCTTTTCGCCGAAATCAACACCCTCCCGGGCATCGGGCCGAAACTCGCGCCCTTACTCAACCGCCTGCTGACCGGTTCCAAAGCACCCGCACGTCTGATTGATCTCCTGTTCCACCTTCCCTATGCGACAATCGACCGCCAGCTTTGCGCCTCGATCAGCGAAACAACTCCCGGCCAACAGACCACGGTCAAAGCCCGCATCGTTTTGCACAAGCCACCACCACCGGGGCGCTCAAAGGCCGCCTATCGCGTTATCGTCGAGGACAATACCGGCGACCTGATCCTGACCTTCTTCAACGCACCTGCCGCCCGTCTTGAAAAACTTCTGCCCGTCGGCGAGGAGCGCTATATTTCCGGTGTCGTCGATATTTGGGATGGCCATCGCCAGATCACCCACCCGGATCGCATTCTTGCCGCCTATGCCTACGATCAGCAACCCGCCTATGAGCCCGTCTACGGGCTCACTGCGGGACTTTTCCCGCGTGTCCTAATCAACTCCGTAGGCAAGGCCGTTGAGCGGCTTCCTGCGCTTCCTGAGTGGCAAGAACCAACCTATCTGAACAAGCATCACTGGCCGTCCTTTAGTGAGGCCCTAAAATCCTTGCATCTGCCGATTTCGCCAGAATCCGTCTCCCCTCTCGCACCGGCCCGCCTGCGCCTCGCTTACGATGAAGTCCTCGCCGGCCAATTAGCACTCCTGTTGATCCGCGAGCAAGTGAAACGCCACCGCGGCCAAGCGCGCCATGGAACAGGCGAACTCGTCAAAAAATGCTTGTCTCTGCTCCCTTACACACTCACCAATGCCCAGTCGGCAGCACTCGCTGACATCAAAGGCGATCTCGAATCGCCCGAAAAAATGCTCCGTCTCCTTCAGGGTGATGTTGGCTCCGGCAAAACAATTGTCGGCTTTCTGGCCATGCTATCGATCGTCGAAGGCGGCGAGCAAGCAGCTCTCATGGTTCCAACCGAAATTCTCGCACGCCAGCATTATGCGCGCTTGAAGCCGCTCTGCGACCAATTAGGCGTTTCAATCGCGCTTCTCACGGGACGTGACAAGGGAGCGTCGCGGGAGGCGATACTTACCGGCTTGGCAGACGGCTCGACACATTTGGTCGTTGGTACCCATGCCCTGTTTCAAGAAGGTGTCTCGTTCCACAAACTCGGACTCGCCGTCGTCGATGAACAACACCGCTTCGGAGTCAATCAACGCCTTGCACTCGCGAATAAAGGCGAGGCAACCGATATGCTTGTCATGACAGCAACGCCGATCCCGCGAACGCTCGTTCTGACCTATTTCGGCGATATGGATGTCTCAAATCTCAGGGAAAAGCCGCCCGGGCGCAAACCCATCGACACAAGGATCATGTCGCTCGACAAGCTCGACACCGTCACCCAAAGCCTCGCGCGCGCCACGTCGGAAGGAAATCGCGTCTATTGGGTATGCCCGCTCGTGACCGAATCCGAGGATCTCGACATCGCCGCGGCAGAGGAGCGCTTCGCCAGTCTGAAATCATACTATGGCGATCAGGTCGGCCTCGTCCACGGCAAACTCCCGCCGCGGGAGAAAGACGCGGCAATGGCGGCATTCGCTGAAGGCATAACCAAAATTCTGGTTTCAACCACCGTCATCGAGGTCGGCGTGGATGTTCCCGAGGCCACCATCATCATCATTGAGCAGGCTGAACGGTTTGGCCTCGCGCAACTCCACCAACTTCGCGGACGCGTGGGACGCGGCGGCACGCAATCCCATTGTCTCCTGCTCTACAAACACCTCGGCAACATAGCCCGGCAGAGGCTCGAGACCATGCGCCAAACCGAGGACGGGTTCGAAATCGCCGAAAAAGATCTCAAACTCCGCGGCGAAGGCGATATTCTCGGCACGCGACAATCCGGCATTCCGGGATTCCGTCTGGCTGTTGCCGAAAAACACGATGAACTGCTCAATGCCGCCCGCGATGACGCCAAACTCGCACTCTCACGCGATCCCGGATTGAAAACCCCGCGCGGAGAGGCACTTCGCCTCCTGCTCTATCTTTTCGAAAAGGATGCTGCCGCCAAACTTCTCAGCGCCGGCTAAACGCCTATCTTTGCGGTGTGTCCATCAGCCACTTTGGGCTGACCTGACAAGACAAGTTTCGAATCCTTCGGCTGGATCAAACCTGCCGACATGATGAGTTTCGCCGCCTCATCAATCGAGATCGCAACCTCAATCACATCCTTGCGCTTGATATAGAGGAAAAACCCCGTCGTCGGATTCGGCGTGCACGGCAGGAAGCAAGACACATACTCGTCACTACCCGGCAACGCCTTGCTGACATCCCCTTCGGGAGCCGCCGACAAAAACACCAGCGACCATAATCCCTTGCCCGGATATTCAATCAGACCGACCGTGCGAAACGACGTTCCCGATTGCGAAAATATCGTCTCGAATACCTGCTTCACACCCTTATAAAGCCCGCGAATAACCGGCATTCGGCCCAAAAGCGTCTCACCAAATGCCAAGAGCCAACGCCCCACCAAGTTCGCCGTCAAAAACCCGAGCAACGTGAGAGAAACGAACGCAATCAGAAGCCCGATGCCCGGAATATTCACATGGACGAAGGACTCAGGCAGGTATCCCGTGGGAATGAGGGGCGTAAACCACGCATCAATCAGATTGATGAACGACCACGTGATATAAACTGTTATCGCCAGCGGTCCCGCAACAACCACGCCAGTAAAAAAATAAGCGCGCAAACGCTGCCCAATTGTCGGCTTGACCGATTGAGGCAACGGAATAAACGAGTTTGCGGGCGCTGTATCAACTTCCGGTTCGGTCATGATCGTCTGGGTTCCTGTCGAAAGTGCGGTCCGCGTCAAAGCTTACCACACTATCAATATACAAAAACGCGGCAATCAATCCATAAATTTCGTCAACTTAGGTAGAAATCACTCAACCGTGACCGACTTTGCCAGATTTCTTGGCTGGTCCACGTCCTTACCGAGAGCCACAGCCGCATGATAGGCGAGCAGCTGGATCGGGATCGAATACACAATCGCGGCAAAATCCGGCTTCATTTTAGGCATCAGGATCGACGCAGCCGGCGTTAATCCCGCATGATCGACGCTCTCATGGTCCGTGATCAGGATAATCTTGCCGCCCCGAGCTGCCACTTCCTGCATATTCGAAACGGTTTTCTCGAAAATGCCATCCGGCGGAGCAATCACAATCACAGGCATTGCCTCGTCAATCAGCGCGATCGGCCCGTGCTTTAATTCACCCGCTGCATACCCCTCGGCATGGATATACGAAATCTCCTTCAATTTGAGTGCGCCTTCCAGCGCCAGCGGATAGCTCGTGCCCCGTCCGAGATACAACGCGTCGGTCGATTTCGAAATCATCTGCGCAACCGCCTCAATCGAGGCCTCGGCTTTGATCGCCTCCACCATCAGCCCGGGAACCGCAATCAGCTCCATCACCAACCGCTCTTCCTCTGTCGCACTGAGTGTACCACGCGCCTTCCCCGCAGCGATTGCGAGACACGCCAGCGTCGTCAATTGGCAGGTAAACCCTTTGGTTGAAGCAACCCCGATCTCCGGTCCCGCCATAATCGGCGCGACGACATGGCTCTCGCGCGCAATCGACGAGGTCAGCACATTCACAACCGCGAGAATATTCTGGCCCTGCTCTTTGGCATAGCGAAGCCCCGCCAACGTGTCGGCAGTCTCACCGGATTGCGACACGAAAATCGACAATCCACCCTTGTCTAGAGGCGCCTCGCGATACCGGAACTCGGACGCGATATCGACTTCCACCGGAATCCGCGCAAAGCGCTCGAACCAATATTTACCGATATGTGCCGCATAAGAAGCCGTCCCGCACGCCGTAATCGAAATCCGGCTCAACGCCTTCCAGTCAAACGGAATCTCCATTGGCAACATGACCTTGCCAGCCGCCATATCGAGGTAATGCGCCAGCGTCCGCCCGACGACTTCGGATTGCTCGTAAATCTCCTTGATCATGAAATGCCGGTGATTGCCCTTGTCCATCAGATAGGCACCGGCGCTGCTCTTGAGCCGCGCACGCTCGACAACGCGATTATTCACATCCCGGAAAACCGCACTATTTCGGGTCAACACAACCCAATCACCTTCCTCGAGATAGGTGATTGCATCCGTGAACGGCGCGAGTGCTAGAGCATCCGAGCCAAGATACATCTCGCCATCGCCATACCCGACAGCCAAAGGCGCCCCCTGCCGCGCTCCGATCAGCAAATCTCCATCCTCGGCAAACAGGAACCCGAGCGCAAATGCGCCCCGCAACTGCGGGAGCACCTCGGCAACCGCCTTTTGCGGATCATTCAACCGCTCCAGCGCATTGGACACGAGATGAAGCACCACTTCTGTGTCAGTTTCGCTATGGAATTTGGTGCCGGACGCTTCAAGCTCCGCCCGCAATGTGCGGAAATTCTCGATAATCCCGTTATGCACCACAGCGACACGCTTTGTCATGTGCGGATGCGCATTCGCTTCGGTTGGCTTGCCATGCGTCGCCCACCGCGTATGCCCGATCGCCGATAATCCCCCGAGCGGTGCCTCCCGCAGCTTTGCATCAAGATTGCGAAGCTTTCCCTCGGCACGGCAGCGCGACAAAACGCCATTCTCCTGAACAGCAACGCCAGCCGAATCATAGCCCCGGTATTCGAGCCGCTTGAGCGCCTCGACAACCTGAAACGCCGCCGGTTCAGCCGCCAGAATACCAACAATACCGCACATTAAGATCACCCTGCCTTACTTGAACTTGAGAATAATGTTCGAGATATTCTAAACCTGTCCCTGTCGGCATCGGTTCCGAAAATCAAATCAATCTGTCTAACAAAACGTGACAGGAACACCCCGCCCTTACTTCCGTGCCTTCTTCGCACGCGCTTTCTCGCGAAATGCGGTAGCCCATTCCAGTTTCACCACCTGTTTGCCGCGCGCCAAGGCGAGTGCATTAGCCGGCACATCATCGGTCACCACAGAACCGGAACCAACAAACGCTCCGTTTCCAATCGAAATCGGCGCCAAAAGCGACGAATTGGCACCGATAAACGCGTCTTCGCCGATTATCGTAGTGTATTTGAAAAATCCGTCATAATTGCACGTAATGGTGCCTGCGCCGATATTTGACCGCGCACCAATCGTCGCGTCACCGATATAGCTCAGATGATTGATCTTCGCCCCGTCGCCAATCACCGACTTTTTGACCTCGACAAAATTTCCGATTTTGACGCCAACGCCGAGTTCCGTCCCGGGACGCAACCGCGCAAACGGCCCGATCTCGGCTTGCTCCGCAATCTTCGTCTCCTCGAAATACGAGAACGCCTTCACACGGACATTGTCGCCAACCGACACACCGCGCCCGAAAACAACATGCGGCTCGACATGAACATCACGCCCGAACCTCGTGTCAAAACTCAAAAAAACCGTCTCGGGTGCCGTCATCGTCACACCCGCCAGCATCGCCCCGTTCCTTAACCGACCCTGAAACACCGCTTCAGCCCTTGATAACTGCACCCGGTCATTGACGCCCATGACTTCTTGCTCGTCAGCAACCCGATAAAACGAAGCCAAGCCCCGACGATTGGCAATCTCGACCACATCCGTCAGATAAAATTCGCGCTGTGAATTCTTGTTCTCGATCGCTTCAATCAACCCGATGGCCAATTTGCCATCAAGCGCCATCAAGCCTGAATTACAGAGCGTTACTTCTCTTTCCGCCTCCGTCGCGTCCTTATGCTCGCGAATAGCGATCATCCGGTCGCCCTCGGTCAGGATCCGGCCATATCCCGCCGGATTTTCAGCATCAAACCCGAGTGCCACGACTGCCGCACCTGAACTGAGGGGTTTCCGCAACGATTGCAGCGTCTCCGCACGCAAAAGCGGTGTGTCCGCAAACAGCACGAGAAGATCGTCAAACCGCTCCCCGATCTCATGTTTCGCTGCCAACACCGCATGCGCGGTACCGAGGCGTTGCTCCTGAACAACGATCTTCGCACTGGGACACAATTTCAGGATTTCCGCTCTCACATCCTCCCGGCCCGGCCCGATAACCGCAATAAGTGTGTCCACTCCGGCTTCCTGCACCATCATGATCACATGTCCAATCATCGAAAGGTTTGCAATCTCATGCAAAACCTTCGGAATATCGGATTTCATCCGCGTTCCCTCGCCCGCCGCAAGAATAATCGCTGCGCAGGACCGCGTGGCAGAAGATAAACCACTATCTTTGGAGACCATTGAAAACCAACTCGTTTTGACCGGAATGATTCGACTGTTCAGACTTTAATGTCATTTCATGGGCGAAACATCATCTAATGGTTTACCCGTAGAACACGATGCATGAAAGCGGGATGAACAGTCAGATTTAATCCATTTATTACCCCGAAGGCTTGAGCGTGAGCGTATCACCAGCACTCTAACGTGTAATTTTTTCCTTTGTTCCCGATAAAAACTGACACTCACACCATCTTCATGACCAATCGCCTATTGACCCCGCATCCCGCAGGCTTTACGCACAAACCGCGTCGAGGAGCGCGTAGCTCAGCCGGTAGAGCAATTGACTTTTAATCAATAGGTCCTGGGTTCGAGTCCCAGCGCGCTCACCACCTCGCAACGCTTCCGGCGGTGTTGCACACGATCTCTGTGGCTTTGTCGAATGCTGCTGTTCTCTCGCAGCTTGTTTGGACTTTGATTTGCAATCAAATGACAATTTGAAATTTATCAAAGCGCGATCCCTTGCGTCCTCCTAGTCTCGCGCCGGTATCGGTTGGCATCCACCATCCGAAAGGCACCTAGATCAAGGAGAAGAGCTATGCGATCATTCATTCCATCCATTTGGTCCGGAGATTACCCGTCTGCCACGGATCCTCTCAGCAGTTTCCGGCGGGACATGCAGGAAATGTTCGGCAGTCTTGAACGGCGCCTGCCCTACCTCTCCGGTGATGGTGCGATGGCGACGTTCCCGATCATGGACATGTCCGAGACCAAGGATGCAGTAGAATTGTTGGCGGAACTCCCCGGCGTTACCGACAAGGATGTTTCCGTGACGCTTGACCGTGATCGGTTGATCATTTCCGGCGAAAAGAAAAAGGAAATCGAACGCAAGGATCAGAATTGGCATTATCTGGAGCGAAATTTCGGGTCCTTCCACCGGACAATTCCGCTTAATTTCGAGCCTGATGCCAATGCAGTGGATGCACGGTTCGAAAAAGGCGTGCTGCATGTCACGGTAAAAAAGCCGGCCGAAATTGCCGCAAAAGCAAAAACAATCCCGGTCAGGTCCGGCGCAAACTGACGATCAGGCCTGCGGGGACGTTCCGCCTCTTATCGCGCCCCATCGGTCGTGATAGAAAGCGCTATGCATATTTCTGTCGTCGCAGGCCACCCCGCCCAAGCCCCGCAAATCATCGCTGTGATCCTCGCCGGCGGTCAGGCACGCCGTATGGGCGGTGGAGATAAGGCCTTACGCATGCTCGGGCAAACAACGCTCCTTGAGTGCCTTGTCGCGCGCTTGCGCCCACAATGCGCGGCAATCGTCATCAGTGCGAACGGAGACCCGCGTCGCTTCGAGGCCTATGATTTGCCAGTCATCCCCGACAGCACGGAGGACGCATCAGGCCCCCTTGCCGGTATTTTGGCAGGGATGCACTGGACGGCAACGGAGCATCCGGACGCGACCCATATTCTGAGCGTGACTGCCGATACACCTTTTATTCCCGATAATCTCGCCTCACGCCTCGCCTCGGGCACCCAAAACGCGCCTCACCCGATTGCTTGCGCATCCTCTGCCACCCGTATTCACCCGCCGGTCGCCCTTTGGCCCCTCGCGCTGAAAGATGCACTAAAAGCCTTTATGGCAGGCGAAGACCGTAAAAGCGTTCAGAACTTTGCATCCCGCCATGGATTTGTGGCAATTAATTGGCCGATCATACCTTACGACCCGTTCTTCAACATCAACACGCCCGAGGACCTTGAAAAAGCCAATGAGCTTGTTCTCTCCGGTCTCATCATCGACTGATAGCCCGTTCCTATTCTAGGCCCCGTGCAACACCCGCAACACGTCCTCCACCGACACAGCATTTTCTTGAACAAAATCGGCTAATTCTTCTGCTTTTTCGAGTGCAAGCAACGTAACATTCCGGTCGGCTATCTCCGCATCGCTTGCAAGGGCAAGGATGGTCGGATCGTTCGGATATAGAAACGGCTTGCCATTGGCCACACGATGCACCTCGATCTTCGGGTGCGGCTCGGGTTTGTAACCTTCGACCAGAACAAAATCGACAGGCGCCAGCATCGACAAAAGTTGCGCCAAACTCGGCTCAGCCTCGCCACGCAATTCATGCATCAGCGCAAACCGGTTCACTGACGAGACAAGCACTTCCTTGGCACCCGCGACCCGATGCGTATGGCTGTCCTTGCCCGGATAATCGACGTCGAAATGATGATGCGCGTGCTTGATCGTCGAGACCGAAAACCCGCGGCCAACCAGAACCGGTATCAACCGCGACAGCAAAGTTGTTTTGCCCGCCCCGCTCCATCCCGCAATACCCATAACACGCATATTTCAACAAACCCCTTGGTCGCCCTGAAAATAGGCCCCTTGCAACCCACCCGGCGATGAATGATATACCAAATCTGACCTCGCCGCTCATACCAGTCAAATACCCTGCCGATCTAGGAAAATCACATGCCTGACACTTTTCTGGATCTCAAGGGGTTGAAATGCCCGCTTCCGGCATTGAAAGCCCGCAAACGGCTTCTCTCGATGAGCGATGGCGACATCCTCGAAGTCCATTGCACTGACCCCATGTCGGCAATCGACATTCCCCACATGGTCCACGAACTGGGTTCCGCCGTAATAAGCCAGTCTGTTGCGCTGGAAACGTGGACCTTCCGGATTCGGCGCATAGAAACATCTGAAGCGGAGATCGTTAAATGATCAGATTAGCTGTCGCTTTGTTCGCGCTTGTTTTTGCACTCACCTCGCCGCCATCGGCAAAAGCCGATGACACTGCGGAGATAAGAGCGATCATTGAAGGCCAACTCCTCGCCTTCCGCGCCGATGACGCCGAGAAAGCCTATTCTTTCGCCGCCCCCATCATCAAAGAAATCTTCCCGACGCAAGACTCCTTCATCGAGATGGTGAGGAAAGGCTACCCCCAAGTCTATCGCTCCAAAACTTACGAATTCGGAACCCTCGACGACACCGATTTCGGCCTTGCCCAATTCGTCTCGATCACGGACGAGTCCGGCCAGAAATGGACAGCACTCTACACGGTCGAAAAACAAAAGGATGGCTCCTGGAAAATCAGCGGTTGCCGCATCCTGAAAGAACCCGGCACCGTCTCCTGAACATCAACCTCACTCAGCCCAACCGGCTGAGCGCCTCTTTCAGCTTAGCCATCCGCTCGGTGAAATCGGCGCGGCGCTCATGCTGCTCCTCGACAATCTCTTCGGGAGCACGAGCCATAAAATCTGCATTGCCCAGCTTGGCATCGATTTTCGCGACTTCCTGAACGATCATCTCGATCTCTTTGGAGAGCCGGCCCGTCTCGGCTGCAATATCGATAATCCCAGCCAAAGGCAGCGCTGAGACTTCACCGCGTATCACCATCTGCGCCGATTGTGGCGGAGCGATATCAGCAAAGCTGATATCGGAAAGCCGCGCCAACCGCTTCACCATATCACCCCAAGCTGCTGCCCGCTTGCGCGTGGCGTCTGACGCACCAACGAGCACCAACGGAATGGGTGAACCCGCAGGAACATTGATTTCATTCCGAGCCGAGCGAATTTCCGTCACAAGATCAACAAGCCAGCCAATCTCCGCTTCCGCATCGGGCGCTTCAAGCCCGACCAGCGAAGGCCACTCTGAAAGGCAAAGAATGCTCTCGCGCTTCGGGCCCTCGGCACCCTTCACGGCCCATAATTCTTCCGTAATATAGGGCATGAAGGGGTGCAGGATTTTCAAAATACCGTCAAACACAAACGCCACGCTGGCCCGTGTTTCCGCCTTGGAAACCTCGTCCGAACCCATAAACACAGGCTTCGCGAGTTCCAAATACCAGTCGCAGAATACATTCCACGTAAACCGGTAGGCCGCATTAGCCGCATCATTGAACCGGAACGCTTCAATGGCTGCAGTCACCTCGGCGGTCGCGGTTGCCAATTCCCCGATTGCCCAGCGATTGAGCTGAAGTTTCACCGCCTTCGGGTCAAAGCCCGCCACCCGCGAACAGGAATTCATCTCTGCAAAGCGCGCCGCATTCCAGATCTTGGTCGTAAAATTCCGATATCCCTCAATGCGTTGCGTAGACAACTTAATGTCACGTCCCTGCGCCGCCATCGCCGCCAGAGTGAAGCGCAACGCATCCGCGCCGTATTGATCCACAAGGTCGAGAGGGTCAATCACATTGCCCTTCGATTTGGACATTTTAGCGCCCTTCTCGTCCCGGACGAGCGCGTGAATATAAACAGTATGAAACGGCTCAACCGGTTTCCCCGCCTCGTCCCGCATAAAATGATCGCCCATCATCATCATGCGCGCGACCCAGAAGAAAATAATGTCAAAGCCGGTCACCAAAACATCAGTCGGGTAATACCGCGCCAATTCCGGCGTCTTGTCCGGCCAGCCAAGTGTGGAGAACGGCCAAAGGGCGGAAGAGAACCACGTATCGAGCACGTCCTCGTCGCGCCAGATTGCGACTTCACTTCGCGCGGCCGTGCTACCGAAATGGAGAAATGCTTCCCTTTCAGAGTTTTCAATTACTACCGTACGGCCAATTTTCGAATAGTATTCACTTGCTTCTGTAAAAATTTCTTCTTGATCTTTTCCTACAAAGATTTTCATTTCAAGTGTCGAGAAGTTAAAGATCAATTCCTCTTTCTCATTAATAATGGGGCCATACCAAGCCGGAATCTGATGGCCCCACCAGAGTTGCCGCGACACGCACCAAGGCTCGATATTCTCGAGCCACTGATAATAGGTCTTCGACCAATTCTCCGGAACAAACTTCGTCCGCCCAGCCCGCACCGAATCTAAAGCCTCGATGGCAAGCGTCTTGGCGTCAACATACCATTGATCGGTCAGATAAGGCTCGATTGCCGAATTCGAACGGTCGCCATGTGGCACCTGTGAAGCATAGGGCTCGACCTTCGCAAGAAAGCCTGCCGCCTCCACCAGCCCCACAACCCGCTTGCGCGCCTCATAGCGATCAAGTCCGTCAAGCGCCGCGATGTCCTCGGCAACACCATTCGCGCCAGTGGTGAACCCGTCATTCCCGATTACATGAATCTTTGCCTGCCGCGTCAACACATTGATCGCACGCAGATCATGCCTTTTTCCCACCTCGAAATCATTAAAATCATGCGCGGGCGTAATCTTCACCGCTCCCGTCCCCTTTTCCGGGTCCGCATACTCATCCGCAATCACCGGCACAAGACGCCCCACTAAAGGCAACACAATGTGCTTGCCGATCAGATGTTTCAGCCGCTCATTCTCGGGATGGATCGCAATCGCCGTATCGCCCAGCATGGTCTCGGGCCGCGTGGTGGCAATCGGCACAAAAGTCGCCGGATTTTCCGGATCATAAGTCTCACCATCGACCGGATAATCGAAATAATAGAGATGCCCATGCGGATCTTTCGCAAGAGCTTTGGCGAGCGCATCGGGATTAAACGGCTGCTCGTCGCCCCGCGTCCATTTGAACGACCCCTTTTTCTCGATCTGGATCACTTCCAGATCGGAAATGGCCGATTCAAAATGCGGGTCCCAATTCACAAGGCGCTTGTCCTTGTAGATGAGCTTCTTGTTATAAAGTTCAACGAATACTTTGGTAACGGCACGCACCATCTGGTCATCCGCCGAGCCATCCTTGCCCATGGTGAACCGCTCGCGCGACCAGTCACACGAGGCCCCCAGCCGCTTCAACTGGTTGATGATCAGCCCGCCCGATTCCTCTTTCCAGTTCCAGACGCGGTTTAAAAAGGCCTCACGTCCCATCTCGCGGCGCGAAGGCTCCTTGCGCTCGGCCAATTGCCGCTCCACAACCATCTGCGTCGCAATGCCCGCATGGTCGGTGCCGGGCTGCCACAACACGTCTTTGCCGCGCATCCGCTCGAACCGGCACAAAATATCCTGCAGAGTATTATTGAGCGCATGCCCCATATGGAGCGAACCCGTCACATTCGGCGGCGGAATAACAATCGTGAATGGCTGTGCGTCTTTTCGCTCCGGGCGGCCGGCACGAAACGCACCTTCCTTTTCCCACACATCACGAATACGGGCTTCAATCGAAGCCGGCTCAAACCTGTTGTCCATCATGCAGATATCTTCCCGAACTCAGCGCATCCGGAAACGGGCGGCTTCAGCCGTTAAAAGCCCAGCAAACACCATGTGTCAATGCTCTCGGAACACGAAATCACGATATGAAGGTTGTTAACAATCAGTGCCGCTCGGTCAAACGCTCGATCTCGGCCTTCACCAACTCCTCGACAATACCAGGCAAGTTGGTGTCAAGCCATTCGCGAAGCAACGGTTTGAGTGCATCCACAACGACTGATTCGAGCGTTGGCGATGTCGCAACCTGCCGCGACTCGACCCCTGCCTTCCGTGAAACATCCTGCAGATTCTTGAAAGCGGACGAGACCGACGCCTCGACTGTCCGCCCGATCAAAGGATCTTGGCTCTCTAGCTTCGAGCTCGGATGCAGTGTCGAGAGCCGTTCGGAAACGCTACGAACATTTCTGTCCGTCACCTGCGATAAAACAGGGCGCTGCGCATACTCAGTGTTTTCTTCCTCGGAAGCCGAGCGAAGCTGCGTAACATTCGGTCGCCTTAACGAGGGAACTTCAGAAACATCGCGTCTTAAACCTGTCAGTGGAGCGGAATCAGACTCCACTTGGCGACTGGATGCCCCGGATAACGAGTGGACAAGCGGAGACGGTTTGCCGAGATCGAGAACTTCGGAATCGCTGTTCTCGCCATCATCGCCCGGATCACCCCCAAGCCGTTCTTCTGAATTGTACGACTTTGTTCCACCGGAAATCGAAAAATCATCCGCAATGATTTTCCGGATCGACGCGAGAATATCGTCCATCGACGGCTCCTGAGCCTTGTTGATCGCTGAACTCATCTCATCCCCATTCATCTATAAAAACAAACTGAAAATACCGCTGCAAGAGACACTATGTCGAAATCGCCACCTCTGACAAGCGCGGCTGCCTCAAAATTTACTCTTCAATATCAGAACCGTATAAACGGCCCTTCACCTTGTCATAATGAACCTTGGCGTCATAGCCTTTGACCTTGAGCCCCAGCGAGTTCGCGCTCAATTTGCCAACCGACGAGAGTACCCGGTAAGACGCAACAACTCGGTCCGTCTGCGCGGTCACAAGGTTTACCTGAGCGCCAAGAAGCGTTTGATCCGCGATCAGAACGTCGAGTGTGGTCCGTTGACCAACCTTGGCCTCTTCGCGTGTCCCGTTCAAAGCGACCGTTGCTGCTTCGATCTGCGTTTCAGCCGCCTTGATGCGCGCCTGCGACGTAATATATTGGCTCCAGGCAGAAGAAATCTCCGCGATCACCGCGCGAAGTGCACTATCAGCCTCAAGGCGCCGTTGCCCGAGCGTCTCTTTCAACTGCCGAACACGGGCATGCACTTCGCCCCCTTCATAGAGCGGTATCGTCAAGCTCGCCACAATAGAAGCGTCATTATATTCGTCATCGGCTGACTTGTAATCATTTGCGTGGGTGAGTGACCCTTTGAGCGACAGGCTCGGCAACAATTCGCCTTGCGCGATCTTCACTCCCGCCGCTGCAATATCGACACTAAAGCGCGCTGCCCTAATATCCGGATGATCGGCCTGACCTATCAGCAGAGCCTGATCAAGCGACGTCGGAACCATATTCACGAGGGGAACGGCATCTGCCAAAGCATCCGGCATTGAACCGATTATTTGCTGATAGGATGCGACACTGGAAGCCAGACTAGCCTGTGCCGCACTCCGCTCCGCTTCAGCAGCGGCAAGTTGGGCACTGACTTGCGCGACATCCGTGCGCGTCACCTCGCCCACATTGAAGCGATCTTCCGTCTGCCGAAGTTGTTCCTTGAGTACATTGATATTGGCCTGACGAACTTTCAAAACGGCCGTATCACGAACCACCGCCATGTAGCCCGATGAGGCTCCGAACAAAACCTTCTGTTCAATTGAACGCAACTGCTCACGCGCCGCCAGAACCGATTTTTCAGACTGATCAATCTGGTTCGTTACCCGCGCACCATTATAAAGGCTTTGAGTAACGGAAACTCCCAGCGTCCGAGGCGAAAGCACTTCGTTTGAAGAATTATAGGTCGATGATTGGCGCCCCAAACTCGATGACGCACTCACCGATGGCAGCAACCCTGCCCGCGCCCGCTGAACCCCCTCATCCGTCGCACGAAGCGCAGCACGCTGCGCGTTGAAATCCGGATTATTCATATAGGCTTTCGCCAATGCGCTTTCGATCGTATCGGCCGATGCGCGTTCAAATGCAGCGCACAAAAACAGCAATGAAAACAATGGAAATATAAGACGGGTGAAGCGTGAAGACATTTTTTAAACCTGCCATTTGAATTAACAAATGGTTAACGATCAAAACGTGCCCTGTATATGCCCGGCGCCTTAAAAATCACGACTATCCCCTAAAAAATGCTCGAAACGTCCCTAACGTCAAAATACAAATTCAGCCTTTCTTGCAAATAGCTCGATCATCGCTCCATGACCGTGCCCGACGAAGCCATGACCGATCTCGTTGCCCGATTTACGAAACACCCTGACGGATTGAGCTGCGCCATTTTTCATTATTGCGACCAATCTTCCCCCATCCGCCAACCGCGAAAAGAGTTCCTTCGGCTCTTCCTCGCAACAGCCATTGACCAGCACAACATCAAACAAACCAATTTTCGAAATTGAGGCTATCGTGTCTCCCTCGATGACATCGACATCCCCAAACCCCGCCTCACCGCAGGCCTGTTTCGCCCGCATCCCGAACGATGGATCTGGATCCCACGCTACAACATCGCACCCCATTGCCCGCATGACCGCCGCCGAATAACCCGTACCCCCGCAAATATCGAGCACACGTTCTCCTGCGACCACCTCTCCCGCCTGAAGCATCCGCGCCAGAACCATGGGCGCCAGAAGACTCCGCTGGCTATTGGCAAGGCTGGCCGGGCGGTCAGCATAAGCGAGACCTCGGTCCGGATAATCCACAAAACATTCGCGGGGAACACGTCCCATCGCATCAAGCACCGCGGAATTCTGGACATCAAACGTGCGCAATTGGCCATCCACCATCATGCGGCGCAATTCAACGAAATCCGTCATCACGATCTCCATTACTCTTGGCTGAAAAGTCTGCTCTGAAGACGGCTTTTGCTCCACGTCCGGCCAAAACGCAAGGCGGCGGCAGCAATTACTTGCGTCAATCGTAAACAGGTTGAAAATCTGTTGAACTTGGTTGCCGCTGCAATCGGCTAGATGGAGGCCTCGGAGGGAATCGAACCCCCGTACAAGGATTTGCAGTCCTCTGCGTCACCACTCCGCCACGAGGCCTCACCAGCGCTTTCAAGCACAATGCCATGCTTTATTCAATCGCTTTGAACAAAACTTTCGTGTTTTCTCGAACACCAATACCTTTTAATCAACAAACAGCTACCAAACCCGTACTGAATGGCTGAAAAATGATAAACCAAGTATGGTTTTTTAAAAACCCGATGAAACAGCTTGCAATTTGGTCCCGCCTTGATGTAAGCGAACGTCGTGGTCCTCGATAGCTCAGCTGGTAGAGCGTTCGACTGTTAATCGGATGGTCGCAGGTTCGAGTCCTGCTCGGGGAGCCACGTTTAAAATCGCTTGATACGAGCGAAGACTGGCGCAGAACGGCAAAGCCTGCCCCGTCCGTCCGCTTCAAAACCTGTTCTCAGGTGATCTGGCAGTCTTCACTCTGCGTAGCAGAATAGTGTCCCTCTCAGTCAGGCGGTCGAATGTCATCCTCTGTGATCGTATGGTTTCGGGATGATCTTCGCATCAACGACAACCCCGCTCTTCTCGCAGCAATCGAGACGGGCCTGCCAGTCTTGGCGCTCTATATTTTTGATGAAGCGAGCGAGGGGATCAGGCCGTTGGGTCGCGCGTCAAAATGGTGGCTGCACCATTCGCTCGCGTCGCTCACAAAGAACCTTGCATCCCGCGGGGTTGAGCTCGTACTCATGAAAGGACCGGCACACGCGGTTATCGCGGAGTTGGTTCAACAAATCAAACCCTCGGCGCTGTTATGGAACCGGCGCTATGGCGTGGCAGAGCGGGATCTCGACGCCCGAATCAAAGCCGATTGCCTTAAGTCCGGTGTTGATGCCAGAAGCTTCAATGGTGCGCTTCTCTATGAGCCATGGGAAATAACCACCAAAACCGGCGATCCGATGAAAGTTTTCACGCCGTTCTGGCGGGCTGCCCAGGCACTGATGGCGCCTGCTTTGCCGTGGCCCCTACCAACCGGAAAAATGTCGGCATTTAAGCCGTCGTCAGCCCTCAACTCTCTCTCTCTCGAGGACCTCTCGCTCCTGCCCAAACGGGATTGGGCGAAGCACTTTCCCGAGACATGGTCGCCAGGCGAACAGGGCGCGCAGGAAAAGCTCGACAATTTTTTTGAAAGCGCGTTCAGCGGCTATGCAGAGGGCCGCAATCGGCCCGATTACAGATCAACCTCGCTTCTCGCGCCCCATCTCCGCTTCGGAGAAATATCAATCCGCGATGTTTTCCAGCGTGCGGGCGAAGCCGCGCATCTCAATCCAAAAATTTCCGATGCTGATCTTCGGTCGTTCCGTTCCGAGCTCGGTTGGCGTGAATTCTCCAACCACCTCCTGTTCCACAATCCGGCACTCGCGTCAGAAAATTACAACCGGACCTTTGATGCCTTTCCATGGGCCGATAACGCACCAGCTTTGCACGCATGGCAGCGCGGCCTCACGGGATACCCCATTGTTGACGCAGGCATGCGCGAACTCTGGCAAACGGGATTTATGCACAACCGTGTCCGGATGATCGTTGCCTCTTTCCTCATCAAACATCTTCTGATTGACTGGCGTTTCGGCGAGAATTGGTTCTGGGATACGCTTTTGGACGCTGATCCGGCAAATAATGCAGCAAGCTGGCAATGGGTAGCGGGCTCCGGTGCAGACGCAGCACCCTATTACCGGATTTTCAACCCCATGCTTCAGGGCGAGAAATTCGACCCCGATGGTATCTATGTCCGCAAATATGTGCCCGAATTGGCAGCACTTCGTGCCCCTGCCATCCATACGCCATGGCTTGCCTCACCTGCAGACCTGCGCGCTGCGAATGTGTCTTTGGGAAAAACCTATCCCTTACCGATCGTCGATCATGCAGCTGCCCGCGAACGCGCGCTCGGTGCATTCAAGGCGCTTAAACAAGGAAAAAGCTGAACGATGTCATCAATATTCGGATCGCATCCGCTCTCTATTGCCGTCATTGGCGCAGGCATAGCCGGCAATGGCGCTGCTTACGCGCTGGCAAACGGGTCGCCTCATCGCGTTACATTGTTTGAGAAGGAGCCTCGTGCAGGAGGCCATTCCCACACGGTTGTCGTCGATTATGACGGCATCCCCGTCACGGTCGACACCGGGTTCATCGTCTATAATGAATTGAATTACCCTCATCTCGTAAACCTCTTCGCGCATCTCGGCGTACCAACGGTCGAGTCGGACATGAGTTTTTCCGTCTCCGCCCGTTCGGGGAATTTTGAATGGGCAGGCCGCACGCAGGGCGTCATGAACGGTCTTTTTGGCCAGCGCTCGAATATGTTCTCCGCAAGCTATCTCCGGATGCTGCTCGAAATCCCGAAATTCAACAAACGCGCCATCACCGATTTCGAGTCGGGCGCCATGAAAGGCCTGAGCCTGGGTGACTACCTTGCCGGTGGCCGCTACTCAAAGACATTCCGTGACAAATACCTCGTGCCAATGGGCGCCGCCATCTGGTCAATGTCGGCCAATGCCATGTTGGCCTTCCCCGCCGAGAGCTTTGTTGCCTTTTTCAATAATCACCATCTGTTGCAATATCATCGGCCCGTCTGGCGGACAGTCGCCGGCGGCAGCCGTGTGTATGTCGACAAGCTCACGGCTTCGTTCAAAGAAACACTTCGCCTTGCAAGTCCGGTCCAGTCCGTTTTCCGTGATGCAAAAGGTGCGACCCTCACGCTGGCAGACGGAAAAACCCACTCCTTCGATCACGTCATCTTTGCGTCCCATTCGGATGAAACGCTTGCCATGCTGGCCGTGCCTTCGCCGGACGAGCAATCCATCCTCAACGCGGTGTCCTACCGCAACAATGTCGTCTACCTTCATCGCGACCCGGCTCTGATGCCACGGCGTAAACGCGTCTGGTCATCTTGGAATGTGATCCAATCCGACGATCCCGATGCCGATCTCTGCGTCACCTATTGGATGAATGCGCTGCAGCCGATTGATCACGCGACGCCGATCTTCATCACTTTGAACCCGCCAAGGCCTCCCGCTGAACACCTCACTTTCCGCACCTTCAACTATGCCCACCCGCAATTCAATCAAGCCGCGATGGATGCTCAGCAGCGACTGGACCGAATACAGGGCCATAACCGCAGCTGGTTCTGCGGCGCTTGGACCGGCTTCGGCTTCCATGAAGACGGTCTGAGGTCCGGGTTTGCGGTTGCGCAAGCGCTGGGCGCAAGGCTCCCTTGGGAGTCAACACCGCAATACGCCGAGGCTGCTGAATGAGCAGCACCGCGCCCGGAGCGGTCGATAGTCCCGAGTCTGGGTGCGCCGCACTCTATGTCGGCACTGTCATGCACGCACGGATGAAACCTGTCACTCATCGTTTCAATTACCGTGTCTTCACCGCTCTGATCAATCTGGACCGTTTGGACGAGCTTGACCGTCTCAGCGCGGTATTCTCTGTCAATCGCTTCAATCTTTTCAGCTTCTACCCGTCCGATCACGGCCCCCGCAAGAATGGATCGCTCGCCGCCTATGTCCGCGACCTGCTGCGCGAGGGAGGCCTGCACGACACAATCTCTGACGTCTGCCTGCTCTGCTACCCCCGCTTGCTCGGTTACGCGTTCAATCCCCTCTCCGTCTATTACGCCTATGCCGCTGATAAAAAACTTCTCGGGATCGTCTATGAGGTCCGCAATACCTTCGGTGAACACCACACCTATGTCGCCGTCATCCAACCGGGTGAATTGACCCCCTCCGGCTTAAGGCAAAAACGCGAGAAGCTTTTCTACGTCTCGCCTTTCAATTCACTCGACCTGGATTATCACTTCCGGTTGACACCACCAGGCAAAAAAATCGCGGTCCGAATTCTTGCGACAAATGCGGAAGGCCCGGTGCTCGCTGCGGCATTTTCAGGCCGTCATGCGACATTTTCCACGGCCGAATTGGTCTTACAATTCTTGACGATCCCGATAATGACCATCAAGATAATGGCCGGAATCCATTTTGAAGCGTTGAGACTATGGCTCAAGGGACTTCGTATGGTGAAGCGCCCCAAAGCGCCGGATGCGGTGAGCTTTGGGGACGAGCACAAAACATCATGACAAGGTTTGAAAAGCCTTGCGCGCAGGTAGACGGGATCAAAGTGGAACACGGCAATCTAGCAAGCAATATCGTACAGACAATCAAGCTCGATGCTCGATCGGTCGCCGGTCACACCGAGGGATTGCCCTTCTTTGTCCGCCACGCATTCTCTTTCGCTACCCGCATCGAGAATGGCACACTTCTCGTCCGCCTTCCCGATGGCCGCTCCTTCGAATTTGGCGGCTTGAGGCCGGGCCCCGCTGCGGAAATGATGATCAATGATTACGACTTCGCCCGCCGCATCTTGAAAGGCGGCGATATCGGAGTTGCTGAAGCCTTTTTGCGTGGCGAATGGGAAACCCCCAATCTCACAGAATTTCTCCGGCTGTTCTGTGCAAACCACCACCTCATCGCCCAAATGCTCGAGAACCAGCCGCTCATCCGCTTCTGGCAACAATTCAAGCATTGGCTCAACCGGAACACAAAATCGGGATCGAAACGCAACATCCACGCCCATTACGATCTCGGCAACCGCTTCTACGAGCAATGGCTTGACCCTTCTATGACCTACTCCTCGGCGCTGTTCGACGAAACCACGCGCGACCTTGCCCATGGCCAACGCAACAAATACGCCGCACTCGCCCGCGAAAGTCGGATCGAGCAAGGCCATTCGGTACTCGAAATCGGTTGCGGCTGGGGTGGTTTCGCCGAATATGCCGCAAAAGAGATCGGCTGCAATGTCACCGGCCTGACAATCTCGAAAGAGCAATTCGATTTTGCCCAAAAGCGCATGTTCGAAGCCGGCCTCAACGAGAAAGTCGAGATCAAACTCCTCGACTACCGCGACGAGACCGGCCGCTATGACCGCATCGCCTCCATCGAAATGTTCGAAGCTGTCGGCCAGAAATTCTGGCCCGTCTATTTCAAACAGGTCTCCGACAGGCTCCTTCCCGGCGGCGTCGCAGGCCTTCAAGTCATCACCATTCAAGATCAATTCTTCAAAGCCTATTGCGGCGAGGTCGATTTCATCCGCCGCTATATTTTCCCGGGCGGCATGTTGCCGAGCCCGTCCATCATGAAATCGCTTGGCGAGAAATTCGGTCTTTCAATCCAGCATCAGCGGATATTTGGCGTCGATTATGCCGATACATTGGCAGAATGGCGCGACAGGTTCCGCGCCGCATGGCCCAACCTCACACCGCTCGGCTTTGACGAACGCTTCCGCCGCATGTGGGAATACTATTTCGCTTATTGCGAAGCCGGATTCCGCGAAGGCAATATCGATGTGCGGCAGATTGTTTATTCAAAAGCTGGATAAGAAAACCCTGCCAACCCCTTAATCTTTCTTGCCTTTCCATCCCGTTGCAGAAGCAATCAGGCTGAAATAGAGCCGGTACGGCAGAAGATTCAGAAACTTGAGGATATAGGCCAGACGCCGCGGGAAGATAATTTCAAACCCGCCTTTTTCGAACCCGTCACACACCCTGACTGCTGCCGCATCGAGTTTCATCAAAAACGGCATCGGGTGGTCGTTCAACGCCGTCAGCGGTGTTTCGACAAAGCCCGGATTGATGATCTGGAGCGTCAAGCCCAGATTATCCGTATCGAATTTCAAACTCTCCGCCATCGCGATCAGCGCTGCCTTGCTGCCCGCATAAGCGCCCGCTCGCGGCAACCCGCCATACCCCGCAACCGACGCATTGATCCCGATCTGCCCCATGCGCCGCTCTGTCATTCGCGGCAGGAGTGCTGCCAAACAATTCACAGTTCCCAGAATATTCACATTGAATGTCTGCTTGAACGCGGCCGCATCAAAAGGCGACGCTCGAAGCGGATAGTAAATACCCGCATTCAAAAACGCGAGCACGATCGGCCCGTGCGCGGCCTCGAGTGATGAAACGAGTTCAAGAATGCCCGCCTCGTCAGTAATATCTCCCGGCGCGGGCACGATACGGCCCGCGAAGCCTTCCGCCTCAACCGCCAAAGTCTCTAAATCCGGCAAGCGCCGCGCCGTCACAGCAACGACATAACCCCGCCGCGCAAGTTCCAACGCCGCCGCACGCCCGATCCCCGAGCTCGCACCCGTTACCCAAGCGATTCCATCCGCAGCCTTCGCACGGTACAGCATAGTCATGATATTCTCCGGTTAACTCGTCGCACCCGACACGGCGCAATATGCCTGCAGCCTAATGCCCTAAAACGCGTCTCACAAAACGTACAAATGGCCCCGTCAGACGCAGCGGCGCCTCGGACACGGCAAAACAGATACAATCCTCGTCATCATCCGCCCGCGGACGATGATCGACCTCCGAGTCCGCAATCGCAATATCACCGCGCCGATAATGCCCTGTCGAATCTGTGAACCCGCCCTTCAGCACAAGCGTGACCTCGCTGCCGTCATGCGTGTGCGAAGGCATCATCTTTCCCGGCTTGATCCAGAGCAGCGACGCTTCGCCATGTTGGTCATTGCTGATCCGGCACTCGCGAATTCCCGGCAACACTGTCTTCCACTTCACGGCGGCAAGATCACCACCAATGAGCGACGAAATCGGCGTCGGCAATACATCGTCCGCGGTCGGGGCACGGCGCATAGCTGCGTCCGCGGTTGCAGAAAAAATACGCTCCAGCATTTCGTCCCGCCGCCGCAGCGCAACCGGCGCAACCGTGTCGATTTCATGCGCTCTGAGCGCCTCAAGGGACCGGACAAATCCCCGATTATCCGGCTTGAGTGCCAAATGCGCCGAGACAAGCGCATGCAAGGGCGCACCAAGCGTGCCCGCAGCGTACCCTGCCAGAAGACCGTTCAAAGCCTGAACCTCGTCAGGATGACCAATATGAACTGTCACGAACCCAAATCTCCAAAACTTTCTCGTAGTTGATACGCTTCAACATCCAAACGGATCACATGACACGAAAGCCGAATGCGTGCTAATCAACAGTTCAGACTCCCCCCGATTTACAAACCACTTTTCTCTATGTGTTTTACAGGACGCTCCATGACATATAAATCCGATGTCCTTGCCGCTATTGGTCGCACCCCGCTCATCCGCCTGAAAGCCGCCTCCGAACTCACCGGATGCACGATTCTCGGCAAAGCGGAATTTATGAACCCCGGAGGCTCGGTCAAGGATCGCGCCGCCCTTGCGATCATTCGTCACGCCATGGATCAGGGCCTCATCCGGAAAGGCGGCGTCATCGTCGAGGGCACCGCCGGAAATACCGGCATCGGCCTCGCCCTCGTTGGCAATGCGCTCGGCCTGCGCACCGTCATTGTCATCCCCGAAACGCAATCGGTCGAAAAAAAGGACATGCTCCGCCAAATCGGTGCCGAATTGATCGAAGTCCCGGCTGTCCCCTACGCCAACCCCAATAATTACGTGAAGCTCTCGGGCAGACTCGCTGAAAAACTCGCGCTTTCAGAGCCAAACGGGGCCATTTGGGCCAATCAATTCGACAATACTGCCAATCGCGAAGGCCACCGCACGACAACCGCGCGCGAAATCTGGGAGGGCACGGACGGAAAGGTCGATGGCTTTATCTGCGCCGTCGGCACGGGCGGCACTTTGGCCGGCACCGGTTTGGGTCTGAAAGAATTCAACCCCAAAATCGCCATCGGCCTCGCCGACCCCATGGGTGCCGCGCTCTACTCCTACTACACAACCGGAACGTTGAAATCGGAGGGTTCCTCGATCACCGAAGGCATCGGTCAGGGCCGGATCACCCGCAACCTCGAAGACGCGCCAATCGACATCGCCTTCCAGATCACCGATCAGGAGGCCATCCCCCTCACCTTTGATCTTCTCGAGCATGAAGGCCTCTGCCTCGGCGGCTCGTCGGGCGTCAATGTCGCAGGCGCCATCCGCCTTGCGCGCCATCTCGGCCCGGGCCATACCATTGCAACGATCCTCTGCGACAGCGGGTCGCGCTATGCATCCAAATTGTACAACCCCGCGTTCCTGCGTTCCAAAAACCTCTCCGTGCCCCATTGGCTCGAGCGAACATCAACCATAAAACCGGACTTTATCGCATGACGACCGAACTTCTCTTCCGCGCCGATGCCTATCTCCGCGAAACGGACGCCACCGTTCTCGCCATCAATGAGCGCGGCGGCATTATCCTTGACCGTACCGTGTTCTACGCGACAGGCGGCGGGCAACCCGGCGATATCGGCGAGATGAGCCTAGCGGACGGCACCACGATCCGCATCGCCACCGCCGTCTATGGCGAGAACAAATCGCAAATCGTCCATGTCCCCGCGGAGGGCTCATCCTTGCCCAAGCCCGGCGAAAATATCACACTCAGGCTTGATTGGTCCGTACGCTATCCACGCATGCGCATTCACACAGCCCTTCATCTCCTCACCACCGTTCTGCCTTACCCCGTGACAGGCGGCTCCATCGGTGACGGCGAAGGTCGCCTCGATTTCGACATTCCCGATGCCGGCATTGAGAAGGACGCGATCACGTCCGAACTCATGGCTCGCATCAATCAAAACGCCGACGTCACCGAACAATGGATCACGGATGCCGAATTGGAAGCCAATCCGGGCCTCGTCAAAACCATGTCGGTCAAGCCTCCCATGGGCTCGGGCCGCGTCCGCCTTGTCAATATTACAGGCCTTGATCTTCAGCCCTGCGGCGGCACCCATGTCCGTAACACATCGGAAATCGGCGCAATTACCGTGACGGCCATCGAGAAAAAAGGCAAAATGAACCGCCGCGTCCGGATCTCTTTCGCCTGAGGAAACTACCCCATGACATCAACGCCCTTCGTCTCCACCCAATGGCTCGCCGATCACCTTGATGATGCTAACGTCACCATCATCGACGCCTCATGGTATCTTCCGACGCAAAACCGCAACGGACGCGCTGAATACGAGGCAGGCCACATTCCGGGCGCGGTCTTTTTCGATATTGACGAGATCAGCGACAAAACCAGCTCCCTGCCGCACATGCTCCCTGACGCGGCACTATTCGCACAGCACATGGCGCGCCTCGGTATCAGCGATCAGCCCCACCTCATTGTCTATGATGG
>Ga0209033_1000244_pt1 | contig 30864 bp, 27 predicted proteins | sample LauGreFa1BDMLBDN_2_FD_188218 | JGI IMG/M metagenome (GOLD analysis project Ga0209033, IMG submission 188218) | Freshwater lake microbial communities from Lake Michigan, USA - Fa13.BD.MLB.DN (SPAdes) (version 2) | ecosystem: Environmental > Aquatic > Freshwater > Lake | place: Lake Michigan, USA...
CAGCGATCGCCCGATCTTCTGGTGATAGATCTGCAAAATGTTTTGGTGGTTTCTTCACAACCGGGGAAATCTCTATATTTTCCATTTTAATTATCCGACCAAAGTTAAAATTGCCCAAATAATTGGGGCTGAGAGTAAAACCGAATCAAGACGATCAAGCATTCCACCATGACCAGGCAAAATTGCTCCCATATCTTTCAAATCTAAATCGCGCTTGATTGCGCTCTCAATTAAATCTCCGCAAGTTGCGGTAAATACCGCAGCGAGGCCAATCGCAGCACCAACTACCCAGTGTTTCTCGAACAAAAGTGAAAGCATTAAGCCACCACCGAGAATTGAGAAGATTAGTGAACCAATTAATCCTTCCCAAGTTTTCTTAGGACTTATCGCTGGTGCAAGTTTGTGCTTACCTAGCAAGACTCCAAATATGTAACCAAAAGTATCGTTACACCCAACCACGACTACAAATGTCATTACGCGAGCTAATCCATCATCTGGTTTTGCGAGCACTACCAAAAACCCAGCTAAAAACGGGAGGTAGATGGTGGCAAAAACAGTTGCAGTGGCATTTTTTACAAAATTGTGATGCCCTTTTGGCAAGCCTGAGATTAATAAAAATGGAATTGAAATCGCAGTTGCAACTGCTAATCCAGTCACATCTTTTACCCAAGCACTTGTCATTATTGCTACGGCGCAAAATGAAATTGTTGGTACAGAGATCTCGATATCAGCGCGATCTAACGCTTGGCCCAACTCCCAAACACCTCGAATAATCGCAGCAATTGCAAGCGGCAGGAATAAAACTCTTTCAAAAGCAAGAGATGCAATCACAAGACCAAGCAGAGTTAAACCGACGGCTATAGAAGGGAATAACTTCCGTCCAGCCTTCTTGTTAATTGCTTCATTTAAAGCATGGAGATCCGACATTGATTGTTGGAACTCTCAAACTTCGAGAAGTTCGCTCTCCTTATGTTGTAACAACTCATCAATCTTGGCAACGTGAGCAGAAGTATGTTTCTCAAGATCCTTTTCGGCGCGAGCAACTTCGTCTTTTCCAACTTCTCCATCTTTTTCTAATTTTTCTAATGCTTCTTTAGAATGTCGACGGATATTACGAACTGAAACCCGGGACTCTTCGGCTTTGGTTTTCGCGACTTTAATGAACTCTTTACGTCGATCTTCAGTTAATTGTGGGAATCCAACGCGGATTACCGCACCATCTGAAGCTGGGTTAACACCTAAATCCGAGTCGCGAATAGCTTTTTCAATTAATGGCATAGCACCCTTGTCATAAGGCGAAACGACAGCCATGCGTGCTTCAGGAACCTGTACAGATGCTAATTGTGAAAGCGGTGTAAATGTTCCGTAGTAATCCACCATGATCTTTGCAAACATTGATGGGTGCGCACGACCGGTTCGGATAGCACCGAAATCTTCTTTCGCGACTTCTACTGCTTTGCTCATTTTTTCATCAGCATCACTGAGAATTTTGTTTGCTAGATCTGACATTTATCCCATCCCCTTACGAGACTAATGTTCCGATTGATTCGCCACGTACAGCGCGACCGATATTTCCTTCTGACATTAAATCAAAAACAATTATTGGAAGTTTATTTTCGCGACATAGAGAGAATGCAGCCGCATCAGCTACCGCCAATGATTTACTTAAAACCTCATCGAAGGAGATATTTGCATATTTTGTTGCGCTTGGATCTTTCTTAGGATCTGCTGAATAAACTCCATCAACTCCACTTTTAGCCAGAAGAAGTGCTTCGGCATTAATTTCAAGTGCACGTTGTGCTGCAACTGTATCTGTTGTGAAAAATGGCATTCCGGCACCTGCACCAAAAATAACAACGCGACCTTTATTTAGATGTCTGATTGCACGAAGTGGGATGTATGGCTCGGCAACTTGTCCCATATGTATTGCAGTTTGCACGCGAGTTGCCACACCTTCTTTTTCCAAGAAATCTTGTAGCGCTAAACAGTTCATAACTGTTCCGAGCATTCCCATGTAATCCGCGCGGGAGCGGTCCATTCCACGTTGTTGTAATTCGGCACCGCGGAAATAATTTCCACCACCAACAACGATTGCAATCTCAACGCCAGATCTCGCAACATCGGCGATCTGTTTGGCGATTCCTTGAACAACATCAGGGTCAACACCGATTCCGGCTCCCCCACCAAAGACCTCACCCGAGAGTTTTAGTAGGACTCTCGAGTAGGTCATGGTCAATATTCTCTTACTGTCCTACGCGAAAACGGAAGAAGGCGCTCACATTTGTGCCAGCTTCTTCTAGGACTTGGGCAACGCTCTTCTTTGAATCCTTCGCAAATGCTTGCTCGATCAAGGAAACTTCCTTGATAAAGCCAGTTACGCGACCTTCAACTACTTTGGCAAGTGAAGCTTCTGGCTTGCCTTCGTTGCGGGCGGTTTCTTCAGCAATGCGACGTTCGCTTTCAATTAAATCTGCAGGAACATCTTCACGCTTAACGTAAGAAGGTGCAAAAGCTGCGATGTGCTGAGCAACATCTTTACCAATTGCATGCTCTTTTGTTAATTGCACGAGAACTCCAACTTGTGCTGGAAGATCTGGGCTAGTGCGGTGTAAGTAAACTGAAACCGGTCCACCTTTAAGAACACCAATGCGACGCAAGACGATCTTCTCGCCCAAGGTTGCATTAGCTTCGTCAATATGTGCCTGAACAGTTTTTCCGCCACCAAAATCACTTGCAAGGAATGCTTCTAACTCAGTTGTTGATGAAGCGCTCAACTTAGCCAAAATTTCATTTCCTAATTCTTGGAAACGTTCGCCCTTTGCAACGAAATCGGTTTCGCAGTTCAACTCTAAGATCACGCCAGCATCACCTGAAACAGATGCGCTAACTAAACCATTTGAAGTTGTGCGACCTTCGCGCTTGGTAACACCTTTTTGTCCTTTAACGCGGATGATCTCAACAGCTTTGTCGAAATCTCCACCAGACTCATCAAGTGCATTTTTACAATCCATCATTCCTGCAGCAGTTAGTTCGCGCAGGCGCTTTACATCAGATGCGGTATACGACATTTACTAAGCCTCCACGGTTGGTGCAACTTCAGCGGCTACAACTGGTTCTGCAACTGCGGCTTCAAGTTCTGCAGTAGCTGAAGCGGCGAGCGCTTCTGCTTGAGCTGCCGCTGCTGCATCTTCTTTAGCTTTTGCAGCACCTGAACGTGCTTGCAAACCAGCAGCAATTGCATCTGCAATTACGCGAGTTAACAATGCAACTGAACGGATAGCGTCATCATTTCCTGGAATTCCATAATCAACTTCATCTGGATCGCAGTTTGTATCAAGGATTCCAATAACTGGGATTCCAAGTTTCTTTGCTTCTGCAACCGCTAAATGCTCTTTCTTGGTATCAACAACCCAGATAGCACTTGGAAGTTTGGTCATATTGCGAATGCCGTCAAGGTTTTTCTTCAACTTGTCTTTTTCACGGCGTTGCATGAGAAGTTCTTTTTTGGTGCGACCTTGATCGGTGCTTCCCTCAAGTCCTTCGAGTTCTTTCAAACGTTGAATACGTTTCGCAACAGTGTTGAAGTTGGTCAACATTCCACCGAGCCAACGCTCTGTTACTGATGGCATTCCAACGCGAGCAGCCTGAGCCAAGATTGGCTCCTGTGCTTGCTTCTTAGTTCCTACGAAAAGAACGTGACCGCCACGTGTGACAGTCTCCTTTACGAACTCATAGGCTGAATCGATCATTCCAAGTGATTGCTGGATATCGATGATGTAGATGCCATTGCGTTCGGTGAATATGTAACGCTTCATCTTTGGATTCCAACGACGGGTTTGATGTCCAAAATGGACTCCGCTATCGAGGAGTTCTCTCATGGTGACAACCGACATGGTTGCGCACTCCTTTCGCACAACTCAAAGTTGTGCTCTCGGTTTACGGTAAGTGGCAATTTGCCGGGCTTACCCCTGGTGGCTGGTCATCTGCTGCACTCAACTCACTGCTTTTGGCGGTGGGATTTAATGCAGACCGAGTAGATGAAGTTCAACCACGCGAAGTCACTTAATTGCTTAAGTGCTGAACCGAATCCTACCTGACCCACAGGACCCCAATTTCCCCACGTTTTCCCTGCTCAGCGCCTTAATCAGGAGCTTTTAGGCAGAGTCCCTACATATGAAACGCATGAACCCCGTGAAAATCTGCCTTGCCCTACTACTTGCATTACTTCCCGCTATTTCCGCAGAGGCCACTCCAAATAACCAACGGTGGGTTGGTCCACTCGCTGGCAAGCTGATTGCGGTGCGCACCTTTGATGGTGCTGCCTATCGTGCAAATCATTACGGTCGCGCTCATCTTGGAGTTGATCTCTTATCTGAAGTAGGTGCACAAGTCTTTGCGCCAACGGATGGAGTTATTGCATATGTGGGTGTGATTAATTCAATTCCGATAGTTGTGATTGCGCATGCAAATTCCAGAAATACAGGAGGTGCTGATCAAAGATTAAGAACAACTTATCTACCAGTTGAAAGTGAGCTGATGGTTGGGGATCTTGTCCGCAAGGCTGATCCAATTGGCAATATTGCATCCGAGCAACATTTTTTTGGAAGGACAGTTTTACATTGGGGTGAACGGTTAAATGGTGAATATAAAAATCCTTTACGGCGGTTAGGCGCCCCGGTAATTTTGCCGCGTTTGTCTTAAACTAAGTGAATGCATACTCAACCAGCATCACTAACTTCACTTGAAGAAGTTATTACCCGGGCAAAATCATTAATGGGTGGAGAGCGCAAAATTGTTGGCTTGATTGGAAAACCCGGCGCCGGGAAATCAACTTTGTCAGCACAACTAATTGAGCAACTGGGTGATCAAGCCGCAATCTTAAATATGGATGGGTACCACTTAAGCAATTTAGCTCTGCGCGAATTGGGTCGCGCAGATCGAAAAGGTGCACCGGATACCTTTGACGCACTTGGGTTTACTGAAATTTTAAAAAGAGTAAAACAAAAAGCCGATCAAGATATTTATTTTCCAGTCTTTGATCGGGCCATAGAAGAATCTATTGCGGCTCAAGGCGTAATTACTCCCTCAGTTAAATTGGTAATAACAGAAGGAAATTACTTGCTGCACAATGAAGATAATTGGGGTGGCGTCAAGAAATTACTTGATGAGAGTTGGTTCATCGAAGTTGATGACAGCCTTCGCATCGAAAGATTAGTTAATCGCCACCACAAATTTGGTAAAAGTAAAGCGGATGCACACTCCTGGGCAACAGGCAGCGATGAAAATAATGCAAAAATTGTTGCGCAAACTCGCGAATTGGCAGATGTAATAATTTACTTAAGTTAAGCACGAGGATGTGCTTGTTGGTAAGCACTTCGCAATCGATCTTCTGAAACATGTGTGTAAATCTGAGTAGTTGCTAATGAGGCGTGACCTAACAACTCCTGTACAGCACGTAAATCTGCACCGCGCTCAAGTAGATGAGTAGCAGCGCTATGACGCAAACCGTGCGGACCCATCTTCGGAGATCCGGGCAATGCTTCCAACGCTTTGTAAACAACTTCGCGAACTGTTCGTGGATCAATTCGTTTCCCGCGTGAACCTAAGAAAAGTGCTGACCCTGAAGTGCTCCCAGTTAAAGCAGGACGAGCATCCTTAATCCACTTATCAATTGCTAACAACGCAGGTGCGCCAATCGGACAGGTCCGCTCTTTTCGCCCCTTTCCAAAAACTCGCACTGTATTTCGATTTCTATCGATATCTGCCAGGTCCATGCCGCATGCCTCAGATACTCGAATGCCTGTTGCATAAAGCAATTCAACTAATGCGATATTTCGAAGTGCTAGCGGAGTTTGTTCCTCTCCTGCAGCTAATTCAAGTGAATCAAAGACTTCCGTGGCTTCGGCAATAGTTAATACGTGAGGAAGAGTGCGATGGCCTCTTGGAGTAGCTAAGCGATCCCCCACATCGGTTGGCAAAATCCCTTTGCGTGCCGCCCATGCAGTGAAAGTTCTCACTGAAACTGCCCGACGTGAAATTGTGGTTCGAGCCCCACCTTTACTTTGTTGATTTGCTAGCCAAGAACGAATTATCGCTAACGTTAAAGCACTGGGTTCGGTAACTTTCATTCGCTCTGCATGTTCAGCAAGGGATGTTAAGTCACCGATGTAAGCCCGAATGGTGTGCTCTGAAAGATTTCGTTGAGAACGTAAATGTTCTTCATACTGCGCAAATAGGTCAGCAAAGGCTTCGCTCACCATCTCTGACATATGTAAAGGTTACTCGGGTTTAATCCCTTGACGTAGTAAGCCATAAGTAACTGCATCTTCTAATGCCATTTCAGAGGCTGCAATAACATTTTCATGAACTCCCAAAGTCGTCCATTCCGCCTTGCCATCACTTGTTTGCACGAGCACTCGAGTTACCGCCCCAGTACCAAGGCGACCTTCCAAAATACGGACTTTGTAATCAGTTAATTCGAGTACGGCAAGTTCTGGGTAAATACTCTCAAGGCCAGTGCGAAGTGCACGATCAATCGCGTTAACCGGTCCATTACCAGTGCCAGTTGCCTCATAACTTTTACCGCGTGCGGTTATCTTTACTGAAGCGCGACTAGTAACTACTCCATTCGCACTTTTATCTACAGTGGTTGACCACTCATCAACTGTGAAGAAATGCAACTTTGCTCCAGAGATTTCTGCGCGCAATAAAAGTTCAAATGAAGCGTCTGCTGCCTCGAAGGTATAACCATGTGACTCTAAATCTTTTACCCGATCCACAACGCGACCTAAAACTTCACGGTCAGGCCCAATATCAATTCCAAGTTCTTGGCTCTTTAATTCAATTGATGCACGGCCGGCCATGTCAGATACCAACATCCGCATATCATTTCCAACTTCTGCTGGATCTGTGTGTTGGTAAAGAGCGGGATCTACCTTAATTGCACTTGCATGTAATCCAGCCTTGTGTGCGAATGCTGATAGACCAACATATGGCTGACGGGTACTAGGTGCGATATTTGTTACTTCAGCGACCGCATGTGAAATTCTAAATGCTTCCTTTAGTGAACCTACAGGCAATACTTTTTTGCCAAGTTTTAACTCAAGATTTGCAATTATTGTTACTAAATCTGCATTTCCGGTTCGCTCACCATATCCATTTAAAGTTCCTTGCACGTGAGTTGCACCAGCACTGATCGCTGCAAGAGAGTTTGCAACTGCGCATCCAGCATCGTTGTGGCAATGAATACCAATTCGTGCTGAAGTGACTCCGATAATCTCATTAACTATTTCACTGATCTCATCAGGAAGCGCTCCACCATTTGTATCGCACAGAGCCACAACTTCTGCTCCTGCGGTCATCGAAGTTTGGATAACTTCAAGTGCATACGCCTTGTTGGATCGATAACCATCGAAGAAATGCTCTGCATCTAGAAATACGCGTCTTCCATGATTCTTCAAATGCGCAATTGTGTCGCGAATCATCGCTAAGTTTTCTTGTAGATCAGTTTTCAAAGCAAGGTCTACATGGACGTCATGAGATTTCGCAACAAGTGTGACAATCGGTGCTTGCGAATCTAGCAGTGCGGTAACTTGTGCATCATCTCCGGCTTTTACAAGTGGCCGACGAGTGGCACCAAAAGCTACAAATTGGGCATTTTTAAATTTGATCTCTTTAGCAACACGAGCAAAAAATTCAGTATCTTTTGGATTCGCTCCAGGCCAACCACCTTCGATAAATCCGACTCCTAAATCATCAAGGTGTTTAGCAATGGTTAACTTGTCTTGGACAGAAAGATTTAAACCTTCTTGTTGCGCGCCATCGCGCAACGTTGTGTCATAAACATGAAATGCATCTGAGGTCGGGCTCATTTGATTACTTTGCTCATCCAACCGTGGGTATCGGCTTCTGAACCATGTTGGATTCCTAATAAGCGCTCACGCAGTGCCAAAGTTATTGGACCGGGTTGACCGTCGCCGATCTGCCAATTTCCATTTGCACTCTTGGCTTCACCAATACCGGTGATTACAGCTGCAGTTCCGCAAGCAAAAGTTTCAGATATCTCACCACTTGCTGCACCTGATCGCCAATCCTCAACACTGATCATCGCTTCTTCTACTTTATAGCCAAGGTCATCTGCAACAGTTAACAAGGAATCACGAGTAATTCCAGGAAGCAAAGTGCCAGTAAGTGATGGCGTAACTATGCGGGCATCTTTACCTTTTCCTTTAACAAAGAAAAGGTTCATTCCGCCCATCTCTTCAATCCATTTGCGCTCTACTGCATCAAGCCAAACAACTTGATCGCAACCTTCTTTTGCAGCTGCACGTTGAGCTAATAATGAAGCAGCGTAATTACCGCCGCATTTTGCTTCGCCAGTTCCGCCTTTTGATGCACGTACATACTCATTCGAAATCCATACTGAGACTGGCTTTGCTGCATTGAAATACGCAGCTGCTGGAGTTGCAATAATCAAAAATGTTGCTTTGCTTGATGGACGAACTCCTAAACCAACTTCACTTGCAATCATAAATGGGCGAATGTAAAGCGACTCCCCTGGATTATTAGGAACCCATCCAGCATCAGCTTTTACTAACGCTTCAACTGCAGCAACAAAATCTTTAACTGGAAGTTCAGGTAATGCAATACGTGCAGCGCTGCGCGCAAATCTTTCTGCGTTTGCCTCGGGGCGGAATAAAGAGATCGCACCATCTGGTTGGCGATATGCCTTCATGCCTTCAAATATCTCTTGACCGTAATGAAAAACCATTGTTGCTGGATCTAAAGTAAGTGGCGCATATGCTGTTAAGCGTGCGTCATGCCAACCTTTTTCTTCAGTCCATTCTGCAATAAACATATTGTCAGTGAAGAACTTTCCAAACCCAGGTTGAGCCACTCGCGCAACACGTTCTGCATCGGCCACCGGATTAGGGTTTGGATTTATCGTGATTTGCATGAGCTCTCCTTTTTTTATCACTATCAGGCAAGTGCTGCAGTGATTGCATCACCAATCTGTGAAGTAGATCGATCCGAGCTTCGAGATTTCAAATCTGCCGCTACGGCTGCTTCTACTTTTGCCCCTGCTTCTGCATATCCAAGATGATTTAATAACATTGCAACTGAGAGAATCGTTGCTGTTGGATCTGCAATTCCTTTACCCGCAATATCCGGAGCAGTTCCATGAACTGGCTCAAACATTGAAGGAAATGCCCCAGTTGGATTGATATTTCCACTTGCTGCTAATCCAATTCCGCCACAGACAGCAGCGGCAATATCAGTCAAGATGTCGCCAAATAAATTGTCAGTGACTACAACATCAAATCTGCCTGGGTTCGAGACAAAAAACATTGAAGCGGCATCCACATGGATGTAATCAGTTGAAATGCCAGGATATTCTTTAGCAACTTCATTAAATGTCCGAGTCCATAATGAACCAGCACGAACCAAAACATTATTCTTATGAACCAATGTTAATTTCTGGCGCTTGCGAGTTCCGGCTAATTCAAATGCGTAACGAATGGTGCGCTCTACGCCATGGCGAGTATTAAGACTCTCTTCTGTAGCAATTTCCTGAGCAGTACCTTCAGCTAAAACTCCACCTGCTCCTACGTAAGGTCCTTGAGTTCCTTCGCGCACAACCACAAAGTCAATCTCATCTTTAGTTGCAAGAGGTGATTGAACATTTGGATATAGGCGAGCAGGGCGCAAATTTATGTAATGATCAAATGCAAACCGGATTTTTAATAAAATGCCACGTTCAAGAATTCCACTAGGCACAGATGGGTCTCCAATTGCGCCTAATAAAATCACATCACATTTCGCAAGATCTGACATCACGCTTTCTGGCAAAACTTCACCAGTGCGATGCCACAATCCGGCACCAAGATCAAAATTATGACGTTCAAATGAAACGCCAATTTGGGTTCCGATTTTGTCTAGGACTTTCAATCCCTCAGCAACAACTTCAGGACCAATCCCGTCGCCACCGATAACTCCTAATTTGATCTGTTTCATGGCAACTACACCAATGTCACAAATCTGGCTTTTGCATCAGTTTCTTTTGCAACTTTTGCCAACAAATCTGCAGGAATCGCTGAATCAACTGTAAGCACCATCAATGCTTCGCCGCCGCGCTCATCACGAGCAACTTGCATTCCAGCAATGTTGATTTTCAATGCGCCAAGTGCGTTTCCAACTGCACCAACTACACCTGGACGGTCGGTGTAGCGCAAGAACAACAAGTTCTCAGCGGTTGCAAGATCAAGATCGTAATTATCAATCTTGATAATTTTCTCAACACGGCGAATTCCCATCAAAGTTCCACTGATAGAAACTCTGCTTCCATCTGCAAGTGCGCCACATACTTCAACCATGTTGCGATGATCTGGGCTATCTGTATTTGTAGTGACAGTTGCTGTTAAGCCGCGATCATTAGCAAGTCCAGGGGCATTTACATAGGTAACATCATTAACGCCGGTTCCACTTAGGACACCGCGTAATGCACTTGTTGATAAGACTGAGCAATCCTCTGCTGCAATTTCACCAAAGACGCAAACTTCTACGGATACTGGAGTTTCACCAGAGATTCCAACTAGAACTTGTGCCAATTTTTCAACTAAAGGAAGAGCAGGTCGTAGCACTTCAGCGATTGCGCCACCTTTTACGTTTACAGCATCAGGTACTAACTCACCAGCAAGAGCTTTCCGGACTGAAACTGCAACTGCAATTCCAGCGCGCTCTTGGGCTTCATCAGTAGACGCACCTAAATGTGGAGTAGCTACAACTTGATCTAATTGGAACAAAGGTGAATCAACACATGGTTCAGTAGAAAATACATCTAGACCAGCACCAGCTACGCGACCTGATTTGATTGCATCATAAAGTGCTTCCTCATCCAAGACTCCACCGCGAGCAGCATTGATAATGCGCACAGTTGGCTTAACTTTCTTAAGTGCTTCAACACCGATCAAGTTTGCGGTCTCTTTAGTCTTTGGAAGGTGGATAGTTATGAAATCTGCTTCTGCAAGCAAAGTATCAAGATCAACTAAGCGCACATCCAATTGAGCAGCGCGAGCAGGTTGAAGGTAAGGATCATAAGCAATCACATTCATACCAAACGCTTGCATGCGATGTGCGACTAACTGACCAATTCTTCCAAAACCAACAATGCCTAATGTCTTTTCAAATAATTCAGCACCGGTGTACTTCGAACGCGCCCATTTACCAACACGAAGTGCAGCATGTGCTGGAGAGATGTGGCGAGCTGAAGCCAGCAAAAGCGCAATTGCAAGTTCTGCTGCCGAAACGATATTTGAAGTTGGTGCATTTACGACCATTACGCCAGCAGCAGTTGAAGCGGGAACATCGACGTTGTCTAATCCCACTCCTGCGCGAGCAATAACTTTTAAGCCTTTTGCAGCTGCAATCGCTTCAGCATCCATTTTTGTTGCTGAGCGAATCAACACTGCATCTACTCCAGCAGCCAGTGCTGGCAACAACTCTGCACGATTTGCTCCGTCACAATTTCGAATCTCGAAATCAGGACCGAGTGCATCAAGAGTTGCCGGACTTAACTCTTCTGCAATTAATACAACAGGTTTAGCCACGCGCAGCCGAACCTTCACGGTAATCATCAGAGGATTTAACCCATGACATCATCGCGCGAAGTGAACGTCCAACTGCCTCGATTGGATGAACTTCACCCTTTGTGCGAAGAGCTTTGAATTCAGGTGCTCCCGCATCTTGATCTGCAATAAATCTTGCGGCGAATGAACCATTTTGAACATCTTTCAAAACTGCCTTCATATTTTCTTTGACATGTGCGTCAAGTACGCGTGGTCCTGAAACGTAGTCGCCGTATTCAGCAGTGTCAGATACTGACCAACGCTGTTTAGCAATGCCGCCTTCATACATGAGGTCAACAATTAACTTCAACTCATGTAGACATTCGAAGTAAGCAACCTCTGGTTGGTATCCGGCTTCAATCAAAACTTCGAAACCATATTGAACTAATTGAGAAGCTCCACCGCAAAGTACTGCTTGCTCACCAAATAAATCTGTTTCACACTCTTCAGTGAAGGTAGTAAGAATTCCACCAGCACGAAGTCCGCCAATTGCTTTTGCATACGAAAGCGTTAATGGCCAGGCTTTTCCGGTTGCATCTTGTTCAACTGCAACGATTACAGGAACTCCACGACCGGCAGAGTATTCACGACGAACTAAATGTCCTGGACCCTTTGGTGCAACCATGCAAACATCAATGTCGGCACCTGGTTTGATGTAACCAAAACGAATATTGAATCCATGACCAAAGAACAGTGCAGATCCAGGTTTTAGATTTGGTGCAATTGAATCGTTGTAAATATGACGCTGCACGTGATCTGGTGCAAGCAACATAATTACATCTGCTTCTTTTACTGCATCTGCAACGCTAACAACGCGCAATCCTTCTGCTTCTGCTTTCGCACGAGATTTTGATCCCTCGGCAAGACCAACGCGCACATCTACGCCACTGTCGCGCAAGCTAAGTGCATGGGCATGGCCCTGTGAGCCGTAACCAATTACCGCAACCTTTCGTCCTTGAATGATGGATAGGTCGGCATCGTCATCGTGATACATAGTTGCCACAGGAGCACTCTCTTTCTAGTTGGATCTGGACTGGGTTTTCCTATATGAATCGGGCTATATCGTACGCCTCATTGCGACTAGCCCGGACTGCGTTAATTCGAGGATTCCGAACGGGTGAAGGGCGCTTATGAGGGCTTCGATCTTGGCTGAAGTATCAGTTAGCGAGACGATTGCTGAAGTTGGGGCCATTTCAGCCACTTTGCCTCCGTGCTGCGCGACTAATGCTTCCAACTTATCTTGGTTCTCGGCAGTAACTGAGACCCGCACCAATAACAATTCAATTTGCACAGATGAGCTCTCATGCATCTCTTCAATTGCAATTACGTTAACCAATTTATCTAACTGTTGAATAACTTGATCAAGTGCGTGACCTTCAACGCTTACTACGATTGTTATGCGCGAAATTTCTGGATCTTGAGTTGGTCCAACAGACAATCCTTCAATGTTGTAACCACGGCGTGAGAAGAGGGCTGATACGCGAGCTAAAACACCAGAACGGTTTTCAACTAAAACAGAAATTGTGTGTGAAGTGCGTCCGAGTTTCATCAGAGTTCCTGCGAATCCCAGTCGGGCGCTAGTTCGCGCGCAACCATAATCTCGTCATTAGATGTTCCAGCGGCAACCATCGGCCAAACCATTGCATCTCTAAAAACACCGAAATCAACTACAACTGGTTGATCATTAATTGACATCGCTTTTTCAATTGTCTTATCAACATCTTCGGGACGTTCACAACGCAAGCCAATACAACCCATTGCATCTGCTAATTTTGTGAAATCTGGAATTCGCTTTGAGTGCAGATCGGTATTTGAATAACGTTCGTTGTAAAAAAGAGTCTGCCATTGACGAACCATGCCAAGACTTTCATTATTTATAACTGCAACTTTGATTGGAATGTTATTTAGTGCGCAAGTAACTAACTCTTGATTAGTCATTTGGAAGCAACCATCGCCATCAATTGCCCACACGGTGGTATCTGGAGCGCCAACTTTCGCGCCCATAGCCGCAGGAACTGCGTAACCCATAGTTCCTAATCCACCTGAGTTAAGCCAGGTGCGTGGTTTCTCGTATGAAATAAATTGCGAAGCCCACATCTGGTGCTGGCCTACTCCTGCAGTAAAGATTGTGTCTGGGCCAGAGATCTTTCCTAATCTTTCAATTACATATTGTGGTGAAAGAGCGCCATCTTTTGGAATGTCATATCCAAGTGGGAAAGTCGACCGCCATGAATTGACCTGTTTAATCCATGCAGTGAAATCTGGATGAGCTTTTGCATATTGAGCCTTAAGCGCAGGCAACAATAAGTTGATAGTTAGTTTTAAGTCGCCAACAATTGCCACATCAGCTTTACGATTTTTTCCGATTTCTGCTGGATCGATATCGGCATGGATAACTTTTGCGACAGGGGCAAATGTTGAAAGTTTTCCAGTAACGCGATCATCAAATCGCGCGCCTAAAGTTATTAACAAATCAGATTTTTGGAGTGCAGTAACTGCAGCAACAGTTCCATGCATTCCTGGCATACCTAAATGAAGAGGATGGCTATCTGGGAACGCACCGCGCGCCATTAAGGTTGTAACAACAGGAATTCCGCTTGCTTCGGCGAGCGCAAGTAATTCACGGCTTGCATTCGCTTTGATTATGCCTCCTCCAACATATAGGACTGGCCGAGTGGATTGCGCAATCAATGCTGCTGCATCATCAACATCGCCTTGACTTGGTTGCGAGTGATCGCGATAACCTGGAAGCGAAATAGAGGTTGGCCATTTAAAAGTAGTTTCGGCAGTCAGCGCATCTTTTGCGATATCTACAAGAACAACGCCGGGACGACCACTTGCAGCAACATGAAACGCTTCAGCAATTGCTTGTGGGATATCTAAAGGATTTGTTACCAAGTAATTATGTTTTGTGATTGGCATTGTGATTCCGCGAATATCTGCTTCTTGGAATGCATCGGTGCCAATGGCAGCTGATGGAACTTGGCCGGTGATTGCAACCATCGGAACTGAATCCATCTGCGCGTCTGCAATTGGAGTAACTAAATTTGTCGCACCAGGACCTGAGGTCGCTATACAAACGCCGACGCGACCAGTTGCTTGCGCATAACCGGTTGCAGCGTGTCCGGCACCCTGTTCGTGACGAACCAGAATGTGGCGAATGCTGCTGTCGAAAAGCGGATCGTAAGCAGGCAGAATTGCTCCACCTGGAATTCCAAACATCACGTCTACGCCGGCGTGCTCCAATGAACGCACGAGGCTAGCTGCCCCATTCATCTTCTTATCGCTCTTATCGCTCATTGTTCACGCTCCTATTCCTTGCTATCAGCAGTTACTGCAAAAACTCCCATTTAATGCGAAAACCCTCAGTGTCTGCACTGAGGGGTGGCACACGATCCGAGTGATGCTAGATCGCGCGCTGTCCTACCACGAGAATTTTTGACATGGCTTTATTGTCCTCTCTTATCCTTATTTTGGTCAACCCCAATTTATGTGGGCTACCTCATTAAGATCCGAAAATCACCTAATTCATTAGGTCGGTTAGTCGCAGACTGCACCCTTTGAGGCGCTGCCAACCAATTTGGCGTATTTGGCCAAAACGCCACGGGTGTACCGAATCGGTAGTGGCTTAAATGATTTAGCCCGTTCGGCCAGTTCGGCCGGATCGACTAGCAAGTCCAAGGTCCGAGCAATGATGTCGATCTTGATTCGATCTCCATCTCTGACCAGCGCAATTGGTCCCCCATCAACCGCTTCTGGGGCAACGTGACCAACACATAACCCAGTGGTTCCACCGGAGAAGCGACCGTCAGTAAGTAAGAGAACGGATTTTCCAAGTCCGGCACCTTTAATTGCGCCAGTGATCATCAACATTTCACGCATTCCAGGTCCACCTTTGGGACCTTCATAACGGATCACAACTACATCTCCGGCTTGAATGGTTCCATCTTCAAGTGCTGCCATTGCACTTTGTTCGCGATCGAAAACACGTGCTGGTCCCTCAAATACATCAACGCCAATTCCAGCAACTTTTGTTACTGCACCTTGTGGCGCCAATGAGCCACCAAGAATTGTGATTCCACCACTTGGTGAAAATGGAGCCTTGGTTGCATATAGAACTTCGCCGTCAGCACTTGGTGGTGCAAGATTTTCTAAATTCTCAGCCATTGTTTTACCAGTAACAGTTAAACAATCTCCGTGCAAAAGTTTTGCGTCAAGGAGTGCGCGTAACACAACTGGAATTCCACCAACTTTATCTACATCGCTCATTACAAATTTACCGAAAGGTTTTAGATCTCCGAGTAACGGTACTTTTGATCCGACGCGGTGAAAATCATGTAATTCCAATTCAACATCTGCTTCATGTGCCATAGCCAAAAGATGTAGCACCGCATTTGTTGATCCACCTAATGCCATAAGAATCGTTATTGCATTTTCAAAAGCTCTCTTAGTCATAATGTCGCGAGCTGTAATTCCTTGACGAATTAATTCAACAACTGCTTCACCTGATTTATGAGAGAAGTTTTCGCGACGACGATCTACTGCAGGTGGCGCAGCTGATCCTGGCAATGACATTCCGATTGCTTCAGCGATTGATGCCATCGTGTTAGCGGTGTACATGCCGCCACATGCGCCTTCTCCTGGACAAATTGCTCGCTCAATCCGATCCACTTCATCACGGGTAATTAATCCACGCGCACACGCACCTACTGCTTCAAATGCGTCGATTAGCGTGACATCTTTTCCGTCAACACTTCCTGGCAATGTTGTTCCTGCGTAAATGAAAACACTTGCTACATCTATGCGCGCTGCCGCCATCATCATGCCCGGAAGAGATTTATCACAACCTGCCAACAAAACCATTCCATCAAGTCGTTCTGCTTGCATTACTGTTTCAACAGAGTCAGCAATAACTTCACGGGAAACTAATGAGAAGTGCATTCCTTCATGGCCCATCGAAATTCCATCAGAAACTGAGATCGTTCCAAACTGCATTGGAAAACCACCAGCTGCATGCACGCCTTCTTTTGAAGCGGATGCAAGTCGATTTAGCGAAAGATTGCACGGAGTGATTTCATTCCAGGAAGATGCAATTCCGATTTGTGGCTTTACCCAATCCGCATCACCCATTCCAACCGCACGTAACATTCCGCGCGCAGGAGCGCGCTCAAGTCCGTCGGTAACCATTCCCGATCTTGGTTTCATAGGATTAATCCGGATTATTGGATGTGTGATCGCTCATATCGACAATATTAGAGGAATTGAGCGGGCTACGGCTAACTTCGGCTGATAATATTCACAGAAGTTTGCATATTCGAGATTAAATTCAGAAAAATCTAACCCACTAAGAGACCCAGAGAGTAGTTAATTTCATGTCATTTACAGAACACCAAAACCAGATTCCAGATCCAACCAGATGGCGCGCCCTTTTTGTAATTGCGATTGCCCAGTTAATGGTCGTTCTCGATTCATCCATCGTGAATATTGCCATTCCGAGTGCGAAAATTGATCTAGGAATTACCGATGCAAACCAAAGTTGGGTAGTAACTTCTTACACTCTTGCATTTGGTTCACTTCTACTGCTTGGTGGACGTATTGCCGATTTTATTGGCCGTAAGAAAAGTTTCATTATTGGGTTACTTGGCTTCGCAGGGGCTTCCGCACTTGGCGGTCTTGCGCAATCACAAGAAATTTTGTTTGCATCTCGCGCACTGCAAGGTGCATTTGGAGCGCTACTAACTCCTGCAGCACTTTCATTGATCAACGTGACATTTACGATTCCGAAAGAACGTGCGCGTGCATTCGGAGTTTATGGAGCAATTTCTGGAGGTGGCGCAGCCATTGGCTTAATTCTTGGAGGTGCTCTAACTGAATTTGCTTCTTGGCGTTGGTGTTTATGGGTAAACGTTCCGATTGCAATTATCGCCGTTTTGTTAGCGTTTCCATTTGTGCATGAATCAAAAGCTGGCGGAGAGCATTCGTATGACTTGCCAGGAACCCTGACCGCAACTCTAGGATTGTTGAGTTTGGTTTACGGATTTACCAAAGCAGCGCAAGATGGTTGGGCAACGACATCGACCCTCTACTTCTTTGGAATAGCAATAATTCTCTTAGTTGCATTCTTCTTAATTCAGAAAAATGTTAAGAATCCACTACTGCCACTGCGAATTATCACTGAACGAAACCGTGGAGGTTCATACCTTGGTTCGATGATGGTTGGTGCTGGATTATTCTCAATGTTCTTATTCCTCGGACTCTACCTACAAGTAATTTTGGGATACTCACCACTAAGAACTGGATTTGCATTCCTGCCATTCTCAATCGGAATAATTCTTTTCGCCGGAGTCGCAAGTCAATTACTTCCAAGAGTGGGGCCGAAACCATTAATTATCTGGGGATTGATTCAATCAACAGTTGGCCTGTACCTCTTAACATTTATCACGCCTGAAACAGCCTACATAACTCATGTTCTACCTTCATTATTGATTATGAGTACTGGAATGGCTTTGGTCTTTATTCCTATTTCAACTACTGCACTTCATGGAATTGGTGGACGCGATTCAGGAGTAGCAAGTGCGGCACTAAATACCAGTCAGCAAGTTGGTGGCTCACTTGGTACCGCTTTATTAAATACGATCGCTGCAACATCCGCTGCTAATTACTTGATCAACAATCCCGGACTTGGCGACAAAGCTCAAGTTTTCGCTTTGACCCATGGTTACACCGCATCATTTAAAGCAGGTGCTGCGATGTTGATTGTTGCAGCTATTGTGATGATGGTATTTATCAAGGTTGGCAAGGAATCACTAGTCGAAAAAGATTAACTCTGCCTTAAGCTAAAAGGCCAAGCAGAAGTTCGCGAACTCGGGCTGCATCTGCTTGGCCTTTAGTGTCTTTCATAACTGCGCCAATTAATGCACCTGCCGCTGGAATATTTCCGTCTCTAACTTTTTGAGCTGTTTCAGGTTGCGCTGCGATTGCTCTTTCAATCGCTGCAACCAACTCTCCCTCATCAGATACAACTTTGATTCCACGCGCTGCAATAACTTCTTTTGGTTTTCCTTCGCCAGCAATAACACCTTCAACAACTTGTCTGGCTAATTTATCTGTTAATTCCCCGGCTGCTACTAGCGCAATAATCTCAGCCACATCTTTTGGTGTGATCGGCATTTCAGCAACTTCAACTTCACGCTCATTAGCAAGTCGTGAAATTTCTCCAAGCCACCAAGTTCGGGCTTTGGTTGGGTCTGCACCTTGTGCAACAGTTTCTTCAACAATTCCTACTACTCCCGCGTTGATCATCGCGGCCATCTCTTTATCTGGAACTTGCCAAAGTTGTTGCAATCGAGCGCGGTGGGCGGAAGGTCGTTCCGGAAGTTGCGCTCTTAATTCTTCGATCCATTCTGCGGAAGGTGCAACAGGTAACAAATCTGGTTCAGGGAAGTAGCGATAATCCTCAGCTTGTTCCTTTGACCGTCCAGAGCGAGTGGTTCCAGAATCTTCCTGGAAATGTCGAGTCTCTTGTACAACTCGCTCCCCTGCTTCAAGTCTTTGCGCATGACGATGCATTTCGCTGGTTATTGCACGTTCAACAGAGCGAAGTGAGTTCACATTTTTTGTTTCACTACGAGTACCAAGTATTCCGCTACCACGCGGTGACAATGAAATATTTGCATCGCAACGAAGTGAACCTTGCTCCATCTTTACATCGCTAACGCCAAGAGCCCGCAAAATATCCCGCAGTTCTTTTACATAAGCTTTTGCAATTTGTGGCGCATAACCTTCAGTACCTAAAACTGTTTTAGTAACAATTTCTACAAGCGGGATACCGGCACGGTTGTAATCCAAAAGCGAATACTCAGCACCGTGAATTCGACCTGTGGCACCGCCGACGTGAAGAGATTTTCCAGTGTCCTCTTCCATGTGAACACGTTCAATTTCAATCCGAAAAGTTTTCATTCCTTCTGGAGTTTCATACTCAACATCTAAGTAACCATCTGTACAAATCGGTTCGTCATATTGAGAGATCTGAAAATTCTTTGGCATATCTGGATAGAAATAATTCTTTCGCGCAAAACGCGACATCGGGGCGATCGAGCAGTTAAGTGCTAAGCCAATTAAAATTGTACTTTCAATCGCTCGTTCATTTACAAAAGGTAAAGCACCAGGCATTCCTAAACAGACTGGACAGACTTGGGTATTTGGTTCAGCTCCAAACTCTGTTGGACAACCACAGAACATTTTGGTTTTTGTTCCAAGTTCAACGTGAACCTCAAGCCCTAAGGCAGGTTCGTACTTCTCAATTATTTGCTCATAAGTCAACATCGTTATGCACCTGCCGATGAACTTAATTTAGGTGCTTTAGTCGTGAGCACTCCACCCCATTTTGCTGCTAACTCACGCTCTAAGGCTGCGCCTACTTGATACAGACGATCATCCTTCATGGCCGGTGCGATGATTTGAAAACCTACGGGCAATCCTTCTGATAATCCGGCAGGAAGTGACATGGCAGCAACTCCAGCAAGATTTACTGGGATCGTTGCAACATCACTCAAATACATGGCGACTGGGTCATTACTTTTCGCACCGATTGGAAAGGCGACGGTTGGGGTTGTAGGTGAAACCAATACATCTACCGATGAAAATGCTTTAGCAAAATCTTGCGTAATTAATGTCCGAACTTTTTGAGCACTGCCGTAGTAAGCATCGTAGTAGCCGGCAGAAAGAGCATAGGTTCCAAGAACAATTCTGCGTTTTACTTCTCGTCCAAATCCAGCCGCACGAGTCATGCTCATAACCTCTTCGGCGCTACGTGAACCATCATCACCAACGCGCAAGCCATATCTCATCGCATCAAAACGAGCTAAGTTTGAAGAAGCTTCACTTGGTGCGATCAAATAATAAGCAGCTAATCCGTAATCAAAATTTGGACAAGAAACCATTTCAATTGTTGCACCTTGGCTGCGCAAGATTTCTAGGGATTCTTCAAATCTTTCACTGACTCCACTTTCATATCCATCACCAGACAACTCTTTAATTACGCCGATTTTCATACCTTTAACATCTGCACGTTTTGCGGCAGCAACTACGGGTGGTGTTGGGGCATTAATACTTGTTGCATCGTAATCATCATGACCAGCAATGACTTCATGAAGTAACGCTGTATCTAAAACTGTTCGTGCACACGGACCTACTTGATCTAACGAAGAAGAGTAAGCAATAACTCCATAACGGGAAACACCACCATAAGTTGGTTTCACTCCCACAGTTCCAGTTACTGCCGCAGGTTGTCTAATCGATCCACCTGTATCGCTTCCAATTGCAAGAGGTGCTTCAAATGCTGCAAGTGCAGCTGCTGAACCTCCACCAGAACCACCCGGAATTCGCGTTAGATCCCAAGGGTTTTGAGTTGTCCCAAATGCAGAGTTCTCAGTTGATGAACCCATCGCAAACTCATCCATATTTGTTTTGCCAAGAATCACTACTCCGGCTGCGCGTAATTTTTTAACAACTGTTGCGCTGTATGGAGGGCGCCATCCTTCTAATATTTTGGAACCGCAAGTTGTGGGTATTCCCTCTTGTGCCAAAATATCTTTTAGAGCAAGTGGAACACCAGCAAGAGGTCCTAAATTTTCGCCTTTTGCGCGAGCCGCATCTACTTGGTCGGCTTGAGCCAATGCGCCTTCAGTATCTACAAATAAAAATGCATGCACCGCTTGATCAACTTTAGTTATTTGATCTAGGTGTGCTTGCGTAACTTCACGCGCAGAAACTTCTTTTTTGGCCAAGCTCTCTGATAGTTGCGCAGCACTTTTATAAATTAACTCGCTCATGCTTCTTCACCTAAAATTTGTGGAACTCTAAATCGATCTTCTTCACTTGCTGGCGCTCCAGATAAGGCACTCTCCGGAGTCAGACTTGGGCGAACCACATCTGGTCGGGTCACGTTTACTAATGCAAGTGGATGTGAAGTTGGTACAACATCGCTCTTTGCTGCCTCTTGGACTCTGGCTACTGCCCCTAAAATTGCTTCCATCTCGCCCGCTAATTCGGCAATCTCATTAGCGCTCAATTCAAGACGAGCTAAATGCGCGATACGCGCTACTTCCTCATTTGAAATCCGGGACATATTCCCAATCCTACCTGCGTCTTACTCGCGGATTTGACCGCTTCCAGTCACGATCCATGTTGTAGTGGTCATCTCTTCTAGGCCCATCGGCCCACGTGCATGCAGTTTCTGATTCGAAATTCCGATCTCAGCACCAAATCCCATCTGCTCCCCATCGGTGAATCGCGTAGATGCATTTACCATGATTGCTGCAGCATCCGCGTTTGCAATGAATGCGGCTGCAGTACTTTGTGATTCGGTAACAATGGATTCAGTATGTTGAGTTCCATATTTATTTATGTGGTCATTCGCACTTTGTCGATTAGCCACAATGCCGACATTCATTTCTAATGTTCCATACTCTGTTGACCAATCCTCTTCAGTCGCCAGCACCATCTCCACATTGCAGCTCTTGGCTATCTGAATTGCTTGAGCATCACCATGTAGACGAACACCTTGTTCATCTAAAGCTTTTAGCGCCATTGGTAAAAACTCTGCAGAAACGTCTTGGTGAACTAATAAAGTTTCTGCAGCATTACAGACACTTGGTCTGTGGCATTTTGAATTGATGATAATTGGAATGGCCTTTTTGAAATCAGCATCTTTATCTATGTAAACATGACAAACACCAGCACCAGTTTCAATTGTAGGAACTGATGATTCATCGACCACTGTTCTAATTAGTGCCGCACTTCCCCGTGGAATTACCAAATCTACTAAGCCGCGTGCGTTTAACAATTCACGCACAGTTGATCGGTCATGTGATGAAACCAATTGCACAATATCTGCAGGAAGTCCGACTGAGGTAATCGCACTTCTCATTACATTAACTAATACTTCGTTACTTTTTGCAGCTGTTGATGATCCGCGCAACAACGCCGCGCTTCCGGCTTTGATCAAAATCACTGCTGCATCAACAGTCACATTAGGTCTTGCTTCGTAAACCATGCCAACAACACCAAATGGAGCAGAGACTTGCTTTAAATGCAATCCATTTTCGAGAGTACGTTCTCTAATCACGCGTCCAATTGGATCCGGAAGCGCTGCAATCTGTCTAGCACCATTTGCGATTTCAGCAATTCGCTTTGGATTTAATTTCAATCGATCGATTAAGGATTCAGTAATCCCCTCGGCTTGCGACCTAAGTACGTCTTCATTATTAGCCGCCAAAATTTCACTCTCATGAGCAAGAAGATGATCTGCTATCGCATTCAATGCCCGATCTTTATCCGCGCGACTGGCACCAGCTAAAACCCGAGCAGCTGATCTTGCCGCGCTAGCCAAGGTTTCAATGTGCGTGGTCATAGAGATAGCCTAACCAAGAGATAAGATCGCATGCATGAAAGCACTTTTGCGTTGGAGCCGAATTCTTGCGATTACCCTAATTGGAATCTTTCTATTGACCTATAGCGGATTGCGGGTTGTCCATTACCCAAACCCAATAGCCACCGCCCGCCTGGGACTTGCCGCTCCATCGGCGACTCCAAAATTGCTTCCAGCCCATACAGTCGCTCCCGCTGCAACTCCCACCCAACTTCAAGTTGTACCGGAAAAGATGCCATATGGAGTGCTATTCAAAGGTCGCCAAATTAAATTTGGAAAATTTCTAAAGGAAACAAAAACTAACGCTTTCCTAGTAATGCGAAATGGCACCATAACTTATGAGTGGTACAACAAGAAATTTTCTCCAGAATTTCAATTTCCTTCTTACTCAGTTGCAAAAACATTAACCTCTTTGATGATTGGAAAATTAGTTTCTGAGGGCAAAATAAGTGAGAGCGATACTTTCATTAAGTTCTTCCCAGATTTATCTAATGGAACTTCATTCGACAAAGTAACCATCGGACAACTCCTTGATATGCGAAGTGGTGTCGGCGTTAGTGACAACTACCCTTCAGGTCCGTCTGGCTGGGGTGTAGCGATTGCCCAGATGTACGCCTCTACAGATATTCCGTGGTTTATGGGAAACAACCGCAAGATGATGTTTGAGCCAGGTACTAAAGCCGAATATCGAAGTGTCGATACGCAAATGCTCGGCATGATCATCAAGAAAGTCACCGGAGAAAAAGTTGCTGATTACTTCTCCACGAATTTTTGGCAACCAATCGGTGCTCAACATCCTGCAACGTGGAATGTTGATCACTTCGGCGGACAAGAAAAAACTTTCTGTTGCTTTAACGCTACAGCTCGGGATTACGCGCGAATTGGAAATCTTTTAGCTATGGATGGATTTGTCGGCGACAAACAACTGGTCAGCGCCTCATGGATTACCCGTTTATCAAATCCGGTTGAAACTCTTGATCATAACTGGGGATACGGTGCACAAATTTGGCATCCAAGTCCAGGTTCTCTGATGATGCTTGGATTACATAGTCAATTTGTATATGTAGTTCCAAAAACTAGAACAGTTATTGTTAAATTGAGCGACAGTTTGGTTGACGCTGATGAAGAACCAACTGCTGCAATTTTGCAAGCACTAGCCACAAAAATTGGTTGATGATAACTAAATTAGCGACAAGTCGTCGCGATGCACTAATTCGCGTTCGTACTCTGCACCTAATGCGGCACCTAACTCTTTAGTAGATTTGCCCAATAACTGTGGGATTTCTTCAGCATCAAACGCCACTAGGCCGCGCGCAATTACTTCACCATCTGGTGAAAGTAAATCAACCGGATCTCCTGCTGAGAAATCTCCTTCGACTTTGGTAACACCTGCTGGCAGCAATGATGTTCCGCGATCGCGGATTGCAGCTGTGGCTCCAGCATCTAGATGTAACTTACCTTTTGGTAAAGAAGCGTGGGCTAACCAAAGAGCACGGGATGATGTTCGCACGCCGTTAGCGTGAAATAAAGTTCCGATCTGTTCACCGCTCACAGCTGATGAAACGTTGGCAAGTGATGTTAGAACCACAGGGATCCCAGCACCTGTTGCAATTCGAGCAGCTTCAACTTTGGTAACCATTCCCCCACTGCCGACTCCAGCGTTTCCAGCACCGCCGATTTGAGCATCGTCGAGAAGACCAAAATCTCTGACATCAGTTATTTGTTTTGCATTGGCAGAAGTTGGTGGCGCATCATAAAGAGCGTCAATATCTGAGAGCAAAATCAATAAATCAGCATGGACTAAATGAGATACCAAAGCAGCTAGACGATCATTGTCACCGAATCTAATCTCTTGAGTTCCCACTGTGTCATTTTCATTAATAACTGGAACTACTCCAAGAGCTAAAAGTCGATCAAAAGTTCGTTGGGCATTTCGATAATGACTACGTCTAACTACATCATCACTTGTGATCAAAACTTGTGATGCAGTAATTCCATGTCTGGCAAAAGATTCGGTGTATCTGTAAATCAAAAGCCCTTGTCCGACAGACGCAGCTGCTTGTTGTGTTGCTAAATCTTTTGGACGGGTAGTTAACCCAAGTGGAGAAAGACCTGCAGCAATTGCGCCAGATGAAACGACTAAAACTTCTACTCCGCGTTTTTTAAGTATCGCAACCGCATCAACCAATTTATCTACTGCATTTGTATCTAGACCTGCTCCAGCACTTCCAGTTAATGAAGAAGAACCGACTTTAAGCACAACACGTTTTGCTTTTAATACTTCTTCCCGTGAAGTGTTTAACCTATTGGACGTCATCTTCACCATCACCTAGTAGTAATGCACCAACCTCTTCCCATTCTCCGCCCTCACCAGCACTTCCAGTGCTTCCAGATAAGGCGTGGCGCATATCTAAACGCAAATCTTGACCACGTGGTCCAAGCAAAATCTCAGCACCCGCTTCAAGCGTTGGTTCCCAATCAAAACTGACGGCATCCTCACCGAGTCCGATTTGGACTTCACTTCCACCGCGTGCTCCAAGTTTGAATAACTCTTTCTCCACTCCGAGACGTGCCAAACGATCGGCCAAGTAACCAATAGCTTCAGCATTGCTGAAGTTTGTTTGTCTTACCCAACGTTCAGGTTTAATTCCCTGCACTACATAAATACCGGCATCATTTTTAAAGGTAGTGAAATCTGATTCATCAACTGCGCGTGGACGCAAAATAATTCGAACTGGGTCTGTACTCTCTTTTGGAGTGCGTTTAATTAACCGTGCCATCGCGTAAAGCAAATCATTTAAACCTTCATGAGTTGCCGCAGAAACTTGGTAAACCTCAAGTCCGCGCTCACGCAAAGTTGCCTCAACCATGTCGGCCATTGCACGTCCGTCAGGAAGATCGACTTTGTTTAGCGCAACAATTCTTGGGCGATCTTCAAGACCTCCATAAAGTGCGAGTTCGGCTTCGATTACATCAAAATCATGAATTGGATCTCGGTCAGATTCCAGTGTTCCGCAATCCAAAACTTGTACGAGCGCGGCACAACGTTCTACGTGGCGCAAAAACTCAAGACCTAATCCTTTTCCTTGGCTGGCCCCTGGAATTAAACCTGGAACATCAGCAACAGTAAATCGATGTTCCCCAATTTCAACTACACCTAAATTAGGCACCAAAGTTGTAAATGGATACTCAGCAATTTTTGGTCGCGCTGCAGAGATGGCAGCAATCAATGATGATTTACCGGCACTTGGATATCCAACTAACGCAATATCTGCAACGCTTTTTAATTCGAGCGATAGATGTGCGCTTTCGCCTGGCTCGCCAAGTAGAGCAAAACCTGGTGCTCGTCTTTTTGAAGAAGAAAGCGCAGCATTTCCTAATCCACCCGCACCACCACGCGCAGCAATAAATTTTGTTCCATTGCCCAATAAATCTGCAATGAGTTCTCCATTTGGACCGCGAACAACTGTGCCTTCTGGAACTGGAACAATTAAATCTTCTCCATCTGGACCATCTTTGTGTCCACCTTTGCCTAATCGGCCAGATGTTGCACGGCGATGTGGGCTGTAATGGAAATCAAGCAAAGTTGTAATGCTTTGATCTACAACAAGAATTACATCTCCCCCACGACCACCAGTACCGCCATCAGGACCGCCAAGAGGTTTGAATTTTTCACGGTGAACAGATGAACATCCATCGCCACCATTTCCAGCAGTTGCAATTAAAAGCGCGCGATCAACGAAAGTGGTCATTTTGATCGCTCCTTCTCAAGAAAATAAAAAAGCGGGTCCGTAATCGGACCCGCTTTTTGAATACGGGTTAATTTATTGCGGAACAACTTTTACAACGCGACGGCCACGAGCTTGTCCAAATTCAACAATTCCTGCAGCTAGTGCAAATAATGTGTCATCTTTACCGCGACCAACATTCAATCCTGGGTGAAAATGGGTTCCGCGTTGACGAATCAAAATTTCGCCGGTCTTAACAATTTGTCCGCCGTAGCGCTTTACGCCAAGGTACTGCGCGTTTGAATCGCGACCGTTACGTGTTGACGAGACTCCCTTTTTACTTGCCATTTGAAAGCTCCCCCAATTCCTATTTCACACCGTTGATGGATGTGACTTTAACGCGTGTTAATTTTGCACGAAAACCTTGACGGCGGCGATAACCGGTCTTGCTCTTGTAACGAAGGATGTCGATCTTTGGACCTTTGATCTCTTCAAGAACTTCGACGCTGACATTAATGCCGGCTGTGTCTGTCGTAACTTTTGCGCCATCGACGAGCAAGAGAGCTTGCAACGTAATTGTCGCGCCGGTAGCAGCAGCTACGCGATCCATGAGCAGGGTGTCGCCGACCGCTACTTTTTCCTGGCGGCCGCCAGCTTTAACAATTGCATACACGATGGGAACTCCTCTAATTGAAGTGCTAAGGGTACGGATTTACGCACCATTGGGTCAAACTGAGAACTATTTACCAGCCAGGCTCATTCTGAGGCCCCAGGAGTGATGATTCCCCCGCTGGTAACCCGGCGGCGGCCTCTTCTGGTCGGAGAGGCTGGCGCAGCTTCAGGCTCAGAATGATCGACTGGATCGACTGGATCCGCCTTCTCGGCGGCAGCAACCACCAAAACATCCTCGTCCCCAGCAATCTCAGCTTGATCTTCTTCATCTTCGTCTCTAGCACCAGGAGTCGCGGCAACTTCATCGCGACGCAAATTCTCTGGAGATACCGGAACTGGATCCACGTGGATATGAATTCCGCGGCCGTTGCAACTTTCGCAAGTGGTTGAGAAAGCTTCAATCAATCCTTGCCCGACTCGCTTACGAGTCATCTGCACCAAACCAAGTGAGGTTACTTCAGCAACTTGATGCTTTGTTCGATCGCGACCTAAACATTCAGTCAATCGACGCAAAACTAAATCGCGGTTAGATTCAAGAATCATGTCGATGAAGTCAACAACAATAATTCCGCCCAAGTCGCGTAAGCGAAGTTGGCGTGCAATCTCTTCTGCAGCCTCTAAATTGTTCTTGGTAACAGTCTCTTCAAGGTTTCCACCTTTACCAATGAATTTACCGGTGTTCACATCAACTACAACCATTGCTTCAGTACGATCAATTACAAGTGATCCACCCGACGGCAAATAAACTTTTCGATCAAGGCCTTTTGCTAATTGTTCGTCAATGCGGTGCTCGGCAAATATGTCAGTGTTCTTATGCCATTTCTCTAGACGAGTTAACAAATCTGGAGCAACAAAGCCTAAGTAGTTATTAATTTCATCCCATGCTTCCGCACCTTCAACAATTAATTTATTGAAATCTTCATTGAAGATATCGCGGACAACACGAATATTTAAATCAGGCTCTCCGTATAGAAGTGATGGCGCAGTTGCATTTGGATCATTTGTTTTCTTTTGAATATCTTCCCACTGCGCTTGCAAGCGAGTGACATCACGAGTTAATTCTTCTTCAGTTGCACCTTCAGCTGCAGTTCGAACAATTACTCCAGCTTCTTCTGGAACTAAGTTCTTCAAAATAGCTTTGAGTCGTGATCGCTCTTGGTCAGGCAAACGTCGACTGATACCGCTCATTCCGCCACCAGGAACATAAACCAGGTAACGACCAGGAAGACTTACCTGGCTTGTTAAGCGGGCACCTTTTTGACCGATTGGGTCTTTGGTTACTTGCACAAGTACTGGTTGTCCGCTTTTTAATGCAGTTTCAATTTTGCGTGGAGTTCCATCTGCCAAGCCAGCAGCATCCCAATTTACTTCTCCTGCATACAAAACTGCGTTGCGGCCTTTTCCAATATCAACGAACGCTGCTTCCATGCTTGGAAGTACATTTTGAACGCGACCTAAGTACACGTTTCCTACATAAGAAGCATTGGTGTTTCTATTTACGTAATGCTCAACTAAAACATTGTCTTCAAGAACTGCAATCTGAGTTCTATCTCCGCTTTGACGCACAAGCATCACGCGATCAACTGATTCGCGGCGAGCTAAGAATTCTGCTTCAGTAATTACTGGCGTGCGTCGGCGATCATGACGTTCGTGACGATCATTTCTGTCGTTACGGTCATTGCGGTCATTGCGGTCACGGGCACCGCGATTATTGCGCCCTCTGCTGTCTCTACCGTCTCTAGAATCTCGATCTCGCTTCGCATCAACTCTTGTAGTTGGCACTTTACGTTCCCGCGGTTCACGAACGCGAATAGTTGTTACAACGCCATCTTCATCAACAGTTTCTCCGGCAGCAACTTCTACATCTGCACCAACTACTCGGCGACGTCGACGACGATGAACTCCACCTTCTGAATTTTCCTCATCTGTATCTGTACTTGTTGATTCATTCTCAATTTGATTTTCTTCATTGCGTCCGCGACCACGTCCACGACCGCCGCGACTGCCACGCGTACGACCACTTCGTGTGCGTTCGGTAGCACCTTCAACTTTTTCAACTGGCTCACTCTTCGCGCTGGTATCACTGCTGTCTTTGGTAGGGACTGCGCTAATTTTTTTAGGTACGCTCTTTGCTTTTGGTGGCGCTTGAAAAAGTGGAACTGGGACTGCTGCGCTAGCTTTCTTCGCCTTAACTGGCGCTACTGCGCTACTTGTTCCAACCGGAGTTACGGCTTTCTTAATTGCACTCTTTTTGACTGGAGCCGCTTTTTCAACCTTGTCAGCCTTGTCAGCCTTCTCAGTCTTCTCAGCCTTCGAAGCCTTAGCGGCCGGTTTCAGCGTGGACGGGGTGATCTTCTTAGACGCGCCTTTACGTGGCGTTGCAGCCATGACATCAACTCTCACGTGCTCCAAATAATTGAAACACTTTTCTAATGTTCTGAATTAACAGAACGAAGCCTGTGGCCCGGAAGTTTCCGGGGGTCGCGCGCCAGCAGATTGATTTAGGGCCAATCCCGGCCGCGCAGGTACCAGTATGGCAGAGGTTTAGCGTCTTGAGTGAACGTTTAGTAGTAATCCGACCGCTATAAGGGTGGCAAACATGCTCGATCCCCCGTATGAGAGGAAGGGCAGCGGAACTCCAGTCATGGGGGCTAGGCCTACGGACATCCCAATATTTTCAAAGATTTGGAAGCCAAACCATGCCATCACGCCAATACAGACCAAGCGTCCAAAAATGTCATTTGATCGTCTGGCAATAACAAGTGCTCTCCATAAAACAATCGCGTAGAGCACCAGGATAAAAATGCAACCCAGGAAACCTAACTCTTCACCGGCAACAGTGAAAATAAAGTCTGTGTGTTGTTCAGGAACAAACCGACCATTTGTTTGTGGTCCGTTAAACAAACCTTTTCCAAAGAATCCACCTGAACCAATTGTGATACGAGCTTGTCGCAATTGATATCCAGAACTTTGTGGATCTGCAGTTGGATCAACAAATGATTGCAATCGTTTTAACTGATACTCATCTAGAACACCAATTTTAATTGCAGCGAAAGCACCGACCACACTCAAAGAAAGTAGTCCGAGAGGCCAACGGGTTTGAGCACCAGAGGCCGCAATTATTGTTACAACTGCTGCACTAATGATTACTGTGGTTCCTAGGTCTGGTTGCGCAATTATCAAAAGCAATGGAATCGCAGCAACAGCAAGGGATTGCAAAACATCAAGTGAGGTTGGATCTTGTGATCCTTCACGCTTTTCAGCCAAAATCATGGACATTCCCACAATGATTGCAATCTTCGCGAACTCTGCTGGTTGAATCTGTAATCCGCCAGGAAGTGAAATCCACGCACGTGCACCATTTACTGAATCACCAAAAGCTGGGATTAAAACTGCAACTAATCCAAGG
>Ga0209033_1000248_pt1 | contig 30577 bp, 30 predicted proteins | sample LauGreFa1BDMLBDN_2_FD_188218 | JGI IMG/M metagenome (GOLD analysis project Ga0209033, IMG submission 188218) | Freshwater lake microbial communities from Lake Michigan, USA - Fa13.BD.MLB.DN (SPAdes) (version 2) | ecosystem: Environmental > Aquatic > Freshwater > Lake | place: Lake Michigan, USA...
GGTCAAGCCCTTCAACTGCGCGCTGCTCAAAACCGCCAAGTTGGTCGAGCTCAGCACCGCCAAGTCTGCCGTCTCCATCGCAGCCAATTGCGCAGCGCTTAGCGCCCGCACGCTCGTGCTGCTCAAACTCGATACCTGCAATGTCGTTAACGATGCAATTTGCTGGGTAGAAAATGCCGTGATAGCTCTAGACGTCAGGTTAGCCATCTGAGTTGAGCTCAAAATGGCCAATTGAGCAGTGGACAGAGAAGACAATGTTTTTGTGGTCAAACCAGCCAACTGCGTGGTGGTGAGTGACACAAGTTGCTCATTGCTCAAAGCCCTGATTTGACTGCTGTTCAATGCTGCGAGGCTGGTGGTTTTCAAGACAGCAACGTCTGCCGTTTCCAAAGCCTTGATTTGACTGCTTGTTAGGTTTGATAACGTGACAGAACTCAAATTTGAAGCCTGAGCCGTTGAAAGCCCTTCAATTTGTGAGCTCGTTAAACTTCTTAATTTGGTGGAGGAAAGCCCAGCCAACTGCGCAGATGTCAAGCTGGCAATTTGACTAGAAGTAAGCGCTTGTAACTGTTCAGTGCTAAAAAGATTAAGACTTCCTGAGCTCAGTAAAGCCAAATCTGTATTTTCAATAGCAGCCACTTGGGCTACAGACATACCTTGCAAAATGGAACTGGTCAACGACAAAATTTGGGTTGATGTCAGTCCAGCAATTTGCGATGCGTTCAAAGACTTCAATTGATCAGCCGAAAGCGACAACAATTGACTGGAATTCAAGACAGCCAGATCGCTTGCTTCAATGGCAGAAATTTGTGAACTTGTTAACAACTGCAGTCTTGAGCTACTGAGTCCAGCGACCTGGGAAGATGTCAACCCTGCAATCTGAGCTGAAGTCAAAGCTTGCAGTTGTTCACTGCTCAGAGCTGCCAAGTTGGTGCCGGTCAATACTGCCACATCACGCGTTTCAAGCGCAGCAATTTGGGAAGTAGACAAGGCCTGAATGGCTGTGGACCTTAGCGAAGATATTTGAGCCGTGTTAAAGCCCACGACTTGTTGAGTTGAAAGTGAAGCTAAGACGCTGGTTTTGATCAAGGTTACTTGACTCGTAGTCAAGGCCATTATTTGCTCGGCTGTCAGCGCAACAATCTGAGCAGAACTGAAAGTAGCAAATGCAGCGTCTGTCAGTAAAGCCAAGTCTGCAGGCTCAAGTGCTGTTATTTTGTCAGTGCCCAATGCAGAAACAAATCTCGTTGTCAGAAAAGGCGCTTGAGTCGTAGTCAGTTCAACAATTTGGGACGTGGTTATAACTGCCACTTCTGCGGTGGTCAGTGCACTTATATCTGTCGTTGTCAGACTCGACATAACAGAAGTTGAAGTTATAGCCATATATTTCCCATTTCTTTCTTAATCGCTCGCGCAATCAAAGATCCATTCGCCATCGGGAGCTCCTCAACCTTGCGACTGAAACTCCATTGCTTGTATCGTGTATCGACATAAGTTCTAAAAACTGTACAGGTCACGTGTTGATCCAATTAACCCATTAAGAGCCAAATCTAATAGAAATCATTAGGTTTACCAATGCTTCAGAGGTGTAACTTAAGTAACGTATGCACCTTAATTAGCGTAATAAACCTAAAGATTCCTGCACAAATTCCGAATCAAGGTGAACTGAATTAACAAAGTTGAGCCATGATGACCATCGACACCCCAGAATCCGGTATTGCCATGACAGAGGTTCGTCGTTACCCGTTCAACCAAATGAACGTGGGCGACTCCATCCTGATTGATGACTTCCGTGTGGCACAAAGTGCCAGGGTTTCGGCCATCAATTTCATCAAGAGGCACAACCTCTGCTGGAAGTTCAGCATGCGCAAAACAGACAATGGATGGCGAATTTTCAGGATTAACTGAAAAGTAATCGCTAACTATTAATAATTCTTGTTAATTCTTTTTATCTAGATTCATTTCACATCAGGGCTCCCTTATGGCTTCGTCCATGGCCTTCATCATCGGCCACAGCAAATAAGACATGACTGATCGCTTGCCCACCACAATTTCAGCACTCAAGGTCATGCCCGGCAGCAAGCGGGTTTTGTCGGGCAAATTTCTAAGCATTTCTGTGCCCAAAGTAATTCTGCTCATGTAATAGGCAGAAGACGCATTGGGATTCAATCCAGCCTCGCGCTTAAAAGCGTCTTCACTCAAAGTTCTGACCTTGCCCTGAAGCGCGCCGTGCTTTTGAAAAGGAAAGGCGTCAAGCTTCAAATGGGCAGAATCTCCCGTTTTGATGTAACCAATGTCAATGGCGTCAATGCTCACTTCGGCTTCCAAGGTATCGCCCAGCGGCACCAAGGTGAACATTTTTTCGGCAGCTTGCACCACCGAGCCTTGTGAAAGCTTGGCCATGTCTAGCACTACAGCATCTACTGGGGCCACCAAAGACACCAACTGCTTTCGTTTGTCAGCTTTTTGGAGTTGCTCGTTCACACTGTCGCGTTCGCGCGAAGTAGACAGCAAATCTTCCATGGCTTTTTGCCGCCAGCCTTTCGTAAAGGCTGTTTTCTCAGACTCTAGGGCAGACTTTTCACGGCTCAACTCTTGCTCTTTGCTAACGGCGAGGTCCAAATCGCGTTGACCATTTAGTCTTCTTTCACGCGCCTCTAGCAAATGCAAGCGTGCCCCAAACTGTTGTGCCATAAGGGCTTCTTGCATGCTTTCCATTTCCACCAAGGACTTCACGCGTTGAGACAAAACATCCTGGTCGCGCCGATTGGTTTGAATACCGGCTTCCAAGCGTGCCAAGTTTTGGTCCATTTTGGCCAGTTGCGCTTCATAATTAGCTTTACGCTCAGCAGCCAACTCGGCTTGAAGTTTTCGGTCAGGGTCTTTGCCGCCATATCGGCCCAACTGGCCCTTGAGCTCACTGCTCAGCCCTGAAGTTTGTGTATCTAAACTTTGCAGGCGCGCGCGCAATTGTGATTCATCAGCACTTGCAAACGTGGGGTCCAGCGTGGCCAACACCTCACCTTTGCGCACCACTTGCCCCACACGCACTTCAATTTTTTGAATGATGGATGTTTCAAGGGGTTGGACCACCAAGTTGGGCAACGGTGTCATCAGTCGACCTTGTGCTACCACCACTTTCTCGACCTGAGAAAAACTGGCCCACAAAATAAAGCAAACCACAGCACCCGCCAGCACATAGACCGTGCTGCGAACATAGGCCGGCAAAGGCAGTCGTTCGATAGCATCGGCGTCGGGTAAAAATTCGATCACCGTGTCGTTACGACCGCGCTTGGCTTCGGGCGTCACAGATGACTTGTTTGTTGGTGCCATAAATTTGAATAAGTTTCACTGCGAGTGAGCAATTCTTTGTGAGGACCACTGTCGACCAGCTTGCCGTTTTGCATCACCAAAATGGTGTGAGCATTGACCAGAGTAGACAGCCTGTGTGAAATCATGATGACCGTACGACCCACCGCAATGCGCGATAAGTTATTGATGAAGATGGTTTCGCTTTCTGGATCTAAGGCGCTGGCCGCCTCGTCCAAAATAAGAATACGCGGGTTAGAAATCAGTGAGCGCGCAATAGACAAGCGTTGTTTCTGGCCACCCGACAAGTTAGCCGCGTTTTCTTCCAGCAAGGTATCGTAGCCTTGTGGCATGCGCTCAATGAACTCATCGGCGCCAGCCGTTTGTGCTGCAGCCACAATTTCTTCAAATGTTGCATCGGGCTTAGTGACGCACAAGTTTTCGCGAATGCTACCGCGGAATAAAAAATTCTCTTGCAGCACCACGCCAATTTGGCGACGCAAATGCGATAGATCAAATTCACGCGCATCGATGCCGTCAAATCGAATCAAGCCTTCTTGCAAAGGATACAAGCCTTGAATGAGTTTGGTTAAAGTGGTTTTGCCAGATCCGCTTCGGCCCACAATGCCAATGACTGAACCCGCAGCAATGTTGAAGCTGGCTTTGTCTAGGGCTGTGGTGGTTGCTCCTGGGTATCTAAAGGTAACGGCATCGAAGGAAATGTCACCCACCAAGGAGGGTCGCAAGCCCCCTGCATCAGCACGGCCCTCTGGCGTGCGGTTCATCACTTCGCCCATCATGCGCACCGACAAAGCGGTTTCTTGGTATTCATTCACCAAGCCCACCATGGCAATCAGAGGACCAACCACGCGACCAGAAATCATTTGGAATGCAATAAGTGCACCAACGCTCAGCGTTTGATCAAATACTTGTTGCGCACCGATCACAATGATGACCACGGGCAATAACTTGCCTAAAAAATCAGTGATGGCATTGCCCGTGATGGAGATTTTGCCAACGCGGTAATGCATGGTGATGGCTTCGGCCGAACGTTGATCCCAATACTTTCTTTGGCTAGGCTCAATGGCCAAAGCTTTGACTGTTCTCATGCCATGAATGGTTTCAACCAACATGGCTTGTCGTTGGCCTTCTGCGTTGTACAAGGCACTCAAGCGCCTCTGGTAGGTAGGTAACATGGCCACAATGATGGCGGCAATCATGGCCGTGAACACCAACACAATCAGTGCCAGTTGTACCGAGTAGAAGAACAAGATAGGCACGAAGATAAACAAGGCGATGGCATCCAAGCCCGTAATGAAAATTCGGCCTGTTAAGAACCCACGGATTCTTTCCAACTGCTGCATGTGCCGAGTAATCACACCTGCTGTGGCCGTTTCAAAATAATCAATGGGCAAAGTAAGCAAGTGACCGAACACACGGCGCGTGAGGCGCATGTCAATTTTGTTGGTAGCCGCTAAAGTAAGGAGTTGACGCACATACCCAAAAATAGCATCGAATATCAGCGCTATCACAATGCCTGCACCCAAGACCCACAAAGTGGTTTCACTTTGATGTGTCAATACTTTGTCAATCACCAGCTGAAAAAAGATGGGGGACGCCAAGCCCAGTACGTGCATGGCCACTGCAGCAATTAGGATGTCGCGAAAGGCATCTTTTTGTTTCAATATCTCGGGAATGAACCAACGGAAACCAAAGGGTTGTTTCGGGTCAGTGAGTTTGTAGTCGCGTTTGACAAAAATGACTTGTCCTTGCCACTGCCTGCAAAAGCTAGCTTGGTCTTGCAAAACCACCACGGCTTCAGAAGACAACGGGTCTAGCACAGCCACTTTTTTGTCAGTGTCGCCTCGTACGCCCACCACAATAACGGCACGCCCAGAAGTTAAGCGAGCGATCAGGGGAAACACCCCGCCTTGCGCAAGCAAGCCTTCCCAACTTAAATGATCTGATTTGGCCTTTAAGCCAACCTCCTCAGCAATGCGAACAACCGCCAAATCACCAGGCTCTTCACTGCCCAACGCATGCTCAGAAATTAAACGCTCAGGACTAATTTGCAGCCCATGGTGCTGGGCTACGGCTGTCAAACATTGAATAAGGGTGTGCTGAAATACTTCTGCCATGTCATGCTCAATCTCGGTTCATGACAGTGATGCTGATGCGCCTATTTCTAGGGTCTTTGGGATCATTGGGGTTGTAAGGCGCAGTATCGGCCACGCCTTCAATCTTGGCAAATCGGCTGTCAGGTATGCCTTTTTTGCCAATGATCTTGCGAGTTTCTTCGGCACGCTCGGCAGACAAAGCCCAGTTGTTTTTGCCATCTGTGTTGGCAAATTTCACACTGTCGGTGTGGCCCCGAATGGCAACTTTGTTGGGCAAACTTTCCAAAGTTTTACCCACCTCTGCCAACAATGCTTGAGCCCTGGGGGTCATGCTGGTGCTGCCCAGTCCAAACATGGCAAAGTCAGCCTTGTCAATGATTTCAATGCGCAAACCATCTTTGTCTCGTGCAAACTTCACTTGGTCTTTTAAGTTTTCCAACTTGGGGTTTTGCGCCATAGCCTCTTTGATGTCTTTTTCCATCTTGTCAAAGTTGGCCTGGTCTGCGGCTTCCTTGCCTTTTTTACCTGGATCGCCATCTTGGCCCGACTCTTTGCTGTCGGCACCGTTGGGCGAAGGATCGTTTTCAGTAGGTCCGCCTTGCGAACGTGGTGTCACCATGTTCAGCATGTTTGTTTGCTTTGCCTGAAACGGAAAGCCCTCGGTGTCTATCACAGAGGCACCGCCCAACATGCCATCTGAACCTGCCAACTTACCCATGGTCACATTGCTTTGAGATGTTGGCTTGAAATAATCGGCCACACTTTTACGTTGGTCGGCATTGGACGCACCCAACAGCCACATCAACAAGAAGAAGGCCATCATGGCGGTCATCATGTCGGCCAGCGCAATTTTCCAAGCACCACCGTGAGCACCACCGTGCCCATCGTCCATTATTTTTTTAATGGTAATAGAGGGCGCCACCACCACAGGCGCATCGGCATCAGCTTCTTCGGGAATAAGGGGTGCTGCTTCAGCCTCGGCATCTGATGCAGCATCCACTACCGCCTCAGAGGGAGCAGCATCCACGCCCACTTCAGCAGGCGCTGCATCGGCAACGACTTCTTCTTTGGGGGCCTCTAAAACTGCCTCAGCCATTTCGATTAGCCTCGCAACCCGTCAAACACTTCAGCAAAACTTGGCTGATTGTGATGACTGATACCCGCTCGCGCGGCCTCAATGATCAAAGGCATGGGGTGACCGTGCAAAGTACCAATGATGATTTGTTTCACCACTTTGTAAATTTGGCCTTCATCGTCAATGATCTGAGCCAAGCGCGATGCCATGGGTTCAATGAAACCATAGGCCATGAACACGCCCAAGAAGGTTCCCACCAAGGCGCCACCAATCATGGCACCCAGAACTGCTGGCGGTTGGTCAATCGCGTCCATGGTTTTCACCACACCCAACACACAAGCCACAATACCCAAAGCAGGAAGGGCACCAGCCAAAGTGGCCAACGCAGCTTGCGCCTTAAGAGCGTCGTGATGGTGTGTTTTGATAGACAAGTCCATGACGTCTTCCACCGCATAAGGGCTTAAGGGGCTGGTAGACACCACCATCAAACGAACAGTGTTGCAAACCAAATCCAACAGGGCATGGTCGTGCAACATTTTGGGATACTCGGCAAAGATGGCACTGGATTCTGGATTTTCAATGTGCGCTTCAAGCGCCACAGGCCCCTCTGTTTTGAGGGTCTTCATGATTTTTGAGACTACAAAAATGGTACTCAAATAATCTGCTTTGTGATAAGCCGGGCCTTTGAACACTTTGCCCATGCCGCCCAAGGCGCCCTTGAAAATGTCCATGCTGTTGCCAATCAGCATGCCGCCAATACCAGCGCCCAAAATAATGAAGGTCTCAATCGGCGCGGATTTGATAATCGGCTTCATGCTTCCGCCGGCCATGATAAAGCCGCCGAACACGCAAATCATCAAAACAACGATACCAATAATCGCATTCATATTTCTCTCCAAAAACGGCCAAACGGGCGGCTAGGAAATCCCAGCGGCGCCCGTCAAAGTTACTCAAAAATTGCGCCCTTTAGAGCGCCACCCCTTAATGCATCGCTGCAGACATGGGCACACCAGCAACAGGTGTTTTGGGCAACAAATTAGGAACATCACGCCAAGCTTGACGAATTTCACTCATCAATGTTTGGACTTCATTCAAAACAGTCAAATCGTTGTGGGCATTCACATACACCAAGCGACGAGTGACATAACTGTACAACTCATGCAAGTTACGGGCCAAGTCGCCACCCTTCTCTAAATCTAGAGCGCCCTGAAGGCCGATCACAATGCGACCGGCACGGACCAAGCTTTTGCTTTTTTCTTCAATGGCACCGTGTTCTAGATGGCCCCGCGCAGTGACCAAGCTCTCGATCAGCCCGTCGAAAAGCATCTGAATCAGCTCAACTTTGTCAGCGACTACCGCTTGAGATGTGCGGTTGCCATCTCCATAGCTTTCCATGGCTTTGAAATTTAATCTCATGATGTCGTACTCCTTTTGATCCAGACACTGCTGGTATCGGAGGCTAGACATGTAACTTGAGTAAATGGGTGAAAAAAGACCTAAAGCGGCAAGCTTTGGTTGGTTTGAAGCCATGAAATTGCCGCACGAGTTCATGCTTAAGCTTTGTTCGGCTTGAATTTGCCGCTGCTCACAGGCTCAACCTTGAGGGTGCCGCGCAGCTTTTTAACCACGGCCGTGAGCAACTGGCTTACCCGCGACTCGGTCACGCCCAGTACTTCACCAATCTCTTTAAGATTTAGCTCTTCAACGTAGTACAAATTCATTAACAATTGATCGCGCTCTGGCAAATCGCCAATGGCGTCGGTCAGGGCACCCATAAATTCTTGATGCTCCACAATGGCTTCAGGCTGCTGAGAAGAGTCTGTGGCAATGCTCATGACTTCTTCAGTGACCACTTCCATGGAATACGTTTCAAAGCGCCTGGCCTGAGTTCGCTCTTTGTGAAACAGCTCAATGTCCTTGCCCATGTGGTCGGCCAACTCTGCTTGGGTGGGTGTTCGGCCCAATTCGGCGGCCAACTCGTGTGTGGCTTCGCTGTGCGACTTGTTAATCGCCACCGCTGAGCGTGGCAAGAAGGACAGGCGCCTAACCTCGTCCAAAATAGCGCCACGGACCCGGCTGTGGGCAAAGTTTTCAAACTCGATGCCTTTACTAGGGTTGTAGGCCCGAGCAGCTTCCAATAGGCCAATCATGCCCACCTGAATCAGCTCATCCAACTCCATGAAGGGAGGCAACCGAACCTTAAGGTGCAAAGCCACGCGCTTGACCATGCCCAAATGGGCCATGACCAGCGCTTCGCTGTTGTTTTGAACCTCTTCGTAGAGTCGGGTGGAGTTGGCCATTGCGTATTAAATATCTGACGAAGCCAGACGTCGCTCCATGAAAAACTGCAAACCGCCCGAAATGGGAGGCACTGGCGGCAAACCTTGAATGGCCTTGGCCAAATGCCTGAAGTCTCTTGAAGATGAACTGGTGGGCGCAAACTCAATGACGGGCATGTATTTTTTATGGGCCTGCAAAATCATTTCGTCGTTTTCAATGGCGCCCAAATAACGAATGGATCGATTTAAAAACCGCGCGCACACATTGTTGATGCGCTCAAACAATTGGTAGCCCTCTTGGGCGCTGGCCACACCATTGGGTATGAGGTAAATTTCTTCGAGGCCATGATCTTGAATCATGATTTTGATGGTGCCATAGGCATCTGCAATAGAAGAGGGGTCGTCTTTGACCACCACAAACCTTCTTTCACAGGCAGACAAAAACGTCAACACGGAGGGCGCAATGCCCGCGGCCATGTCAACAATCAAATAGTCAATGGGGTCTTCCAAGCTGCTAAAGGCTTGAATGATGTTGGCTGCGCCCATTTCATCAAGGGCTGCCATGTCTTGTCGGCCCGAACTACCAGGGACCAGTTTCACGCCTTGGCGCGTGGTCACAATGATTTCTTTGAGTGTTTTGGCACCGCTTAAAAAATCGCTCAAATTAAAGGGACACCGCACACCCATGGAAATTTGCGCGTTGGCCAACCCCATGTCGGCGTCAAACAACATGACGCGCGAACCCGTGGCCTGCAAAGCTGCAGCCAAGTTCACAGAGACGGTGGTTTTGCCCACGCCGCCTTTGCCACTGGCCACACCAATGACTTGAGTGCGCTTGGATTTATCCATGCGTCACCAAAATAGGTGGGGATGCCTGCTGCCTAGCAGGTCGAATCATGGTCAGATCAATTTTGGACAAGTTCAAGCTATTTGATGATGTTGAGGCCAGAGTTTCAGGCGTCTCGGTCGGCTTAAATTCAGGCATGCACCGCGCAATGGCTAAATTGACCAAAACTGCAGGGCTTAAGGTTAACACTCCCGCGCTCAATTTATCAGATTCGCTGCCCATAGAAAGGGTCAAATTTGTCTGATCGTTGTTCAAAAATTGAATCAAGGGCCAAGGCGCGCTAGATTCATCGAATTTGGTCAGCATCAGGCTGTTCCAAGCCAAGCCTGAATCTGTCAAAACACGCTTCAAAGTGACGCTTGAAGCATCTACGGGCAACACCGCATGAAGCTGACAATTGCGATCAATCGCCAAAATCTCAGTCAGGCGGTCTGTCATTTGAACGCCAGAGGTGTCAATTAAAACCAATTGTCTAGACGACAACTCTTTCAAAAGCTGCTCCAAGTTTTCTGCATTGGCAGCACGGTAGCAATCGACCTCTGCCTGCGCAGAAAGTTGTTGAATTTGTGACCATGCGCCAGCCCGGTCATCTTGATAAGACACCACGGCTACTTTGTTAGAACCCATGAGGCGGGCTGCATGCTGTGCCCAGCGAATGGTCATGAGGGTTTTACCAGCACCCGATGAGCCGGCCACGGCGTGAACGCCAGACAAAATAAAGGGCTGCGACCTTGACTTCAGGTTGCACAGCAATTGCTGTTGCAAACTTGACTTGGCATCGCTTAAATTCTTTTGCTCTTTCAGTCCAGACAAGAGCAGTGTTCTTAAAGCAGAAGGCACTGGCGCTTCGCACAAATTGTTCACCAATTCTTGTAAATACTCAGGCCATTGTTGTTGTGTTTCCCAAGCCGAGACCTGGTGGTTCATCCGAATTTCTTGACGCAATGCCGACAACTCTTCTATGACCAGCGACACAATTTCTTTGCCACGTGCGTTTTCACGACTTTGTTCTGCCATGGTCATGGCGGGCGTTACGTTGGATTCTGTGTTGAGGGCAGCCGCACGCAGGGGTGCCAACAAAGCATTGGCCAAGTGATCATCAAAACCTACACTGTCTTGAGCCTTGGTTTCTACAGACTTCACAAGGCCGTCTTCCATTGAAGTTTCAGAAACTGTAGCTTCAATTTCCAGCAATTCGTCTTCACTGGCTTCCATCTCGACGGTCTCTACTTCGAGCGCAATCACAAGCTCAGTTTGCCCACCTACACGGTGGTTAGAAATGATCAGTACGTCCTTGCCGTACAGAGCAATTGCTTGTTCGGTGGCACTGCGTGTGTCTCTTGCGAGGATTCGTTTGAGTTCCATGGCGGTCTCTATTCTTGCGTCTGGGTTTGAATCAATTAACGTGTTTCAGCGTGCACGGTGTGAACCACCTTGACACTTTGATCATCTGGAATTTCGCTGTAGGACAACAAGGTCATTTCGTTCACGCGATAGCGAACAGCCTTGGACATCCATGGGCGAATAGCGGGCGACACCACCAACACGGCAGGGTGTCCCATTTCTTCAACGGCACGAGCGCCTTCGCGCAAGGCCGCAAACAAACGCTCTGACAAACCAGGCTCTAAGGCCATGCTTTGACCCGGTGCGGTTTGCTGCAACACGTTGTGCAACAACTGCTCTAAATTAGGGTCTAGCGTCATCACTGACAAAGCATTGGAGTCGTCTACCAAGCTCTGAACAATCATGCGGCCTAACTTAGGGCGCACAAGTGAAGTCAATTGATCGGGCTCTTGCGTGCGGCTGGCCACTTCAGACAATGTTTCTGCAATGGTGCGCATGTCGCGAATAGACACAGACTCGTTAAGCAAGTTTTGCAAAGTGCGTGTGACCACACCCAATGACAACTTGCCTGGTACCAAGTCTTCCACCAACTTGGGTGACTTGGCTGCCAACTTGTCTAACAACTGCTGAACCTCATCATGGCTAAGCAAGTCGGCTGCGTTGTCACGCAAAACTTTGTTCAAGTGCGTTGCAATGGCGGTGCTGGCGTCAACCACGGTGTAGCCCAATGTACGGGCCACGTCACGTTGTGAAGGATCAATCCAGACAGCTTCCAAACCAAATGCAGGTTCTTTGGTGGCCTGGCCTTCCAAAGGTCCATAAACTTGACCAGGGTTGATGGCCAACTCTTTACCGACTCTAATTTGGCCCTTACCGCGAACCACGCCTTTCAACACAATGTGATAGGCATCTGGATCGATATTGAGCGCATCGCGAATTCGAACAGGTTGAATCAAAAAGCCCAATTCAGCAGACAATTTTTTACGCACACCCTTGACGCGGTTCATCAATTGACCGCCGGTTTCAGGGTTGACCAAGGGAATCAAGCCATAGCCAATTTCAAGGCCAATCAGGTCCACTTGGTCGACATCGTCCCAATCCAATTCTTTGGGCTCATCCAACGCGGCTTGAGCTGCTTGTTCGGCGGGTGTGGCTTCTGGCACATCGACTTTGTTGGAAATTCGCCAAGCCAGGCCCGCCGTAACCAAAGCCAGGACAAGAAAAACCATGTGGGGCATGCCAGGCACCAAACCAATGATGGCCAAAATGGCAGCCGACAAGTTCAAGGCTGTAGGATTGGCAAGCTGAGAGGTGGCCTGCTCGGTCATGGACTCGGAGGTGGTCACGCGGGTCACAATGATGGCAGTGGCCAGAGACAAGAAAAGCGATGGGATCTGCGCCACCAAACCATCACCAATGGTCAGCAGGGTATAAATTTTTCCGGCCTCAGACAATGACAGGCCGTGCTGGCCCACACCGATGGCCAAGCCACCCAGCAAGTTAATCACCAAAATAAGCAAACCGGCGACCGCGTCGCCAGACACAAACTTAGAGGCACCGTCCATGGAGCCGAAGAAGTCAGATTCTTGGGAAAGTTCTTCGCGGCGCTTTTTGGCGGTTTCTTGGTCAATCACGCCAGCATTCAAGTCAGCGTCAATCGACATTTGCTTACCAGGCATGGCATCCAAGGTAAAGCGAGCGTTCACTTCAGACACTCGGCCCGCACCTTTGGTCACCACAATGAAGTTGATGATCATCAAGATAGTAAAAATGATGAAACCAACTACGTAATTGCCGCCAATCACAAACTCGCCGAAAGCTGCCACCACCTTGCCGGCAGCCTCATGGCCTTCGTGACCATCGACCAAGATGACACGTGTGGAAGCCACATTCAAGCCCAAGCGGAGCATGGTGGCGAACAACAACACAGAAGGGAATGAAGAAAATTCAAGCGGCTTGCGAGTACCAATGGCAATCATGATGACCAGCAAGCTGCAGCCAATGTTGAAGGTAAACAGAATGTCCAAGAGCAGCGGAGGCAGGGGCACGACCAACATGGCCATGATCAGCAGCACCAATACTGGCAGGCCCAGGCCGGTGTAATCGAATTTGGACAGGTTCTGTCGAACCGTTGACAGGGTCAAGGCGCTCATAGGGTGCTTTTGCGGTAATTCAGGTTGAAAAAGCTGGAATTGAACATATTTTTTCCAAAGTTCATCTGGTTCAGCAAAGTCCATGCCATGAGGAAAGCCGACAGGGTTTCAATCACTGCGCACACCCCGCAAGCGGCAAGCCATGTCCTGTCACGGTTTTTGCTAATACAAAGCACCCCTCCAGCCATTTGCCGCTGGGAGGACGACCAATGAACATGGAAACAACATGGACAACAACCTGAATTTTTCGACCAGTACCATCGCCAATCCCTTGTCCAGTGCGGCTCCAGCAGCCGCCACGGCGGTTGATGACAGCTTGTCGACCCCCATGAATGGGAAAGAATTTGCGGGATTGATGAGAGACTTGCTCAACAACTCTGGACGGCAAGAGTTTGCCGCTTCTGGGGAAGAAGGGCTTGGAAAAGAACCAGGCGCAGCAACGGCTGAGGCATGCGACTCAAGCTTGCAGACCCTCAACTTGGGCGACCAATTTGCAGTCATTACAACGGCGTCACCTTTGCCAGATGCAAATAGTTTGGCAGCCTTTGCCCGCGCACAAGGTTTAGGAGATTCAGCCGTCAAAGCGCTTTTTGGTGATTTGGTGTCTATGCCCGTTACCACTGATCCGCTCAAATTAAGCAGCCCCGCTTTGAGTAGCATTGAACTTGGCAGCGTACTGACTGCACCGAGTTTTGGTTGGGAAACACTGGCCCCAACAGGCATTGCGTCTCAGTCAGGAATGCATATTTCTGCAGTGAGCGCTGTTTCGCAAGATGCCAATCTCTTAGCCAACCCAGCAACCCTCAGTTGGCTGAGCATGCACCCCAGCGCTTTGCCTTTGAACGGCCAAGTTGCACCTACAGCCTTGCCTTTGAGCGGCCAAACTGCCCCCTCAGCTTTGTCTGAGGCTACTGATTTGACTCAAGGCATTGCCCATACAGCCTCTTTAAATACCAACAAGGCCTCTGACCTCAACAACTTATTGGGTGCTGTGGGCGCCACAGCCGTGGTTCAAACCTTTGGCGTGGCCCCGACTACGGCTGAAATGGCTGCAGAAATACCCCCAGAAATGGGTCCTTTGGATGCCATGCGCATGCGCTTGGTTCCCCAGTGGGAAACCATGACCAAGCAATTGGCCAAACTGAATGGCAACCTGCAATCTTCCACATGGGCAGAAATCATGATGGGCAAGTTGGCTGAAAAAGAAAGCGGATTGCCCAGTAACGGCACCCTCGATCTTGGCTCAACCGACATTGGCTTAGATTTGGGTGCAGATTTGGCCTTGGCCATGGCGGCCGGCGCAGACGACAACGTCAGTGCGATGCCCCTGAATGCAACCGACAACACCAAGGCGCCTGTTAGTTTGTCTGCTTTGGCCAACAGTTCGATCAGTGCGCAGGGCGATAAAGGTCAATTGGCCGACAGAGCCGAACAAATTCAAGCATTGGCCAATAAACTCGGACATGAGTTAGGGGAAAGGCTCCAAGAACAAATGGAACGTGGACAATGGCGCTTGCATTTGAAACTCAATCCTGGCCACCTCGGGCAGATTGATGTGGAGCTGGACATGCATGCAGGTGGTTTAGATGCCATCTTCAAAACCGATAACATGTTAACTAAAGAACTCATTACGCAAGGAATGTCGAGATTAAGAGACAGTTTGGCCCAATCAGGCACGGCAGTTGCTGATGTCTGGGTAAACAGCGAAAGCAAGCGCGAATCTGGCGGGAATCCGACACCCCAGCGTTTTTCAGGGAACACAGAATCTGAGACCCCTGACGATGCTGCTCAACCTGTTCAACAGGCAAGCCGCATCATTGAAAAGCGATCGGCAGATGCATGGGACACTTTGGCTTGATTTGGATCATGCTTAAGGTGTACAAATATTCTTTATAGAGGTGCCATATGGCTGAAGCAGCAGTTGAAGAAGTAGCAGAAGAAGGTGCAGGCGAGAAAAAGCCCAGAAACCCGATCGTCTTGATCATTGTGGGTGTGGTTGGCCTGCTTGTCATTTTGGCCAGCACGGTGGTCGGGACGCTTTTCATCACTGGGTTTTTTAACCCTAAACCTGTTGATCCTGAGATTGCAGAAGCTGCAGCCGATGGCCACGGCGGTAAAGATGCAAAAGGGAAAGACGGCAAACCAGGCAAGAAAACCAAAGAATCACCTGAAATTCAGCGCTTTGAGTACACCTACTTACAAATTGAGCGTGAATTTTTGGTTAACCTGAGTGGCTCCAAAAAGGTCATGTCTGTGCAGCTTGCCGTCATGACGCATTACGACGAACGCGTTTTCGAAAACGTCAAAAAGCATGAATTTGCTTTACGCTCTGTCATCATGGATGTCATGCGTCAAACACAAGAAGCCGATCTGGCCAAACCTGATTTTAGAAAAGATTTGGGCGCTAAGATTCGCGATGCCATCAATACCTTGCTTGAAAAGTACGAAGACTTTGGCGGTATTGAAGACGTGTACTTCACCAATTTCATCGTTCAATAAACGCAGCGGTTTTCATTTTTGAGCACTTGAATTGACATGGCCACCTCACTCTTAACACCCGATGAACTCTCGAGCTTGGCCGAGGGCGTGAAGGATGGATCCATCCCTGTTGACACAGGCTTCAACACCAAAGCGCGCATTAAAAAATACGACTTGGCCAGCGAAGACAGCAGCTTAGGCGTCAATGTCAGCTCGCTTGACATGATCAACGAGCGTTTCATTCGTGTGTTTCGCTTGGGCCTGTTAGAAATGCTGCGTACCAGCCCCAAGGTCAATGGCACTCAAGTTCAAATTGTTCGATTTGGTGACTACCTCAAAGGCTTGAAAGCCCCCATGTCGGTCAACATGATTCGGATGAATCCCTTGCGTGGCTACTCCATTGTGGTCATTGACCCCACGGTGGTATTTAGTTCGCTTGACACTTTCTTTGGTGGCTTTGGACGAGGTGTTGGCGATCTGCCCCCAGGCCGTTTGTTCACGCCCACTGAATCCAGAATCATCAACATGATTTTGGAAGTTTTTTTCAAATCACTCAAAGAAGCATGGTCTCCGATCTTGCCCCTTGAATTTGAATTGGTCAGCTCAGAAATCAATCCTCAGTTTGCGCAAATTGCAGATGAAAACGACTTGGTCATCCTGACTCGCTTTGAAGCAGAGGGCAACATCGATGCGCAAGGCTTTATCGATTTGGTCTACCCGTATTCATCTTTGAAGCCTATTCGCGAATTGCTCCGCAGCCGGGTTCAATCTGGCGATGGCAACGAAGAGTCCGACAAACAATGGCGCGATGAACTGGAAGACGCCGTTGAAAGCGCCAGCCTTGAAGCTCGCATTTTGTTGGGTCACATTGAAACTTCTTATGGTGAAATTGAAGCCATGCGAGAAGGCGATGTTTTGTTTTTCAAGAAGCCCGAATTGGCCCGCATGATGGTCAATGGTTTGCCTGCCTTTGATGTTCAGGTCGGTGCCTTGGGTGCACAAGTAGCGGTTCAAGTTGAACGCGCTTACATCCCAGGCTTGCAATAATTTTTCCAGGAAACTGTCATGACCGATAACACCGCTGACGCCACCCTTGACACCCCTTTGTTGACAGATGCCTCTGGCAAAATCGACCAAGAAGTGTTGCAAAATATTTCTGTCACCATGTCCATCGAAGTGGGCCGTGCACAAATCAAAATTCGCGACCTGATGCGCCTCACTCAAGGTAGCGTGGTCGAACTAGACCGAATTGCCGGTGAGCCCCTAGACCTGTTGGTCAACAACACTGTGGTGGCTCAAGGCGAAATTGTGCTGGTCAACGATCGATATGGTGTTCGCTTAACGCGCGTTGCGCCTGCCGCCGAACGCATGAAGAATTTGTGAGCTAATACATGGCACCGGGCATCACAAGCGCTGACGTTTTTAGGATGCTCGGCAGCCTAGCCTTGGTGATTGCCCTTTTGGTGGCACTTTTATGGGCGCTTCGAAAACTGCAAGGCAAAATGAACGGTCACAACACTGGCCGTCGTTTACAGATCATTGAGAGTTTAAGTGTGGGTCCTCGCCAAAAAGTGGCGCTCATTCGAGTAGGTGAGCGTGAGGTTCTCGTTGGCATCAGCCCCACCCAAATCAATGGCATTGCCAGTTGGCCAGATGGCACACATGCACCTTTAGATTCTCTAGACCCTTCTCATTCACACCATGCCTTGGACGCTGACGCGCCAGGCGGAGTTCAACATGTTCCGTAAACCAGTCGTTTGGGCCAGCCTCATCATCGCCATCGTAGTGATGGCTTTTCCATTTGTGGCATCTGCCCAAGGCATTCCCATGGTGAATGTCAGTGGTGGCAAATCTGGCACGCAATACAGCCTGACGCTGCAGTTGCTGGCGTTGATGACCTCGCTCACGCTGCTGCCCTCTTTCTTGTTGATGATGACCTCGTTTGTTCGAATCATCATTGTGCTGTCCATCCTAAGACAAGCGCTGGGTACCGGACAAACACCTCCCAACACCGTGCTGGTGGGCTTGGCTTTGTTCCTCACTTTGTTCATCATGTCGCCCGTTTTGGGCGACATTTACAACAACGCCTTAGTGCCCTACATGCAAAACGGCATGTCCTTTGAAAAAGCATTGGCGGCTGCTGAAGAACCGCTGCGCAGTTTCATGTTGAAGCAAACACGTGAAGACGACATTGGCCTCTTCATGCAAATGGCTCGCAAGGACGCGCCAGTGAATGCAGCGGCTGTGCCTTTTTCAACATTGGTTCCGGCCTTTATCACGTCAGAATTAAAAAGTGCCTTCACCATCGGATTTTTGATTTACATCCCCTTTGTAGTCATTGATTTGATTGTGTCTAGCGTGCTGATGTCCATGGGTATGATGATGTTGTCGCCCATGATGATCTCGATGCCTTTCAAACTGATGCTGTTTGTTTTGGTAGACGGATGGAGCCTCATCTTAGGCTCTTTGGCCGCAAGCTTTGTGACCTAACCAGGAACACCACCATGGACACCTCTTCTGTTGTTGACTTGGGCAGACAAGCCCTTTGGATGACCGTTTTAATTTCTGCACCGCTGTTAGGTGTAGCACTGCTTGTGGGTTTGGTCATTGGCGTACTACAAGCTGCCACGTCCATTAACGAAGCTACATTAAGTTTCATTCCAAAGCTGGCTGCTATGGCCATTACGCTGGCTGTGGTGGGGGGGTGGCAACTGGCTACCTTGGTCGATTACACCCGCGCTCTTTTCCAGCGAATACCTGGTTTGTTCACTTAATTTCGGTTCACCATGGATGTTGCAGCCGTTGAATTGCTAGAGCGCTTTTACTCGCTCATCTGGCCCATGCTGCGAATTTCTGCGCTGCTCATTGCTGCACCCATTTTTTCATTGCGCGCAGTTAATTTGCGCATCCGTATTGTGTTGGCCATGTCCATTACTTGGTTGGTTTATCCGCTTCACACCTGGCCCACAATTGACCCTTTGTCTGCAGCCGGACTTCTAGAAGTTGCCAACCAACTCATGATTGGCTTGCTCATGGGCCTCATGCTTCAAGTGGTCACTGCGGCCATTGTGGTGGCGGGCATGTCCATTGCCAACGCCATTGGCTTGTCTATGGCCACCATGATTGACCCCAACATGGGCAACGTGCCCGTTATCAGCCAATTTTTGTTGGTGTTGGCCACCCTGATCTTTGTCGGGCTAGGTGGCCATGGCATGCTGCTCAGTTTGGTCGTGGAAAGTTTTACCAGTTTGCCCATTGGTGGCAACCTGTTGGGAGACATGGCTTGGCGGCAACTGGTGGCATGGAGTTCTATGCTGTTTTTGGGCGCATTGCTCACTGCCCTGCCCGTCATGGTGGCTTTGTTGTTCATCAACATTGGCTTGGGTGTGGCCACGCGTGCAGCACCCAGTTTGAACATTTTTTCGGTGGGCTTTCCCGCCATGATTTTTGCGGGCTTTGGCATCTTAATTTTGGCCCTGCCCAGCATTGGCGCGCGCATTCAATGGCTTTGGATGCAAGGTTTCTTTCAAGTCCGAACCTTGGTCGGACTTTCCTAATGGAGGCTACAGACCATGGCTGAAAAGAACGGCTCAGAACCCACAGAAGAAGCCACCGCCAGAAAACTTCGCAATGCACGCGACGATGGACAAGTGGCGCGCTCTGTAGAGCTGCCTGCTGCTGCAGTCACCATTGGCGCCATTATGGTCATGTACTTTATTGGCAGTGCATGGATGACTCGAATGGCCAATTTGTTTGCTCAGGGCTTTAAGTTTGATCGCAAAACATTAGACAACCCCGGACTTCTGGCCAGTACCTTTGCATCTCAAATTGGCGAAAGCTTTTTGCTCATCGTACCCATTTTGGCGGCTACGGCCATACTGGCTGTGCTTTCCAGTGGTGCCACAGGTGGCTATTTGTTTTCCATGAAAAGTGTGCTGCCTAATTTTGGCAAGCTCAGCCCTTTGCAAGGTTTTTCTCGCATGTTTGGCAGCAAAGCTCTGGTTGAACTGGGCAAGGCTATTTTGAAATTTTCTCTGGTGGCCACTGTGCTGTGGGTCTTGGTCAGTCGCCAGCTTGATCAACTCATGGCCTTGGGTCAAATGGGTTTAGAGCCAGCCTTGGCACATGCTGGCATCATGATTGCCGAATCGGCCTTGTGGTTGTCATTGAGCCTGTTGGTCATTGCGCTCATAGACGCACCTTACCAGCGCTTTGCTTTCATGAAGCGCATGCGCATGACCAAGCAAGAAGTGAAAGACGAAATGAAGGACATGGAAGGCCAGCCTGAAGTCAAGGCCAAGATTCGCCAACGTCAGCGCGAAATGGCCAACTCCAAAATGCTTCAGAAAGTCAAAGATGCCGACGTGGTGATTACCAACCCTGAGCACTTTGCGGTGGCCTTGTCTTACGACCCGACAGGTGACGGCGCACCACTGCTGCTGGCCAAGGGTTCTGACTTCTTGGCGCAGCGCATTCGCGAAGAAGCCGAAAAACACGGTGTTGAAATTTTTGCAGCGCCCCCTCTGGCCCGTGCTCTTTACTTCACCACCAAACTAGACCACCCTATTCCTGAAGCCTTGTACTTGGCGGTTGCTCAAGTCATTGCCTATGTGTTTAGCTTGGCCGACGTGCGGCCGGGTATGGAGCGCATGCGCAAGCCAAGCCCCAAAATTCCGCCATCGATGCAGTTCGATGCCAATGGCAAACAGGTTCAATCAACCTAAGCCGCCTCTATCTTTGCCATGTCCGATCTTTTCTTTCAGCCCTTAGACCAAGCGCGCATGCAAGCCTGCGTGACGGGGGTTGCGCGCGAAGGTCTGTGCGTGGTGGTGCATTGTCCGCAAACGGCATTGCTCAATTATTACGGCCAAATATTCTTGAACCATTTGCGCGAAGCCATGCCCAATGGAGCTCTAGAAAGTTACAGCCCGACTGATGCAGATGTCTTGATTGAAAACTTCAATCAATTGGTATCTGAAATGTCGGTGCAAGAAGCCTTAAAAGCCGGCAGTTTGAGTGATGTTCGAAAAGTTTGGGTGCTTAAAAATGCGCACAGCATGGCGCCACATGAAATTGAATTGTTAGGCCAGTTACTGCAGCAATTTCCCGGCTCTAAAGTACGGGTGATTTTGTGGATGTCTGGCAACGAACCCAGCGCCAACATCCTAAGTGCCTTGGGCAAAAAAGTAATGCGTTGGAACATTGCACTTCCAGATTCTGCACAAACTCAAACGTTTTGGAACCACGCACGCGCTGCAGGACAAGAAGAAGATGTGCGCCCTATGCTGGATCAACTTAGGCTGATGGAGCACGTGCCTGCAGCACTTCGCGCCGTCAGAGAGTCAAAATCTGCTGGTGTCACAAAAGCAAAAAAGAAATTTAAATTGGCAACGCCCAAAATGGCAGTTGGTTTGTTGGCGGGTCTGGCAATCCTCATGGGGAGCACGGTCTTTGTGGCTTGGATGCAACCTGAGGCTTTTGCTTGGCTTAAGTTTGGCGTTGAACGCACTGAGGCTTTGGCTGAGCCAACACAGCCCACACAAGCTGCTCAGCCACCTCAGGCAGCGCAAACCGAAGAGGCTTCGCCTCCAAAATTGCCTGAAGAGGCGCGCTCACTGGCCAGCAAGATAGACGAATCCTCGGTGGAATTGCCTGAAGAAGCTATAGAGGGCAAAAAATGGGCAGAACAACTTCCCTCCAAAAAATGGCTGGTTTTGCATGGTGCCTACACAAGCTTTGCCATTGCCCAACAAGTTAAAAAAGCCTACCCAGGGCTAAAGTATTCCCGAGTTGTGCCGGTATATAAGCCTAATGAGCCTTTGGCTTCTTTTGTTTTGGCTTCAGGGCCGTTTGAAGCCTTGCAGTCAGCCGAAGAATTTACCAAACTTAGCACTTTGCCAAGCCCCGGCACGGTGCGTACTGAGCGGAATTTAAAAAGTCGGTTAACCCCCGTTGCGAAACCTTAGGACAAGACCATGAGCGATCCAGAAATTATCAAGTCAAGTTCACCTCACAGAGTTTCTATTCCTGAGGGGTCTAGCAACGCTGTGGGCAAAAAAGCGGAAGTGGGAGAAGCCTCCATTCGCAAAGTGCTGAATGACGCCTCGGGTGAGAGCAACGAAATTACCAAAGACGAAGAAGAGTTGAAGGGTAAAAAAACACTCTTGTCGCTGGATGAAGAAATTGCTTTGGCTAAGGAAGCCTTGCTGAAAAGAAAAAATCTCAAAGTTGAAAATCAGGCCACCCAATCCGATGATGATCTTAGGGCAGAAAAAGCAGGCGTCAAAACTGACAAAGATTTGCGAGCAGAAAAAGCCGCAGTCACTTTAGATGACTTACTGAAAGGCACCAAAGAGGGTTTCAGCGCTGGCAAAGACCTCAAAGCCGAGAAATTGGGCGTAGAACCTTCAAAAGATTTGCGTGGCGAAAAAGGAGGCGTAGAGTCCTCTGCAGATTTACGCGCCGAAAAAGCAGGTGTAGATCCCTCTACAGATTTACGTGCCGACAAAGAAGCCGCACAGGCTGACAACAATTTACGTGTACCCAAAGAAGGCGTAGATCCTGATGGTGATTTAAAAGCACCCAAAGAAGCCGCCACTGCATACAAGGACCTGCATGCGCCGAATGAGAATGCAAAGGCCGATATGGACTTACGCGCTCCAAAAGAAGGCGTTCGAACCAACACAGCCGCTGCATTGGCAAGTTCAGATCCTTTGGCAGCTGTTCGACCTGCAACCTCTGCAAGTGAAACTGCGGCAACGTCCAATGAAGCTGAAGCGCAACAGCCGGCAGAGGCTTCTACCGAATCGAGTGCTATTGCAAAAACAGCCGCTCCCCAACAAGCAGAACCTGAAATGGATTTTCCAGCGCGCGTGGTTCATTTGAAAATTGAAAATGACAACTTGCGCAGCGCACTAGACAAACTTGAGTCTGCTCCTTGAGCATTCACTCAACGAACAGCACACTGAAAGGCAAATGCCATGAGCACCGATAAAAAACCAAAAGCACCTGAGCACACAGAACCCACAACGGGGACGTCTGATCATCACGCACACACTGATGCTGCTCCAGCCACGCCAGCGCCACTGACCCAGTCTCACGAGGAAGAATTAGAGGGCATCAAAATGCTGGCCCTTGATTCTGCTGAGTTGGCCACGCGCTCAGCCAATCTGGCCACGCACGCTGGCGAGCACATGAGAAGTGTCATCGTGAAGTTAGAGGATGCACAAAAAAAGCAGCGCAAGCACACACTCATTATTTTTGGCGTTGCTGGCGGCTTGATGCTCATTGCGAGCATGGTTTTTGCGGGCATGTCCATTAGCCTCAAATCCAGAATCAATCAATTGGACACCATGGTCTCTGCTGTAGGCAAACGCGTGGTAGAACTTGATGCCTCCATGGAGTTGGTCGGCTCAGTCAATGAAGCTTTGCAAGAGATGGTGGGCAAGCAAGAAGGTATTGCCGATGCGCAAGTTAAATTGGAAAACAAAATTGGTGAATCCATTAAGAGCGCACAAGGTGTTCCCGAAGAAACTGCCAAACAGCTAGATGCTAAAAATCAAATTTTGGCCAAGCAAGTACAGTCGCTCGACGGCCGACTTCAATCACAAGCCAATGCCATCAATGCGTTGTCAAACATCATGAAGAATGTCCAAGGCTCCATGACCGACAGCAATGCTCTCAAGCGCGAAATGGAAAGCTTGGCACGCATCCAAAGAGAAAGACAAGCACTTGAGCTGCAAGCCAGCACCCAAGCCAATTCGGCCGCTGCACAAGCTGCCAACTTGGCAGCCCAACAAACAGCGCAAGCCAATGCTGCGGCGGCAGCTGCAGCACGGCAAAGGGAGCGAATGGTTCAGTACCCTAGGCCACAAAGTACGGACACAACGCCTGCGGGCAGTAGCGGCGTTTTGAGTGTCAAGCCCTGATCAATTGGCGCAGCTTCTTTGCGCGCCAATTGTGTTTAGTTGTTGTTCAAGATAGTGCCTTGGCGCAAATCGTACTTGTTGAGTTTTTCAATCAAGGTGGTGCGCTGTAAATTTAAAAGTCTGGCGGTTTGAGACACGTTGCCATCGGTACGTTGCAGGGCTTGAACAATCAGGTCGCGTTCAATGTCGGCCAAGCGGTCCTTCAATGACAGGCCTTCGGGCGGCAAACTGGGAAGTCCTTGTGCCAACATAATGATGTGCTCAACTTCATTGTGCGCATCTAGCGGCTGGTCTGGCGCAGGGTTGGCAAATGGGTTCATCACATCTGCATTGGCGCTGTGGTTTTCAATGGACATCGCACCCGCCACAACAGGGAGGTCGGTGTTGTCTGAAGGTGAAGTCGCCAACCGCTCTGCTTGAATCAATTGCAAACCTCTGGGCAACAAAGATGGCGGCACCGTGTTCATTTTAAGTTGCTGTCCGCTGAACAAGGTGCTAAATCGATCGACCAAATTAGACAACTCCCTCACATTGCCTGGCCAAGCGTAGTCTTGCAATGCGCCTAAAAAATCGGCCGCAAAAGTAATCGGCGTTTGCCCTTTTTGCGCAAAGTGCGATGCAAAATGCGCCAGCAACACAGGTACATCTTGGCTGCGCTGGCGCAAGGCTGGCGTGTTCAGTGGCAACACATTCAAGCGGTAGTACAAGTCTTCCCGAAATCGACCCGCCACAATTTCTTGCTCTAAATCTCTGTGCGTTGCGGCAACCACCCGGACGTCCACTGGAACTGACTTGGTACCGCCCACAGGATCGACACTTCGCTCTTGCAGCACGCGAAGCAATTTGACTTGCATGTCCAAGGACAAGTCGCCAATTTCGTCTAAAAAGATGGTGCCGCCGTTGGCCAACTCAAAACGGCCGATGCGATCGGTCATGGCACCTGTGAAAGAGCCTTTGCGGTGTCCAAACAATTCACTTTCAACCAAGCCTGTCGGAATTGCGGCGCAATTGATGGGCACAAAGTTGGCCTGACTGCGGTCAGATTGATCGTGCAAGGCTCTGGCCACCAATTCCTTGCCCGTGCCACTTTCACCCGTGATCAAGGCCGTGGCTGTAGAAGACGCCACACGCGCAATGAGGGTTCTAAGGGCTTCAGCACTTGCGCTGGAACCAATGAAGGGGTGAAGAACTTGTTTGGCGGCCATTGGATCAATACACTTGTGTATCCAGTTTTAACAGATTTAACCTGAAATGTCGGAAAACCGTCAAGGGTGTTTAAAAAGAAGTCTGTCATTTGGCCATTTGCGTTGTGCAATTGCCTCAAGAAACACCCCTTGATGCCGAATCAGAGGGTGTAGGACTTCAGTGTCCCCTTACCTAGAAGGATGAACCCATGAAACGCTTCCATTTTTTGCCCGCCACGTGCCTCGCTTTGGTCATGCTTGCTTTGACAGGTTGTAAGTCCATCAACTTGAGCATGCCTGCACCTTCTAAAAGTACCAATTTGGCCGCGCCTTTGGTGGAAAAGCGCGAAACTTTGACGGCCACAGGCTACGCGGTGATCAGCGTTCAGAATTCAAGGAACCCTGCTCAACAACGTTTGATGGCCATTCGCGCTTCCAAGTTGGACGCGTTTCGCACACTCACAGAACAAGTTTACGGTCAGCAATTGGACGCATCATCCACAGTGGCCGACATGGTGATGGTGAACGACACCTTCCGAACCAAAGTTGAAGGCGTGATTTACGGCGCTCAGTTGGTCAGCATTACACCGGTTGGTGAAGACACTTACGAAACCACTTTGTCATTGGACAAAGAAGTTGTCCAAGACTTGCGCCTGTTGTTCTTAGGCCAAGTGGCCGTTAAAGGTCGTTGATCATGTTCAAGTTGCGCAGCCTCTGTTTGTGCTTAAGTATTTTGTCGCTTACAGCTGCAAGCAGCTGGGCTCAAAATTTACCTGCACCTGCTAAAAAAGATGGCCCTCAATCTAGCGCACCACTGACTGCGCAGGAGCGCTTAGATGCCATTCGCCACAGCTTGGTAGAAGCATCCTTGCAAACTCCCACCAAGGTATTGAGCACCAGTTGGTTAGACAACAACGGCAGCCTGCGCGAAACCAGCAGCTTCAAAAACGGCATGCAAGTGAACAGCCTGCGCGTCCTCTCCTACAACCGTGACGAAGCCGGTCAACCCAAAGCCCAGCTTCAAATAGAAGAGCCCGCCACATCACTCAAACAACAAACCCGCCAAGGCCTTAAATCAGTCTGGCAAAGCTTTAACTCCGCATTCCAATTAAAACAATTGGGGTCAAAACAATTGGGGTCAGAGCAGAATAAAACGCTGATTTCTGAAAACTCAAATCAATTGTCATCTGACCCCAATAAAAATGCTCCTGCTCCAGTTTGTGGGAAGCAGTTGAAGGCTGGCTTGCGGCACATGATGGGGGTAGATGTTTGGGTGGACAGCAGCAATCCTGATGCACTGTCGGGAGCTGTTTACAAGTTGATGGATGAGCACTTAACTTCTAGCAATCCGCAGGGTGTTGCGCAAAATTGGCGCATGACAGTAAACGATACGCAGCCCAGCATGGCCAACACCATGACTTCATATGAGCGCATGCTGACCAGCAACAAGCCTGAACAGATGCCTTGGCATGCTCGCTTTGCCATGAAAACTGAAATGTTGCCAGCGCCAGGCCTAGAAGGTTTGAATGGTGCAAAAGGCCCTGGCATGGCCGTCAATTTATTACTGCAAGTCAGTCCGCGTGAAGGCCAAAAGGGTGTTTTCCAAGAAATGGTGACGCTCAACTTGGAGTTGGAAGTAGACAAGTGGAAAGCTGCCAAGTTAAGTGCAGAAAGTCATGCCCTGTTGGCTCAGCAATTTGAACAATGGAAGTCATCTATTGGTCAATTGGTGGCTTGCGAAGGCATTACCCCCACAGTGACTGAAGTCAAACCAGAATTTATTCGAATCAATGCAGGCAGCGAATCAGGTGTTCGCAAAGGCGATGAATGGCTGGTGGCAGATCCTGCCAAATTTCCAAGCCAATTGGTCGGCCAAGACGGCGCCTCGAAAATGTTATTGGCCAAAGTTGACAGCGTGTCACCCTACCATTCGGTCTTGACAATTGTGGCTGGCTCCGCACAATCGGCTGAGGTTCAGTGGCGTGCATGGCCAACCGAAACCCTGCTTAAAGATCCTGCCGTGTTACCTGCAGCCAAGGGGCGTTTTGCGCCTCGCTAATTTGTTTGGAAATTTCATGAATACGAAGCACACAAGCACATCAAAACAAACATATCTCAAGCATGGTATGGAAATGTGCGCCTCTTTTTTATTCATGGCATGTTTGTTTTCCGCATTGCCAACGGCCAAAGCGGCCTCCCCTTCAGATGCGTCAGCAAGTGCTGCTGCGCCTACAACCCCTGCTTCGTCAAAATCTGCTGCCCCTGCAAACTATGTATCTGGTGCGCCCACCTACACAGCCAAAAAATCCATCACACTAGATGGCTTAATTAAAGAAGTCTACCCAAGCAGTCCCTTGCAGTCTTCCATTTTGAATAAGGCACTTGTAAGCGCTAATCCAAAATTGCTCAACGGCAAAACCAATCAAAGCATCAAACGTGGTGCCACATTGAATATTCCCAATCACACACAATTGATTGTTGAAACTTTGGCGCCTTATGCGCCTGCGCCACCACCCTTGGCGGTTGCCCCTCCACCCGAGGCAAATCAATACGGCTCTCAGTCCAGCGACCCTTCTTCTCGCAGGCACTGGGTCCGCTTCCCGTGATAACTGGGGCGGAGGCGCTGGTTGCGCCCAACCGCATTAACCCAATTTATTTAGAAGGCAAACTGCTGACTTTTCAAGCCAGCATTGCTGAAGCTCTGGGCCTGAAAGATGGCCAAATTGTGCAAGCCCTGGTGAGGTTGCATGGTGATCAGCCAAAGCTTTTACTGCAAGGCCGCATGATTGATGCGCCTGCTTCTGCATTGGCAGCGCCTGGTGAATCGATGTGGCTAAGGGTTCAAAACAAAGCAGAAGGGCAATGGAATTTACAACCGGTGCCGCCACCCGCGAACCCTCAAGCAGCAAGTACGGCACTAAGACTCGCAGCACCGTCCGTGATGACGGAGCCCAGCCTAGCGCCTGTGGTGTCTCGCATTGCCAATTTACTATACCGGCCCACGGGTGCTATTGAGCTGTCGCAGCTTTACAAACCCGGCACCTTAGATGCCCTTCTTCAGACAGTGCCCAGGCCCGACTTGTTTGCACAGTGGCGCAGCTTGCAACTGAGCATGTCACAACTCACACCAACAGCTCTCAAACAAGCCATGATGGGCGCCATGGGCTCAGAAGTTTGGTTGTCTAGAGGCCTGCCCATGGCGGCACAAGATCCCAAACAAATGTTGCGTCGCCTAATTGATGCCATCAACACCTCCAACCTCAATGCCATTCAATCAAACGATGGCGACAACCCAGAAACGATGGGCATCGTTTCCAGACTGCAGCGTGCAGTAGACGATTTAGAAGCCAGCCAAGTACAAGCAGTTCAAGCACAAGCCCAACAAGAAGTTCTGTTCAACATGACACTGCCTTTTGCAGATGCCAACCCCGTTGAGCTCACCATCAGACGGGGCTCGAAGCAAGAGGGTGAGTCGCCTTTGTTGGTCATCAACGTGCATTCAAAGAGTGAAGCGCTAGGCCCCGTTTGGCTGAAAACTCAGTTGGCTAATTCCGAGCATGTCGACATGACCATGTGGTCTGAAGACCCTCATGTGGTGTCGCAAGCTCGCGCACGTTCTAGTCTTTTGGGACAAGAATTAAGCAGCGCCGGCCTGACGATGAAAAGCTTTCAAGTCATACAAGGTGCTCGTCCCAATGAGGCTGCAGTTTGGACGCCATCTGGCCGTGGTTTAGTGGTGGATGTTTCAGCATGAGCACCTTCACACGCAAAGCTGTGGCTCTGGCTTACGGCAAAAACCCTGTACCGGTGGTCACCGCCAAGGGCGAAGAAGATTTGGCTTGGCGCATGATTGAAGAGGCGCGCAAGCAAGGCGTTTTTATTTCTGAAGATCCCCAACTCTTGGCACTTCTAAGTCGCTTGAATGTGGACGAAGAAATACCGCGTGAGCTTTACACGGCGGTTGCTGTGGTGTTGTCTTGGGTCTATTGGCTGAAGGACATGCGCCCAGGCGATGAAAAAGATCAAGCGGCTTGAATCAAATTTCTTGGTAGCCGCGGCCTTTGCTAAACCGCGCCACCTGACCCAAACGGTCATAAACTTCAACAGGGCTGCCATTTTCACCCGTATGTAAACTGTGAAGTGTGCCCCGAATGGTGTCGAGCTTTCTTTCGATCAACACCGCATTGCGACGGTGCAAATCACGACTCTCGATTAAGAGTTCGCGCAATTCTTTGTGTTCGGGTAAATTTTGAAGGTCCTCTGCGGATGGGCAAAGCTTTGCCAGACCCGCCAACAAATCATTTTTGCCGGGTTGCAGGGACTCAAAGCGGTCCAAGTCTTGTACTTTCAGAGCTTCAAACTCCAACAACAAGAGCTTTGACAGCTGGGATGCTAATGAAAGTACAGACTCACTCACTGATCATTTGCTCTAGCGCTTGGAAACTTTCAGCAATGCGGCGTGGGTTGAGCGGATACTGCCCATCCTGAATCGCTCTCTTGATTGATTCAACTTTGACGCGGTCAAAATCTGGCTCGGCCATGGCTCTGGCCGTGACATTGCTTAATTGAACTGCATCAGAACCAACTGCTGGCTTAGCAGGGCTTGCATCGGCCGCCGTTTCGGGTTTAGCCGATTTGCGGTCTGTTTTTTCCATAGCGCTGCGCACGGACGGGTCCGACTGGGCTCGTCTTCCAAGGTTTGAAACTGGATCGGTCATGGCAGGCTCTCTTTCTTTTCTAGGATGTCCAACTTTAGAAGGCTGGACATGCTCAGTATCGTCAGCTTATTTTAGAACTTGAGGGAAATTGTTAAAAAAGTTGCAATTAATTCAAAAAACCATTCACTGCAGGCCCCTTACAAGGTTGGGACCCACCACCACACCAGAAATCTGGCGTCCAGACTCTGTATTTTTAAGCCTCACTTGCTCGCCCATGCGACCGTCTTGCAAAGCTTCTACCCTCACAGTGATTAAAAAACCAGACTTTTCACCCACATTCATGGTGACCAGTTGGCCCTGCTTCACCAAGATGGCCCGGCGAATGTCCGAACTTCTCAAAGCTTGGCCCGCTGACAAATCTCTCACTGCCTCGGCTGCCAGAGCATCTTTGATACTCTGAAGCATACTATTGTCTACATTTCCACCCGTTTTGCTAACCTCTTCAAGCATTTCTGCTTCAATGACCGTGCCTCGCTGAATTAACCTTTTGGGCACCACCACGGTTTTAACAATTGGGGCTGCTGCTGCAGGTGCATTGGAAGCCCCAGAAATTAAGGGTTTACCCGAATTAGAGGCGGTTGAATTGGGCATTGCCACTGGTGGCGGCACCGGCATGCTGACTTGCAAATACACCTGCCATGCAGGATCGACACATCTCACCCGAACTGTATCTTTGGATGAAAAAGGATGGTCTACCGTCAATGATTTGCTGCAAGCCTGAATCTGAACCCGCGGGTCAAGCGGCGCGATGGTCACTTCTTCGCTTTTAACTTTGTGGGTTTCGGCCATCCAAGACTTCACCTGATTGAACAGTGAAGCTTGTGAACCCATTTGCGGACTGGTTTGCGCAAAGCCGACACCCCAACCCATGAACCATGTCGCCATGGTTAGGCACAGTATTTGCATCCCCTTGAGGGCGGGTGTTGAAGTTTTGACACTCATATTAGACATAACGGAGCTATTGCAATAAAGATGCCACGAGCTCAAAGGCTTTGGGTTTTACCAACTCGCAACACAGTGCTGACATGAAAATTGATAACGCAATTCACAACACGAGTTTTACGCCCATTGTGCCAGCCACATCGAGCGATACTTCTGCAGCATCGTCCGGCCCTTCAGGTACCGACTTTGCCACTGTTTTAGAA
>Ga0209033_1000251_pt1 | contig 30423 bp, 27 predicted proteins | sample LauGreFa1BDMLBDN_2_FD_188218 | JGI IMG/M metagenome (GOLD analysis project Ga0209033, IMG submission 188218) | Freshwater lake microbial communities from Lake Michigan, USA - Fa13.BD.MLB.DN (SPAdes) (version 2) | ecosystem: Environmental > Aquatic > Freshwater > Lake | place: Lake Michigan, USA...
AAGCCGGTCAAGTCGGTGGCCAAAAAGGCACCGCCCCGCCCGGCCGTGAAAGCCAAGCCCACTGCCAAGCCCGCAGCCAAAGTCGCAGCCAAAGTCGCAGCCAAGCCGGCGGTCAAAAAGCCCAGTCCGGCATCAGCCAAGAAAACCACAGCGGCAAAATCTGCGGCCCCTAAGTCCAGCGCTGCGGTGAAAAAACCCGCCCCGAGCAAAGGGGGTGCCAAAACCGCGAGCAAGCCCGTCGCCCAAAAATCCGCCCCTGCGGCCAAAACCACCCCCTCCAAAGCCAAAGCCAAGGGCAAGCCGGTGCCTGTCCAGGCCAAGCCAGCGTCCAAAGTGGCGGCCAAACCCGCGTCCAAGGCCGCCAAACCCATTGTGAAAAACAGCCCCGCCTCCTCGGCCAAAGCCCCAGCTGCCAAAGTGGCACCTGGCAAGACGCCTGCGCCGGTGAGTAAAGCGGCCCCGGCCCGTCCCGCTCCTGCGCCAGCACCGGTCAAAGCCTTGCCCGCCGTGGGCAAGCAATCGCCACGCGCGGCCAAAGCCGCCTCCATGGTGCCGCCGCCCCCCGCCGCAGTGGTGCCCTCCAATGCGGCCAAGTCCAGTTATTCGCCGATCATCACTCCTACCCACATTCCTGCCGCACCCGTGAACACACACAAAGACCCCAAGTTAGCCAACCACTGGAAGACCCAGCCGCTGGAGAGCCTGACCGATGCCGACCTCTTGGCCATGCCCGACGACGAGTACATGAACAGCGTGCAGCTGGCTTTCTTTCGCCGCAAGCTGGTTCAGCTCAAGCAAGACATCCTCAACAACGCTGGCGAAACCACCGAGCATCTGCGCGAAGACACCACCGTGGTGCCAGACCCTGCCGATCGCGCCACCATCGAGGAGGAGCATGCCCTCGAGTTGCGCACCCGTGACCGCGAGCGCAAATTGCTCAAGAAAATCGAGCAGTCAATTGGCCGCATCGACAGCGATGATTACGGCTACTGCGACGAAACCGGCGAGCCCATTGGCGTGGGCCGTTTGTTGGCGCGCCCCACCGCCACCTTGTCGCTGGAAGCCCAACAGCGGCGCGAACTCAAGCAAAAAATGTTTGGGGACTGAGCCGCGCGGCGCTTGGCCCCTGCGGCGCGCACACCACAACAGGCCTGCGGGCCTGTTTTTTTTGCGCCCAAAAAATCTTAATAATTGACATTTGGAGTTGTTGCTAAGTTGCTAATTCATAACAACTTTTTCCTTTTGCAATCTCTGCAAAATGCGCTCTAAGTCATTGATTACATTGAAAAAAAGACAAATGTGTTGGAGATTTGGCTGAATCCTGCTACAGTGCAAATAAGTGCAATAAAGTGGTGAAAAATGCATTTGCATTCCCATTTTTGCCTGTTTTCAAGGATGCTTTTCTGTGTTTCAAGGTGCTTCATCGCTGAGTTTGGATGCCAAGGGCCGCTTGTCGGTGCCCACGCGCCACCGCGAGGTGCTCGCTGCCATGGCGCAAGGTCAACTCACCTTGACGCGCCACCCCCATGGATGCCTGATGATGTTTCCGCGCCCAGAGTGGGAACGCTTTCGCGAGCGCTTGGCCGCCTTGCCCATGAGCGCCCAGTGGTGGAAGCGCCACTTCTTGGGCAATGCCATGGATGTGGAGATGGATGGCACAGGTCGCGTGTTGGTTTCGCCCGAGTTGCGCGAGGCCGCAGGCATTCAGCGCGACACCTTGCTGTTGGGCATGGGCAACCACTTTGAGCTGTGGGACAAAGCCACCTACGAAACCCAGCAAGCACAGGCCTTGCAAGGTGAGATGCCCGATGTGTTCAAGGATTTTTCTTTCTGAATGCCCACGGTGTCCTTGACATGTACCCACACCACGGTTTTGTTGCAAGAAGCGGTCGACGCCTTGGTGCACGACCCGCAGGGGTCTTATCTCGATGCCACTTTTGGTCGAGGCGGTCATTCGCGCGCGATATTGGCGCGCATGGGCCCAAACGCGCGCTTGTGTGCATTCGACCAAGACCCGCAAGCGGTGCAGTCGGCGCAGGATTTGTTGCAAGACCCGCGCTTTTCGGTTCGGCATGTGCCGTTCTCCAGCTTGCGCGATTGGCCTGCTGCCAGCTTGAGCGGCGTGTTGCTCGACATTGGGGTGAGCTCACCCCAAATCGACCAAGCCGAGCGCGGCTTTTCCTTTCGCCACGATGGGCCACTGGACATGCGCATGGACCCGACCCGCGGGCGCAGTGTGCACCAGTGGTTGGTCACGGCTTCACAAGAAGAAATTGCGGGGGTGATTCGTGACCATGGCGAAGAACGGTTTGCTGTTCAGATTGCAAAGGCGATTGTGGCTCGCCGAGAAGAGCGGGGCGCGCCTGCAAGCACCGCTGAGTTGGCCCAACTCGTGGCTGGCACGGTCAAAACCCGCGAGCCGGGCCAGGACCCTGCAACGCGCACATTTCAAGCTTTTCGGATTCACATCAATGCCGAGCTTGAAGAGTTGCAACAAGCGCTAGAGGCCAGCATCCATGCATTGCAACCTGGAGGGCGTTTGGTCGTGATCAGTTTTCACTCACTGGAAGACCGCATCGTCAAGCAGTTCATCGCGCGCCACAGCCGCGAGGTGTTCGATCGCCGCCAGCCCTTTGCCCCGGCGCCGGCTTTGCACTTGAAGGCGTTGGGTCGGGTGCGGCCCAGTGCAGCGGAAGTCTCGGCCAACCCGCGTTCGCGCAGCGCCATCATGCGCGTGGCCGAACGCACCCGGGTGGCCGCGCCATGACCCGGGTCAACCTGATGCTGTTGCTCGCGGTGCTGGCCAGCGCTTTGTATTTGGTGCGCGTGCAGTACGAATCGCGCCGCTTGACCACTGAGCTTGACCGCGCCAAAGACCGGGCCCAAGAGTTGCAAACCGAACACGATCGACTGGATTTGGAGCGTCGCTCCTTGGGCACACCTTTGCGTGTGGAAAAGCTCGCGCGCGAACAGCTGCAAATGCGCACCGTCACGCCGGCCATCACCCAATACGCCCGCATCGGTGACACATCGGCCAGCGCCAACGCGCCGGTCAGCGACAAGCAAGGCACGCAGCCATGAGCACGCGCAGCGTTCAATACACCTCCAGCCCCTTGTTGGCGAGCAAAACACCGGTCTGGCGCAGCCAATTCATCGTGGCCTGCATCGCCGTGGGTTTTTTGGGCTTGGTGGGGCGCGCGGCCTATGTGCAGGTGATTGACAACGCATTCTTCAAAAAGCAAGGGGCCATGCGCTTCATCCGCGTCCTCGAATTGCCGGCCAACCGCGGCCGCATCTTGGACCGCAATGGCTTGATCTTGGCGTCGAGCGTGCCCACCCCCAGTGTGTGGGCCAACCCCGAAGACATTGACCGCACACCAGCCAAACTCAAAAACCTGGCCCGCCTGCTCAATATGACCGCCCAAGAGCTTGAGCAGAAGTTGGAAGACGAGGACAAAAACTTTGTCTGGCTGCGCCGACAAGTGGACGAGTCGGTGTGGCGCGAAATCGATGCGCTCAAGATCAAAGGCGTGTATGCGCGCATGGAATACAAGCGCAAATACCCAGAGGGCGAGGCCCTGGCGCATGTGGTGGGCTTCACCAATGTGGAAAACAGTGGCCAAGAGGGTGTGGAACTGGCTTTTGAAAACCAACTCGGCGGTAAGTCGGGTTCGCGCCGGGTGATCAAAAACCGGCTCAAACAAGTGGTCGAACACATTGGCGAGGAAATTCCACCCGTTGACGGTCGCGATCTGCAGCTGAGCATCGACAGCAAGGTGCAATTTTTCGCCTACCAAAAGCTGCGCGAAGCGGTGCTGCAGCACAAGGCGCAAGCCGGCAGTGTGGTGGTGCTCGATGCCCAGTCGGGCGAGGTGCTGGCCTTGGCCAACTACCCCAGCTATTCCCCCGAGCGGCGTGTCAACTTGAGCGGCGCCCAGTTGCGCAACCGCGCGCTCACCGACACCTTCGAGCCGGGCTCGACCATGAAGCCGTTCGCCATCAGTTTGGCTTTGGAGAAGGGTTTGATCAAACCCGAGACCATGATCCAAACCGCGCCCGGGCGCATCACCATGGCGGGTGCCACCATCTCCGACGCCCACCCACACGGCATGCTCAGTGTCAACGAAGTGATTCAAAAATCAAGCAATGTGGGCACGGTGAAAATTGCCATGCAAATGCCCCCGCGTGAGATGTGGGAGATGTACACCCAACTCGGCTTTGGCATCAAGCCCGATTTGCCCTTCCCTGGGGTGGTGTCGGGTCGCTTGCGCGCTTACAAAACTTGGCGTCCGATTGAGCAAGCCACCATGAGCTATGGCTATGGCTTGTCGTCGAGCTTGTTTCAATTGGCCCAGGCTTACACGGTGTTTGCCCGCGATGGCGAGCGCATGCCGGTGAGCTTGCTCAAGCGCACCGAGCCGGCACAAGGGGTGCGGGTGATGGAAGCGCGCCACGCGTTGGCCGTGCGCCACATGCTCAACATGGCGGCTGGCCCGGGCGGCACCGCACCCAAAGCCCAAACCATGGGTTATTCGGTAGGTGGCAAAACGGGCACTGCGCACAAACAAGAAGGCAAGGGCTACGCCAGCAAAAAATACCGTGGATTCTTTGTTGGATTGGCACCCATTGAAAACCCGCGCATTGTGGTGGCGGTGATGATCGACGAGCCCACCAACGGGGCTTATTACGGCGGTGACGTGGCCGCTCCCGTGTTCAGCCAAACCGTGCAGCAAACCCTGCGCATGATGGGCATCCAGCCCGACGTGGCGGTGCGCCCCCAGGTCATGGCCAAAGCGGAGCCTGAGTCGTTTTGATGCCCGCTTTGCACACCCCCCAACAAGCTGCGCAGTGGTTGCACCAGCGTGGCTGCGCACAACTGCACAGCGACAGCCGGCAGGTGCGTGCGGGTGACGGCTTTTTGGCTTGGCCGGGTGCGCGCAGCGATGGCCGCAGCCATGTGCCAGAGGTCATGGCGCGGGGCGCGCGTGCCTGTTTGGTTGAGCAGGAAGGTTTCGCCTGGGACACCTTGGTCAGCGCCGACCCAATGAAAAACACAGCGCGCAGCGGTGAGAGTGTGGGAACCTATGCGGGATTGCGCCGCCACAGCGGTGCGATTGCGGCGGCCTACCACGGACACCCCAGCAAGGCCTTGGATGTGTTGGCCATCACCGGCACCAATGGCAAAACCTCCACCGCCTGGTGGTTGGCTCATGCGCTGCAGGCCATGGGTCGCGGTTGCGCTGTCGTGGGCACCTTGGGCATGGGCGATGTGGCGCAGGCCGCGCAGTGGTCGCACGGGGGAGGTTTGACCACGCCCGATGCGGTATTGCTGCAAGCGGGTTTGCGCCAATTTGTTGACCAGGGCTTGGAGGCTTGTGCGATCGAGGCCTCGTCCATTGGCTTGCGTGAACACCGCCTGGATGGCACGGTGCTGCGTTTGGCGGTGTTCACCAACTTCAGCCAAGACCACCTCGATTACCACGACAGCATGGACAACTACTGGCAGGCCAAGGCGGCCTTGTTTGATTGGCCTGATTTGCCCGCCGCAGTGGTCAATGTCGATGATGCCCAAGGCTGCCGCTTGGCCCAAACCCTGCTGGACAGAAAGCGCCCAGCCCAGGTGTGGACCTTTTCGTGCCAAGGGCCTGCGCGCTTGCAAGCGCGCCACATCCGTTGGCATTCTTCGAGCGAAGGTGGCGCAGGTTTGGCCTTTGAGGTGTGCGAAGGCGACGAGGCGCTTGCATTGCAAACCCGCATGGTGGGTGCCTTCAACGTCAGCAATGTGTTGGCGGTGATCGCTGCCTTGCGCGCCTTGGGCCACCCTCTGGCCGATGCGGTGCAGGCCTGTGCCCACTTGCCCAGTGTGCCCGGGCGCATGAACAGCTTGGGCGGTGTCAAACAGCCTTTGGTGGTGGTGGACTATGCCCATACCCCCGACGCCTTGGAAAAAGCCTTGCAAGCCTTGCACAGCGTGGCCCAGCAACGCCAAGGCAAACTGTGGTGCGTGGTGGGTTGCGGCGGCGAGCGCGATGTGGGCAAACGCCCGTTGATGGCGCGGGTGGCCGAAGCGCAAGCCCAGTGTGTGGTGCTCACCAGCGACAACCCGCGCAGCGAAGACCCATTGGCCATCTTGGCCCAGATGCGCGCAGGTTTGCAACAACCGGATCGGGCGCAAGTGCAAGCCGACCGGCGCCAGGCCATCACCGATGCCTTGGCCCAGGCCCATGCCCGGGACGTGGTGTTGATCGCTGGCAAGGGCCATGAGATGTACCAAGACATCCAAGGCCAGCGCTTGCCGTTTTCCGATGCGCAACTGGCCCAGGCCTGCTTGGACGCGGGGGCATGGGCATGAGTGATATGCATTTGAGCTTGGCCCAGGCCCAGCAATGGATCAGCGGAGCGCGCTGGGTGGGCGGGCCCGATGTGCGCTGCGACCGGGTGCACACCGATACACGCACGCTGCAAGCCGGCGACTTGTTTGTGGCCTTGCGCGGCGAGCGCTTTGACGCGCATGACTTTTTGTCCCAAGCCCAGGCCGCCGGTGCCCGCGCTGCTTTGGCTGAAAAAGGCTTGGTCGCTGCCGGCTTGGTGGGTTTGGAAGTCCCCAACAGTTTGCGCGCCTTGGGCGAGCTGGCCGCCGCTTGGCGTCAGCAGTTTTCGCTGCCCTTGTTGGCGGTCACAGGCAGCAACGGCAAGACCACGGTGACGCAAATGATCGCCAGCATCTTGCGCGCTTGGCACCCAGGCCCCGACCAGTCCTTGGCCACCCAAGGCAATTTCAACAACGACATCGGCCTGCCCTTGACCTTGCTGCGCCTGCGCCCGTCGCATCTGAGCGCTGTGGTCGAGATGGGCATGAACCACCCCGGCGAAATTGCCCAATTGGCCGCCATCGCCCGGCCCACGGTGGCTTTGGTCAACAACGCCCAACGCGAGCACCAAGAGTTCATGCACAGCGTGGCCGCTGTGGCTGAAGAAAACGGCGGTGTGCTGTCCGCCCTGGGGCCCGATGGTGTCGCGGTGTTTCCAGCCGATGACCCGCACACCCCGGTGTGGCGTCGCTTGGCGGGTGCGCGCCGAACATGGTGCTTTGGCTGGGATGCCAGCGCCGAGGTGTGGCCGCAGCACAGCCGCTGGCTGGCCGATCATTGGGAAATTCAGTTGCACACCCCTGTGGGTGTGGTGGGCACCGAGTTGCACATCGCCGGTCGCCACAACCTGCGCAATGCCATGGCCGCCACCGCCACCGCCTTGGCCGCTGGGGCTCCTGTGGCTGCCGTGGCCGAAGGCTTGCGCGCTTTCAGACCGGTGGCTGGCCGCTCGCGCACGCATGCCTTGCAGTGGCAGGGGCACACCTGCACCGTGGTCGACGACAGCTACAACGCCAACCCCGACTCGGTGTTGGCGGCGATTGATGTGTTGGCCGACTTGCCCGCTCCACGTTTGCTGGTGCTGGGCGACATGGGCGAGGTGGGTGTGAATGGCGCCGCCTTTCATGCCGAGGTGGGGCAGCATGCACAAGCCCAAGGCATTGAACGCTTGTTCACCCTGGGCGATTTGGCCCGAGCCAGCGCCGCTGCCCACGCCCAAGCCACCCACTTTGGCGACATGGCGGCGTTGCAAGCGGCGGTGCTGGCGCAGGCCGCCGAGGGCGGCAGCGTGTTGGTCAAAGGTTCGCGCTTCATGCGCATGGAGCGTGTGGTCCAGGCCCTGCGCGAACACGCATCTGACCAGGAGGCCACATGCTCTTGAGTCTGGCCCAGTGGCTGCAAACCTTGTCACCCGAATTCGGCTTTTTCCGCGTGTTTCAGTACATCACCTTTCGTGCAGTGATGGCTGCGCTCACTGCCTTGCTCATGGGCTTGATCGCGGGTCCGTGGGTGATCCGCAAACTGGCCGCACTCAAAATCGGCCAACCCATTCGCGGCTACGGCGTGGAGGCGCACCTGAGCAAATCGGGCACCCCCACCATGGGCGGTGTGCTGATCTTGATTTGCATCTCAGTCTCCACCTTGTTGTGGTTTGATCTGTCCAACCGCTTTGTGTGGATCGTGTTGTTGGTCACCCTGGGCTTTGGCGCCATTGGCTGGGTGGACGATTGGCGCAAAGTGGTGCGCAAAGACCCCGAAGGCATGCGCTCGCGCGAGAAATACTTTTGGCAGTCGGTGATTGGCCTGCTGGCGGCGCTGTACCTGGTGTTCAGCATTTCCGAGGTCAGCAACCTGCGCGTGTTGGAGTTGTTCTACTTGTGGGTGAGCTCGGGCTTTGATGTCGATTTGCCGCCCAAGGCTGATTTGTTGTTGCCCTTCTTCAAAGAAGTCAGCTACCCATTGGGGGTGTTTGGTTTTGTGTTGTTGACCTACTTGGTGATTGTGGGCGCGAGCAATGCGGTCAACCTCACCGACGGCCTGGACGGCTTGGCCATCATGCCCGTGGTGATGGTGGGCTCCGCCTTGGGGGTGTTTGCCTACGTCACGGGCAGTTCGGTGTATTCCAAATACCTGCTCTTTCCCTATATCCCAGGTTCGGGCGAGTTGATGATTTTTTGTGCTGCCATGGCCGGTGCGGGCTTGGCGTTTTTATGGTTCAACACCCACCCCGCGCAGGTGTTCATGGGCGATGTGGGTGCGCTGGCTTTGGGCGCGGCCCTGGGCACCATCGCGGTCATCGTGCGGCAAGAAATCGTGCTGGCCATCATGGGCGGCATTTTTGTTGTTGAAGCTCTGTCGGTCATGGCCCAGGTCAGTTACTTTAAATACACCAAACGCAAATATGGCGAGGGCCGACGCATCCTCAAGATGGCGCCACTGCATCACCATTTTGAAAAATCCGGCTGGAAAGAAACCCAGGTGGTGGTGCGCTTTTGGATCATCACCATGCTGCTGTGCTTGATTGGCCTGTCGACCTTGAAACTCCGATGAACACCGCGCACCCCTCCTCCTTGCAAGACCAAGCCGTGCTGGTGCTGGGCCTGGGCCAGTCGGGCTTGGCCATGGCGCGCTGGTGCAGCGAGCAAGGCGCTCGGGTGTGGGTGATGGACACCCGCGCTGAACCACCGGGCTTGGCCGATTTGCACACCCATGCACCGCAAGCGCAGTTCATCGCGGGTGAATTCGATGCCACCGTGTTGTCCAGCCAAGGCATCCGTGCCGTCTTCAAAAGCCCGGGTCTGTCCCCCGCCGAAGTGGCGCCTGTGTGGCGTGCAGCCATTGAAGCGGGTTTGTGGGTCGGCACCGAGTTGAGTTTGTTTGTCCACGCCCTGCGCGAGGCCCAGGCCCAAACGGGCTATGCCCCGCAGGTGCTCGCCATCACCGGTACCAATGGCAAAACCACGGTCACGGCATTGACCACCCGGTTGCTCAAGGCCGCGGGTCAAGACGTGGTCATGGCGGGCAACATTGGCCCCAATTTGCTCGACACCTGGCGCGAGCGCGCCGCAGGTGCGGGCTTGCCAGCGGTCTGGGTGCTGGAGTTATCGAGCTTTCAACTCGATGGGGTCGATGATTTTGAGCCCACGGCCAGCACCGTGCTCAACCTCAGCGAAGACCACCTCGATTGGCACGGCAGCATGGATGATTACTGCGCCGCCAAGGCCCGCATCGTGGGCAGCACCGGCTTGCTGGTGCTCAACCGCAATGATGCGCGCGTGATGGCTTTGCAGCCGGTCAGTGATGCCGCGAAAAAGAAAAAAGCCATCGAGCGAGAGGTCGCCTCCTTTGGCAGCGATGCGCCCCGCGTCGCCGGGGACTGGGGCCTGGAAAACGTCAACGGCATGAATTGGTTGGTGCGTTTGATCGAACGCGAGGGCGGGCGCAAAAAGGCCCGCGCCGGTGCGCCTGAGCACGAGGGCTATGACGACGATGCGCCCTTCATGCAGCGCTTGATGCCTGCCGAGGCCTTGCGCATCAGCGGTCAACACAATGCCCTCAATGCGTTGGCCGCACTGGCCTTGGCCAGCCACACCCAAGCCACCTTGGGGCCCATGCTGTATGCCTTGCGCGAATACCGGGGCGAGCCCCACCGTGCCAGCACTGTGGCCGTGGTGCAAGACGTGGAATACATCAACGACAGCAAAGGCACCAATGTGGGTGCCACGGTTGCCGCCTTGCAAGGCCTGGGCCAAGACCGCCGCTTGGTGCTGATCGCTGGGGGCGAAGGCAAGGGTCAAGACTTTTCCCCCTTGGCCGCGGTGGTGACGCGCCACACCCGTGCGGTGGTGCTGATCGGGCGCGACGCGCCCTTGCTGCGCCAGGCCTTGCAAGGCTGCGGCGTGCCGTTGATCGAGGCTGCGTCCATGCTGGACGCAGTGCGGTGCGGGGCCGAACAGGCCCAGGCTGGCGACGCGGTGTTGCTGTCACCCGCATGCGCCAGCTTTGACATGTTTGATCACTATGTGCAGCGCGGCGAAGCCTTTGCCCATGCGGTGCAGGCCTTGGCCGAGGATGCTGGTGTGGTGTGGGAGGGTGCGGCATGAGCACGCTGACGCACAAACTGGGCGACGCCTGGGGACGCTGGCGTGGCAATGCGCCCGCCGAAGGCCCAGACGCTTTGCCCGTGCGGGTGCACGGCACCGAGTTCACCCGCACCCGCGCCGCACCGGTGCGGGTCAAAGGCTTTGACCAGCCTTTGATTTGGGTCGCGGTCACCTTGTTGCTGTGGGGCTTGGTGATGGTGTACTCGGCCTCCATTGCCATGCCGGATAACCCGCGTTTTGGCAATTACGCCCAAAACCATTTTTTGCTGCGCCACACCGCCGCCATTGGTGTGGCCTTGGTGGCGGCCGCGTTGGCCTACCAAGTGCCCATGGATACCTGGGATAAATGGGCACCGTGGTTGTTCATTGCTTCGCTGGTGTTGCTCATCGTGGTGCTCATTCCTGGCATTGGCAAGGAGGTCAATGGGGCCAGGCGATGGATTGCCATGGGCTTTATCAACTTTCAGCCCTCCGAGTTGGCCAAGCTGGGCGTGCTCTTGTACGCCGCCAATTACATGGTGCGCAAGATGGAAGTGAAGGAAAAGTTTTTCAGCGCCGTCGCACCCATGGGGGTGGCGGTGGCGGTGGTGGGATCGCTGTTGCTGGCCGAACCCGACATGGGGGCCTTCATGGTGATCGCCATGATCGCCATGGGCATTTTGTTCTTGGGCGGAGTCAACGCGCGGATGTTTTTCTTGATCGCTTTGGTGCTGATCATTGCATTTGTGCTGATGATTGCTTTGAGCGAATGGCGCCGTGACCGCATCTTTGCTTACCTCAACCCCTGGGACCCCAAGTACGCCCTGGGCAAGGGATACCAGTTGTCGCATTCGTTGATCGCCATTGGGCGGGGCGAGATTTTTGGTGTGGGTTTGGGCGGCAGCGTGGAAAAACTGCACTGGTTGCCCGAGGCACACACCGACTTTTTACTCGCCGTGATTGGCGAGGAGTTTGGTTTTGTGGGCGTGGTGACGATGATCGTTTTGTTCTTGTGGTTGACCCGACGCATCATGCACATTGGCCGCCAAGCGATTGCCATGGACCGCGTGTTCTCTGGCTTGGTGGCCCAAGGGGTGGGGGTGTGGATCGGTTTCCAAGCCTTCATCAACATGGGGGTCAACCTGGGTGCCTTGCCGACCAAGGGCTTGACCCTGCCGCTGATGAGCTTTGGCGGCTCCGCCATCTTGCTCAATTTGCTGGCCTTGGCCATTGTGTTGCGGGTGGACCATGAAAACCGACAGCTCATGCACGGGGGTCGGGTATGAGTGCGGGTGTGGCACTGGTCATGGCCGGCGGCACCGGTGGCCATATCTTCCCCGGCTTGGCCGTGGCCCAAGGTTTGCGCGAACGCGGCTGGCGCGTGCATTGGTTGGGCGCACCGGCCCCGAGCATGGAGAGTCGCTTGGTGCCGCCACAAGGCTTTGCTTTTGAAACCGTGCAGTTTGGTGGCGTGCGTGGCAAGGGCTGGGCCAGCTGGATCGGCTTGCCCATGCGGCTGATCAAAGCTTTTTGGCAAAGCCTGCAAGTGGTGCGCCGCTTGCGCCCCGATGTGGTGGTGGGCCTGGGCGGCTACATCAGCTTTCCCGGCGGCATGATGGGCGTGCTGTGTGGTCGCCCCTTGGTGCTGCACGAGCAAAATTCCATCGCCGGCATGGCCAACCGCTGGCTCAGCCGGGTGGCGGCACGGGTGTTTTGTGCGTTTCCGGGCGCGATTGCCCGGGGCGAATGGATCGGCAACCCTTTGCGCGCGTCGTTTGCCCAACAAGCCGCACCAGTGCTGCGGTTTGCAAACCGAAGTGGTCCCTTACAGGTGTTGGTGTTGGGTGGCAGCTTGGGAGCACAGGCCTTGAACGAGGCTTTGCCCGCAGCCCTGGCGCGCATGCCCGAATCCTTGCGACCACAGGTGCTGCACCAAAGCGGCGAGCGCCACATTGACAGCCTGCGCCAAGCCTATGCCCAGGCCGGTGTGCCAGCCGAACTCACCCCCTTCATCGACGACACGGCACACGCCATGGCCCAGGCCGATGTGGTGATTTGCCGCGCCGGTGCCAGCACCGTGACCGAATTGGCCGCCGTCGGGGTGGCCTCCTTGTTGGTGCCCTTCCCCCATGCGGTGGATGACCACCAAACCCACAATGCGCGCTTTCTCAGCGACGCCCAGGCAGCGTGGTTGTGGCCGCAAACCGAACTCAGCGCCGAACGGCTGGCGCAGTGGTTGGCCGGCTTGAACCGCGCTGATTTGCAAGCCATGGCCGAGCGTGCCCAGCAGTTGGCCAAACCCGATGCCGCCACCCAGGTGGTGCAAGCTTGCGAACAACTGCGCAGCGGAGGGCGGTCATGAAGCAAGCCATTCGCCACATCCATTTCGTCGGCATTGGTGGCGCAGGCATGAGCGGCATTGCCGAGGTGTTGCACAACCTGGGCTATGGGGTGTCAGGTTCAGACTTGGCCGAAGGCCCGACCTTGGCGCGATTGCGCGCCTTGGGCATGGACATCCAAGTCGGTCATGCGGCGGCGCACATCGCAGGTGCCGATGCGGTGGTCACTTCCACTGCCGTGCATGCCGACAACCCCGAGGTGGTGGCGGCCCATGCCAAGCTCATACCGGTGGTGCCACGCGCGGTCATGCTGGCCGAGTTGATGCGCTTGAAAAAGGGCGTGGCCATCGCCGGCACGCATGGCAAAACCACCACCACCAGTTTGGTCGCCAGTGTGTTGGCAGAGGCCGGCATGGACCCGACCTTTGTGATCGGTGGGCGCTTGAACAGCGCCGGCGCCCATGCGCGTTTGGGCAGCGGCGATTACATCGTGGTCGAGGCCGATGAGTCGGATGCCTCTTTTTTGAACCTGATGCCGGTGATGTCGGTGGTGACCAACATCGATGCCGACCACATGGAAACCTATGGCCACGACTTTGGGCGGTTGAAAAACGCTTTTGTCGAGTTCTTGCACCGCATGCCGTTTTATGGCGCAGCGGTGCTGTGCACCGACGATGCGGCGGTGCGCAGCATCTTGCCCCAGGTGTCGCGGCCGATCACCAGCTACGGGTTTGGCGAGACGGCGCAGGTGCGCGGCCACAGCGTGCGCGCCGACAACGGGCGCATGCACTTTGGCGTGACCCGCAGCAATGGCATCCGCTTGCCCGAGATGGACATCACCCTCAACCTGGCTGGCGAGCACAACGTGCTCAACGCCTTGGCCGCGATCGCCGTGGCGGTGGAGTTGGGTGTGCCCGACAGCGCGGTGCAAACCGCCTTGGCGCAGTTCAAAGGCGTGGGGCGGCGTTTCCAGCGCCATGGTGAGGTGCCCACCCGTTCGGGCGCAGGGCACTTCACCTTGATCGAAGACTATGGCCACCACCCGGTGGAGATCGCCGCCACCTTGGCCGCCGCCCGCGGGGCCTTTGCCGGGCGGCGCTTGGTGCTGGCGTTTCAGCCGCACCGCTACACCCGCACCCGCGACTGTTTTGAAGACTTTGTGCAGGTGTTGCGCCGCGCCGATGTGTTGTGTTTGTCCGAGGTCTATGCCGCGGGTGAAGCGCCGATTGCGGGTGCCGATGGCCGGGCCTTGGCGCGCGCCTTGCGCATGGCGGGTGACCAAACCCTGGCCTTTGTGGACGCCATTGCCGACATGCCTGCGCACATCTTGGACCAGGCCCAGCCCGGCGACGTGGTGTTGTGCATGGGTGCGGGCAGCATTGGCCAGGTGCCGCAGCACATCATGCAGCTGAGCCCGGGGGTGACGCCATGAGCGGCTTTGACATCACCAGCGCCCGTGTGGCCGTGTTGATGGGCGGCGACTCGGCCGAGCGCGACATCTCCTTGATGTCGGGCCAAGGCGTGTTGCAAGCCTTGTTGTCCAAAGGGGTTCAGGCCCAGGCTTTTGACCCGTCCACCCAAGATCTGTCGGACTTGCGCGGCTTGGGCATCACCCATGTGTTCATTGCCTTGCATGGACGCCATGGCGAAGACGGCACGGTGCAAGGGGCCTTGGAGTTGCTGGGCATTCCCTATACCGGCTCGGGCGTGATGGCCTCGGCCATCGCCATGGACAAGGTCATGACCAAACGCTTGTGGCGCAGCCACGGCCTGGACACACCCGCATCGGTGTGCCTGAGTCCAACCGAACAAAGCGCGGCGCGCATTGCCGCCATTCCGGCTGAATTGGGCCTGCCTTTGATCGTCAAGCCGCCGCGCGAAGGCTCTTCCATTGGGGTGACCAAGGTGTGCCAGGCCAGCGACATGGCCGCCGCCGCGGCTTTGGCCACCCGCTACGACCCCGAGTTGTTGTGCGAGGCCTTCATCGATGGCGACGAAATCACCTGCCCGGTGTTGGGCGAAGGCGCGGACGCGGTGGCCCTGCCCATTGTGCGCATCGCCGCGCCCCAAGGTGACTACGACTACCAAAACAAATACTTCACCGACACGGTGCAATACCACTGCCCCAGCGGTTTGCCCGCAGCGGAGGAAGAGGCCATTCAGCAACAGGTGCTGGCCGCCTACCGCAGCCTGGGATGCCGCGGTTGGGGCCGCGCTGATTTGATGATCCGCGCCAGCGACCGCAAGGCCTTTTTGTTGGAGATGAACACCTCGCCGGGCATGACCAGCCATTCTTTGGTGCCAATGTCGGCGCGTGCGGCCGGCATCTCTTACGAAGACCTGTGCCTGCGCTTGATCGCCAGCGCCAGTTTGGACAGCCGCCGCGGGGTTGCACCATGACGGTGATGCAACGCCGCCTGCGACCTCCCCGGGTGGTGCCAGTGGAGGTGCCCTGGGACGCCAAATGGATGAACGCCTTGGCCAATCTGTTGTTGTTGGGTTTCATGGGCATGCTGATTGGTGCGGCACTGTGGTGGGGCGTGCGCCACACCCATTTCAGCTTGCAGCGCATCACCGTGGACGGTGATGTGGCGCACAGCAACGAAGTCACCTTGCGTGCCAATGTGGCACCCCGCTTGAGCGGCAACTTTTTCACCATGGACCTGGCCCAAGCGCGGGCCAGCTTCGAGGCGGTGCCGTGGGTGCGCCGTGCAGTGGTGCGCCGGGAGTTTCCCAACCGCTTGCGCGTCACCCTCGAAGAGCACCAGCCCGTGGCCCTGTGGGGCAATGAGGGCGATGTACGCATGGTCAACCAACAAGGCGAGTTGTTCGAGGCCAATGTGGCCGAGGCCGACGTCGAGCGCATGCCCCGCCTGATCGGCCCCGATGCCCAATCGGCCGAGGTGCTGGGCTTGTACCGCTTGCTCACGCCCATGTTTGGTCAATTGCACTTTGAGCTCAGCAGCTTGGAGCTGACCGCACGCGGCAGCTGGCGTGCCCATTTGGAGGGGGGGTCGGTGGTGGAGTTGGGACGTGGCCAAGCGCCGCAGGTGCAAGAGCGGGTGCAGCGCTTGACGCAAACCTTGACCCAAGTGGCCAGCCGCTATGGGCGCCGGGTCAGCGCCATGGAGTCGGCCGATTTGCGCCACGACAACGGATACGCGCTGCGCTTGCGCGGGGTGAGCACGCTCGACACCCAGGGCCTCAAAAGGTAAGGACAAGGAAATCACATGGCAAAAGAATACAAAGATCTCGTGGTGGGCCTGGACATTGGCACCAGCAAGGTGATGGCCGTGGTGGCCGAGGTCTTGCCCGGCGGTGAGCTCAAGATCGCTGGCATGGGGGTCGCGCCCAGCAACGGCCTCAAGCGCGGTGTGGTGGTCAACATCGACGCCACGGTGCAAAGCATCCAGGCCGCGTTGAAAGAAGCCGAATTCATGGCCGATTGCAAAATCACCAAGGTCTACACCGGCATCACCGGCAGCCACATCCGTGGCATGAATTCCAGCGGCATGGTGGCGGTCAAGGACCGCGAGGTCACCGCCCCCGATGTGGCCCGGGTGGTGGAGACTGCCAAGGCGATCAACATCTCCACCGACCAGCGCTTGTTGCTGGTCGAGCCGCAAGAGTTTGTCATTGACGGCCAAGACGTGAAAGAGCCGATTGGCATGAGCGGCATCCGATTGGAGGCCAAGGTGCACATCGTCACCGGTGCCCAAAGCGCCGCTGAAAACATCATCAAATGCGTGCGCCGCTGTGGACTGGATGTCGAGCAGTTGATGCTCAACCCTTTGGCATCGAGCTATTCGGTGCTGACAGCCGATGAAAAAGAGCTGGGTGTGGCCCTGGTCGATATTGGCGCGGGCACCACCGATGTGGCCATCTTCACCGGCGGCGCGATCCGCCATACCGCGGTCATCCCGATTGCGGGCGACCTGATCACCAGCGACATCGCCATGGCCTTGCGCACGCCGACCAAAGACGCAGAAGACATCAAGGTCGAGTCCGGCTATGCCAAGCAACTGTTGGCCAACCCAGAGATGCAGGTGGAAGTGCCCGGATTGGGCGACCGGGGCCCGCGCATGCTCAGCCGCCAGGCCTTGGCCGGGGTGATCGAACCCCGGGTGGAAGAAATTTTCTCGCTGGTGCTGCAAGTCATCCGCGAGTCGGGTTTTGAGGAGGTGTTGTCCTCGGGCATTGTGCTCACGGGTGGCAGCGCCATCATGCCCGGCATGGTCGAGCTGGGCGAGGACATTTTCTTGAAGCCCGTGCGCCGTGGTTTGCCCCAGTACAGCGGTGCCTTGGCCGACATGGTGGCCCAGCCGCGTGCCGCCACCGTCATGGGCTTGCTGGAAGAGGCCCGCCTGGCGCGCTTGCGTGGCTTCAAGGTGGCGCAAAACAATGGTTCGGTGCAGACCGCCTTGGGTCGCATCAAGGACTGGTTGGTGGGGAACTTCTGATGAACAACACCCAATGGTTGGCCATGGCCCGCGCCAGTCCGCCCGCATGGGGGGTGTGGCGATGGCGACCTTGTTGCCGTGGTGCACCCCCAGATGGTTGAATGAATCGCAAACATTAAAAAAACACTTGGCAACTGCAAACAACGGATCAATAGGAGTAGAAAAATGAGCATCGAAATGGTTGAAGAAGAAGCGTTCAACTCAGGCACCATGATCAAGGTGATTGGCGTGGGTGGTGGCGGCGGCAACGCGGTCGAGCACATGATCAACACCCATGTTCAAGGGGTGGAGTTCATTTGTGCCAACACCGATGCGCAAGCCCTGCGTCGCAGCGCGGCGCACAAGGTGATCCAACTCGGTCAAAGCGGTTTGGGTGCGGGCAGCCGACCCGAGCGTGGTCGCGACGCAGCCATGGCCGCCGAAGAAGACATCCGAGCCGCACTGGAGGGCGCGCACATGTTGTTCATCACCGCTGGCATGGGTGGCGGCACCGGCACTGGGGCCGCACCGGTGGTGGCGCGCATCGCCCGCGAAATGAATATCTTGACCGTGGGCGTGGTGACCAAGCCCTTTGAATGGGAGGGCGGCCGACGCTTGACCAATGCCGAGGCCGGTTTGTCCGAGTTGGAAGCCAATGTGGACTCCTTGATCGTGGTGCTCAACGAAAAACTGCAACAAGTGTTGGGCGAAGAGGTCACGCAAGACCAGGCCTTTGCCTTTGCCAACGACGTGCTGAAAAACTCGGTGGGTGGTATCGCCGAGATCATCAACGTGGAAGCCTTGGTCAACGTGGACTTTGAAGACGTGCGCACCGTGATGAGCGAGCATGGCAAAGCCATGATGGGCACGGCCAAAGCCAGCGGCCCCGATCGTGCGCGCATCGCTGCCGAGCAAGCGGTGGCGTGCCCACTGCTGGAAGGCGTGGACATGTCAGGCGCCAAAGGCGTGTTGGTGTTGATCACCGCTGCCAAGGGCGGCTTGAAGCTGGCCGAGTCGCGCGAAGCGATGAACACCATCCGCGCCAGTGCCTCTGCCGATGCGCATGTGATTTACGGCACTGCATACGACGACGAGTTGGGCGATGAAATTCGCGTGACCGTGGTGGCCACGGGCTTGGCGCAGTCGGGTCGCCGTGCTGCCCCACCGCTGCAGGTGCTGCGCAACGGCACCGATGGCATGGCTTACCCCAGCGCCGCCGAGACCCAGCCGACACAGGTGAATTCACAAGCCAGCACCGCGAGCGCAGGTGTGGGCGTGCCTGACTACACCGGCATGGCTGTACCCAGCGTGTGGCGCACCAACCGCACGCATGCGGCCGCCAAGGTGGATGCGATGTCCTCCGGTGGCATGGACGATTACGAGATCCCAGCCTTTTTGCGCAAGCAAGCAGATTGAGCGTTTTTGTGCTTTGAAAAACGGCCTTCGGGCCGTTCTTTCTTTGTGCTGCGCTGAAAGGACTCCCCCTCACAACCCTAGACTGCACTGCTTGGGTGGCTCGAACTGCCCCTCTGAAGCCGCCATCTCGGGGTGCGCGAGCTTCCTCCGGTCGCTGCGCTCCAACGTCGTCAGCCCGCACACCCACTCGTGTCGGTTTCGGTCAAGTGCTGGTTTGCAAGTTGTTGGTGCGCAAAAGTGTTTGAGATTGCTCAATAGGGTTTGCATGCCCCAGCTGCCATCACGTCTCTGTGTCGCAGCACCGATGGTGGGTGCGTCGCCCGACAACATCGGAGCGAAGCGACTGGCGGAGGGCGGCGTGCCCGCCGGCGGGGCGGGTTCAGCACAACCGGTGCACATTGGTTTGAATGCAGCAGGCTGATAAAAGTGCGTATGAACTACCCCTCTTAAACCGCCATCTCGGGGTATGCAGCCCTCCTCCGGGCGCTTCGCTCCAACGTCGTCGGCCCGCACACCCACTCGTGCCGGTTTGGGTGAAGTGTTGGTGGGCCAGTTGTCGGCGTGTCCGCCAGCGGGGCGCGTTCAGCAAAGCAGTGGCAAACACCATCAACTCGCTTCACACAATAGATTAAAAAGCGAACGCTGCACCGCAATCGACTGCAGCGCATTAAAATCAAACCGTGCTGCAACAACGAACGCTTAAAACCATCACCACCGCCGTCGGTGTGGGTTTGCACAGCGGGCAAAAGGTGGAACTCACTTTGCGGCCGGCACCCCCCGACACCGGCATTGTGTTTCGCCGCACCGACTTGCCGCAGCCGGTCACCATCCCTGTTTCGGCCACGGCCGTGACCGACACCCGCTTGGCTTCCACCATTTCGCACTTGGGCGCCAAGGTATTGACCGTGGAGCACCTGATGTCGGCCTGCGCGGGTTTGGGGCTGGACAATTTGTTTGTGGACATCACCGCCGAAGAGGTGCCCATCTTGGACGGGTCGGCGGCCTCGTTTGTGTTTTTGCTCCAAAGTGCGGGCATTGCTTTGCAAAACGCGCCCAAGCATTTCATGCGCGTGTTGGAGGTGGTCGAGGTGAGCGAGGGCGAAGGGGCGGCGCGCAAGTGGGCGCGGCTGAGCCCGCACAACGGATACAAACTCAGCTTTGAAATTGACTTTGACCACCCAGCGGTGGACTCTACCGGCCAGCGGGTGGTGTTTGATACCGATGGGGGCAGTTATGTGCGCGACATTGCGCGCGCCCGCACCTTTGGTTTCACCAAAGATGTCGAGGCGATGCGGGCCAATGGCCTGGCCTTGGGCGGGGGTTTGGACAACGCCATCGTGATGGACGACTACAAGATTTTGAACAGCGAAGGCCTGCGCTACGACGATGAGTTCGTCAAGCACAAAATCCTTGATGCCATGGGCGATTTGTTTTTGCTGGGCCGGCCTTTGCTAGCGGCGTACAGCGCGTTTCGCTCGGGACACGCCTTGAACAACCGCTTGTTGCGCGAATTGCTCAGCCGACCGCAAGCCTATGAAGTGGTCAGTTTTGCCGATGAGCGCCAAGCCCCGCGTGGGTTGGCGCAGTTGGCCCCAGCTTGGTGACACGCCATGTTGCTGGTGCGCTGGGTGGTGTTGTTTTTGTTGATGGTCTCGGCCTTGTTGTTTGCCGCCTTCATCGCCACCGGTGAAACCCGTTATCGCATTTGGGGTTGGAAGGTGTTGCGGGTCACCGTGGGCGCTGCTTTGGTGTTTTTTGCTGTGCTGATTTTGGAGCGCTTGTGAAGAGCCATCCTGCTTTGCCGCATTTCCACCGCGACCCCAAAGTTGTTCAAGCCGTATCCGCCCCACAGCAAGCGCTGATCAGCCGCTGCGGCCACCCCGAAACACTGCGCTGGACTTGCTGCGTGGGGCCCCAGCGGTTTGCAGCAGCGCCAAGCTGCGCCCGGCATGGGCATGCATGATGGCCAAGCCCAGGGCATCGGCTGCGTCCGGGCCGGGCAGGCCAGGCAAATTCAACAGCCGTTTGACCATTTCTTGCACCTGGGCTTTGGCCGCTTTGCCGTGACCGGCCACAGCTTTTTTCATTTGCAAGGCGGTGTATTCGGCCACCGGTAGATTGGCGCTGACCAAGGCGGTCAGGCAAGCGCCGCGCGCTTGGCCGAGCAACAAAGTCGCTTGGGGGTTGACGTTGACAAACACAATCTCCACCACCGCTGATTGCGGTTGGTAGCGGGCCACCACTTCATGGATGCCGTCGAACAACAGTTTGAGTCGCGCGGGCAGGTCGGCGCGCTGTGCCGATTGGGTGCGGATGGTGCCGCTGGCCACATAGCTGAGTTGCGCGCCTTCAGTGTCGACCACGCCAAAGCCCGTGGTTTGCAAGCCCGGATCGATGCCCAAGATGCGCATGGCGTTTCCTTTCAAGGCAAGCGCGCCGCGCCCAGGCGGGCAACGATCACTTCGGCGCGCTGGGCCAAATAGGCAGAGCTGGGCAGCCGCTCAAAGTATTTGGGTCGCGGCAGCATCACGGCCAGGCGCGCGGCTTCATAGGGTGTGAGCTGTTGGGCTGACTTGCCAAAGTAGTGCTGGGCTGCGGCTTCGGCGCCAAACACGCCTTCGCCCCACTCCACGCTATTGAGGTAAATTTCCAAAATTCGCTGCTTGCTGAGCAGGCCTTCCAAGGCCAGGGTGAGGACAAATTCTTGGGCTTTGCGTGCCCAGGTGCGCTCACCGGAGAGCAGCAGGTTTTTGGCCAACTGCTGGGTGATGGTGGAGCCGCCCACGATCTTGGGTGTGCTGCTGCGCGATGCGCTCGCTTGCGCTGCTTGTTGCTGGGCGCGGTTGTTTTTGGACCAGGCTTTTTCAATCGCATCCCATTGCACCCCATCGTGTTGGGCAAAGATGTCGTCCTCCGACACCACCACGGCGCGTTTGAGGTGGATGGATATGCGATCGTAGGGCTGCCACTGTTGGCGCCAGGGCAAGCTGTTTTTTTGCCGCAGGATGCGCACTGCCTCGGAGCGTTGAAAGCTGGTGGAGGCCGGGTCCCACCACGCCAGGGCAGCAATGCGCAAGATGAAAAATAATTGCAGCGCCAAGCCTGCGATCAGCACCAAGGCCAGCCAACGCATCAGCGGGCTGGTGACAGAGGACAGGGTGGGCCAGCGCATATCAGCGGGTTTGCACGCTGCCGTCGCGGCTGAACTGAAAGCGTGCCACCATGGCCAATTGGTCAGCACTTTGGCGCATGGCGGGATCAAAGGTGCCAAACGGACCAGCACTGCGGGCAATGGCGATCGCGCGCAGGTCAAGCGCGCGTTGGCCTGAGCTGGTCGCCACCTCTGCGGTGAGCACCTTGCCTTGTGCATTCACGGTGATGATCATGGTCAGCTCGCCATACAGTTTTTGGCCGTCTTGCTGCGGAAAGTGGCGTGTGCCGTGGGCCTCGATTTGGTGCCGCATGGCGTCATAGTATTGGGCATAAACCACCTCTTGGGTGCTGGGGCTGATGTAGCGCTTGCGCGGCTTGGCGTTGTCTTGTTCGATGCGCTGCTCAATCTCGGCCAGCAGTTTGAGCAGCTGTTGGCGTTTGGCCTCTTGCGCTTGCTGCTGGGCGTTGTCAGGCGCGGCTTGGGTCTCCGGGATCAGGGCCAAGCTGGCCTTGATCTGGCTCAGCAGTTGGGTTTGTTTGAGCCTCAAGGCCGCCAATGTTTGAGCGGCCGAGGGCTCGAGTTGATCGCCTTCGGTGCTCAGGGCCGCGCTGGGCAGGGGAGAGCGGGCACGGCCTTGATCGGCGTCACCGCCACCGGCCAAGCGGGTTTGCGCCAGGGCTTGGGCGGGGGTGGCCTCATCCGATTTGGCCCGGGTGTTGACCAAGATCACTTCCAGCGGGCTGGTTTGGAACAAACGGTCAAAGCGCTCGGGGTCAGCGATGCGCAGGCTGAGCAGCCCGCCGTGCACCAGCAGGGACACGCCCAAAGCGATTTGCAACGGTGACCAGCGCTGCCACATGCCTAGTTGTGGGTGGGGGCCGGTGTGTCGCCATCGGCTTCGTTCAGGTCGACAGCAATGGCGATGGTGCCCGTGGATTCTTCTTCGTCACCTTCAGTGGCGGGTTCTGGACCGGGGTTGCCCTCCATCAGGCTGACAAATTGCCCGGGCACATCCAGGCTGATGTCGTCAATCGACCCCAGGCGCAAGCGCACCTGTTGACCGCGTGCCAGCGTCGCCGGTCCGCCCACGATGGGCAGCACCAAAGGCAAACGCTGCGCGCGGGCCAGCACCGGCATGCCGGGCATGGCCTTGATGACATCGGCGTCAATCTCTTGGGTTTGGTGCTGGCGCAGCCATTGCAAGGTCCAAAAGCGCTCCATGCTGGCCTGGTGGGCGTTGTAAGCGCTGTAGGTTTCTTCAAAAGCCGAGATGATGGAAAACAGCGCTGCATCTTTGGGTTTGAAGGGGGCGGCGAGTGCCGCCGTGGCACCGTGGCGCACGCAGGCGATCAGTTGCCACTGGTTGACCAAGTCGGTGTAGCGGCGCAGTGGCGATGTGCTCCAGGCGTAACAAGGCACGCCAATGCCGGCATGTGGCAAGGCCTTGGTGCCCATGCGCACCTTGATGCCCGGAGCCAAACTCGCTTGGCTGCGGTAAATGGCGGGCACGCCCAGGCTGGCCATCCACTGACCCCAGGTGCTGTTGGCCAAGATCATGGCCTCGGCCACGATCAGGTCCAGCGCCGCGCCGCGTTGGCGCACGCTGATGTCTACGGTTTCCTGGCCGCACGGTGGCCCGCCATTCAAGCCCTGCAAGCGGAAGTTGTAGTCGGGGCGGTTGAAGGTTTCGGGCTTGCCGCGCACCACCTCGCGCTGCGCTTTGAGGTGGCGCGCCAAGCGGTGCAAAAAAGCCAGTTGGGCGCGCGGCATGGCGGGCTCCACCACATGGCTGGGGTGGGAAAAGCTCGGGTCGTCCAGCCACTGCGGGGTGACCACATCGTCGAGTTGGTCGTGGCGCAAGTTGGCGGCAATCGGCACTTGCTCCAAACGGGTTTGGGTGTCGGTGATGGCCAAGGTGTTGGCATCGAACTGCACATACAACGACAAGGCGGGACAGGCACGTCCTTCTTGTAAGGTGTAGTGCTGCACCACGCCATCGGGCAGCATGGTGATTTTGTGGCCCGGCATGTAGACGGTGGACAGGCGTTGTCGGCCGACTTGATCGATGGCGTCACCCGGTTGCAGCGCCAGGCCCGGCGCGGCGATGTGGATGCCCACGGTGATGTGGGCGCTGCCCAGGCCTTGTACCGACAAGGCGTCGTCGATTTCGGTGGTTTGTGAGTCGTCGATGGAGTAGGCCTGCACATCGGCCAGCGGCAAGTCAACGGTGGCACTGGGCGCTTGCAGCGCTGGAAACTGGGTGCCCTTGGGGAAGTTTTCAAACAAAAACCGCTGCCAATGGAACTCGTAGGCCGAGGTGATGGCCCCCGCGCGTTGCAGCAAGGCCAGTGGTGCCATTTGGGTGGCACGGGCGGCTTGCACCACGGCTTTGTACTCGGGCCCGTTTTTGTCGGGCTTGAACAAAATTTTGTACAACTGCGCCAACACCGGCTCGGGGCATTGGCCGTCGCCCAAGGCCTCGGCCCAGGCATCGATTTGCGCCAATTGCTGTTTTTTCTTGTCGATCGCCACCAGGGCTTGCTGGATCACTTCGGCGGCGGCTTTTTTGAAGCGCCCGCGCCCGGCGCGGCGAAAGTAATGCGGGGCTTCGAACAAGCGCAGCAAGGTGGCGGCTTGTTGGGTCAAGCTGGCGTTGGCGCTGAAGTACTCGCGCGCCAAGTCGGCAAAGCCAAACTCGTCTGTGGGGGCAAACTCCCAGGCCAAGTCCAACTCAATGGTTTGGGCCAAGGCGTTGGCCTCGCGCATCAAATCGGCGGGGCTGGGTTGGTCAAACTTGATCAGCATCAGGGCCGACTTGACTTTGACGCGTTTGCCCGTGTCCAGCTCGACTTGGGCCGAAGCTTCAGCCTCGGAAAGGACCCGACCGGTCAGAAATTTTCCGGCATCTTCAAACAGTGCATACATGCGCAGATTGTCCCACGCGCCCATGACGCCACCCGTTTCAGGGCATGGCGCTGCCCCAGCCCAGGTAGGTGGTCACGCTGGGCAAATGCGCATCGAAATCGCTCAAGCCGTGGTCAGAGCCGGGAATCAGGCGCAGTTGGGCCTGGGGGTAGCGGGCCACCATTTCGCGCCAGTCCAGCACCTCGTCGCCTTGGGCCACGATGGCCAGCACGTCGCTGGGGTCGGCCAAGGCCGCTGGCTTGCCCGCTGGCGTGCGGTGGGCACCGCCCACATACAAATCGCGCAACTCATCCACAAAGTGGGCCTGGAAGAAAACCATTTCTTCGGGCTGGTGCCATTGGGGGTGCAGCCCAATGTGGGCTGATAAATCGCGCGCGGGGTCGACCGCGGGGTTGAGCAGCACGGTTTTGCAGCCCCAGCAGGCCCCGACCCAGGTGGCATAAAAGCCGCCGAGGGAGGAGCCGACCACGGCCATTTGATCGCGGGGCCAGTCGCGCAGGCCCGCGGTGATGAGGGCCGCCGCCTCATGGGGTGACGCGGGCAGCTGCGGGCACCACCAGGTCACGCTGGGTTGGTGCTGCTGCACCCAGGCGGCCATGCGCTGCGCTTTGGCAGACAGCGGGGAAGAGCGAAATCCATGCAAATAAAGCAAATGGGTGATGACCATGCCCGATAATCGCACGCCATGCCCATCGTGATCGAAAAGCCCCACCTCTTGCACCGCTTGGCGCATGTCTTTCGGGGCTATGACAGCCAATTGGCCTTGGCCGTGATGGCGCTTGCGCTGGCCGGCTTGATCACCATGTATTCCTCGGGTTTTGCCAATGGAACCCGCTTTTGGGATCATTTACGCAACCTGTCCCTGGCGTTTGTGATCATGGTGGTGGTGGCGCAAATTCCGCCTCAGCGCTTGATGACCTTCGCGGTGCCGCTGTACACCTTGGGCGTGGCCTTGCTGATTGCCGTGGCCTTGTTTGGCCTGACCAAAAAAGGGGCGCGCCGCTGGCTGAATGTGGGCATCGTGATTCAGCCCAGCGAAATTCTCAAAATTGCCATGCCCTTGATGTTGGCCTGGTGGTTTCAAAAGCGCGAGGGGCAGTTGCGCTCCCTGGACTTTGCCGTGGCCACAGCGCTGCTGGTGGTGCCGGTGGGGCTGATCGCCAAGCAACCCGATCTGGGCACCTCGATTTTGGTGCTGGCGGCGGGCCTGTATGTGATTTTTTTCGCGGGCCTGCGCTGGATTTGGATTTTGCCGCCGCTGGTGTTGGGCTTGGTGGGGGTGGTGTTGCTGGTGTGGTTTGAACCCACTTTGTGCGCCGAGGGCTTTCGCTGGCCCTTGCTGCGCGAGTACCAGCAGCAGCGCGTGTGCACCTTGCTGGACCCAGGGCGCGACCCGTTGGGCAAAGGATTTCACATCATCCAAGGCATGATTGCCATTGGTTCGGGCGGCATTTTTGGCAAGGGCTTTATGCAAGGCACACAAACCCATTTGGACTTCATCCCCGAGCGCACAACTGACTTTATTTTTGCCGCCTATGGCGAAGAATTTGGCTTGTTTGGCAACTTACTGCTGATTGCCGGTTTTGTGATGTTGGTGTTGAGGGGGTTGGCCATCGCTTTGGAAGGGCCCACTTTGTTTGCGCGCTTGCTGGCCGGCAGTGTGACCCTGATTTTTTTCACTTATGCCTTTGTCAACATGGGCATGGTCAGTGGCATCTTGCCGGTCGTGGGTGTGCCCCTGCCATTCATCAGTTATGGCGGCACGGCCATGGTCACCTTGGGGCTGGGGGTGGGCATTTTGATGTCGATCGCGCGCTCCAAGCAGTTGGTGCAGTCGTGACGGCCACCTGGCCCCCCGTCGCCATCGTCGGCGTGGGCAATATGGGCGGCGGCATGGCGCGTCGGTTATTGGCCCAGGGCGTGGAGGTGCACGTGTGTGACATCGATGCCGACAAAACCCAAGCTTTGCAGGCCTTAGGAGCCCACGTTGCCGCCATTCCTGCCCAGTTGGGCGGCGTGGCCCATTTTTTGATTGTTTGTGTGGTCACCGCCGCACAGGTCCAAGAGGTGTTGTGGGGCGAGCAGGGCTTGGCCGCCCAGCTCCAGGCCGGCGACACGGTCATGCTGTGCCCCACCATCGCCCCCGACGACACCGAGGCCGTGGCGGCGCGCTTGGCCGCACAGGGTGTGGCCACCTTGGACGCGCCCATGTCGGGTGGCCCCGAGCGGGCAGCGCTGGGCACCATGAGCTTGATGGTGGCAGGAGCCGATGCGGTGTTTGAGCGCCACCAGGCACTGTTGAATGCATTGGCCAACCCCGTGTTTCGCATTTCGCAGCGCGTGGGCGACGGCGCCCGCACCAAGTTGGTCAACAACCTGCTCGCCGGTATCAACTTGGTGGGGGCCGCCGAGGCGCTGGCGCTGGCCGAGCGCATGGGGCTGGATGGGGGTCGCACTTTGCAGGTGATGGCGGCGTCCAGCGCCCAAAGCTGGATCGCCTCAGACCGCATGACCCGCGCCTTGGCTGGAGACTGGGCCCCGCGCGCCCACATGACTTTGCTGGAAAAGGACACCGGCTTGGCCCAGCAAATGGCTATGAAAGCGGGCTATGTGGGCCCCTTGGGGCCTGGGGCGGCAGCGGTGTTTGCCCAGGCCAGCGCCGCTGGTTTGGCCGAACTGGACGACGCCGCCGTCTTACGGCACCTGCGGGCCCAGGTTTGAGCGATCGCCGCACGGGCTTTCGAGCGGCGGCCAAGGTCATGTGAAAGCCCGTGCCGCCCAGGGCAGGGGCGCTCCTACAATCGAGCCATGATTTCACGCGAACCCACCCTCGAGCGATTGACCATCGCGCAAAACCTGCTCCTCACCCCATACGGCTTGGACGAATCCCACCTCACCCAAGCTTTGTCGGCCATCCGTGCCCACCAAGTGGATGACGCTGACCTGTACTTCCAGTACACCCGCTCCGAAGGCTGGAGTTTGGAAGAGGGCATTGTCAAAACCGGCTCATTCAGCATCGACCAAGGTGTTGGGGTGCGGGCGGTGAGCGGCGAAAAAACCGCTTTTGCCTATTCGGACGATATTTCTCTGACCTCTTTGATGGATGCGGCGCACACGGTGCGCAGCATCGCTACCGCAGGTCGGCAGGCGCGCGCCAAGGTGCCGGCCAAACGGGTGGCGCACAGCCGCAGCCTGTATGGCGGACAAGACCCGATTGGCAGCTTGGACAGCGCGGCCAAGGTGGCCTTGCTCGAGCACACCGAACAACTGGCCCGTGCCCGCGACCCGCGCGTGGTGCAGGTGATGGCCGGTTTGGCCTGTGAGCACGATGTGGTCTTGGTGGCGCGTGCCGATGGCACCATGGCCGCCGATGTGCGCCCTTTGGTCCGCTTGTCGCTGAGCGTGATTGCGGAGCAAAACGGGCGCCGCGAAACCGGCTCGGCGGGCGGCGGCGGCCGCTTTGGTTTGGCTTATTTTGACGAGGCCTTGATTGCCGCTTACGTGCAAGAAGCGGTGGACGCCGCCCTGACCAATTTGGAAGCGCGTGCCGCCCCTGCCGGCGAGATGACCGTGGTGCTTGGTCCAGGCTGGCCTGGGGTGTTGTTGCACGAAGCCATTGGCCACGGCTTGGAGGGCGACTTCAACCGCAAGGGCTCGAGCGCTTTCAGCGGCAAGATCGGCCAGCGCGTGGCCGCCAAGGGCGTCACGGTGCTGGATGACGGCACCATGGCCGATCGACGGGGTTCGCTCAATGTGGACGACGAAGGCCACCCGACCCAGCGCAATGTGTTGATCGAGGATGGTGTGTTGGTCGGTTACATCCAAGACACGCTCAATGCCCGCTTGATGGGCGTGGCCCCCACCGGCAATGGGCGCCGCGAAAGCTATGCCCACATTCCCATGCCGCGCATGACCAATACCTATATGTTGGCGGGGGACAAAGCCCCACAAGAAATCGTCGCCAGCATGAAAAAAGGCCTGTACGCCACCAACTTTGGCGGCGGCCAGGTGGACATCACATCGGGCAAGTTTGTCTTCTCCGCCAGCCAAGCCTACTGGGTGGAAAACGGGAAAATCCAATACCCGGTCAAGGGCGCGACCTTGGTTGGCAATGGGCCCGATGCCCTCACCCGCGTGACCATGATTGGCAACGACCTGGCCTTGGACAGTGGTGTGGGTACCTGCGGCAAAGAGGGCCAAAGCGTGCCCGTGGGCGTGGGTCAACCCACTTTGCGCATCGACGGTTTGACCGTGGGCGGCACTGCTTAATGGCAACCGAAAACCCTGTGCTACATTAACGCCCATGGTTTCTTTGCACTTTTATTTTGCTTATTTTTGCTTCTCACGCTTTAATGGCGGTCGAGAGGTTTAAACGCAAACAGCGCCTGAACCCCTGAACCCACCGCCGAATACCGGCGGTTTTTTTTTGCCTTTCAGACCTTTCACCACCGACCCGTTTTTGAAGGAAGCGAGCATGAAAACCCAACGCACTGAGGTGCCTTATGTGGCGCACGACGACCAAACCAGCCAAACCGATGACCAACGCATCAAGGACATCACCGTGTTGCCGCCCCCTGAACATTTGATCCGCTTCTTTCCCATCGCTGGCACGGCCGTTGAGAGCTTGATCGCCAAGACCCGCCAGCGCGTGCACAAAATCATGGCTGGCAAAGACGACCGTTTGCTGGTGGTGATGGGCCCCTGCTCCATCCACGACCCAGCCGCCGCCTTGGACTATTCCCGTCGCTTGAAGGTCGAGCGCGAGAAATACGCGGATACGCTGGAAATCGTGATGCGGGTGTATTTTGAAAAGCCCCGCACCACGGTGGGCTGGAAGGGCTTGATCAACGACCCCTACCTCGATGAGAGCTTTCGCATTGACGAAGGTTTGCGCATTGCGCGCCAGCTGCTGATTGAGATCAACCGTGCTGGTGTGCCCGCAGGCAGCGAGTTTTTGGATGTGATTTCACCCCAATACATTGGCGACCTGATCAGCTGGGGCGCGATTGGTGCCCGCACCACCGAAAGCCAGGTGCATCGTGAACTCGCCTCCGGCTTGTCAGCCCCCATTGGCTTCAAAAATGGTACGGACGGCAACATCAAAATTGCGACAGACGCCATCCAAGCCGCCGCCCGTGGCCACCACTTTTTGTCGGTGCACAAAAACGGCCAAGTGGCGATTGTGCAAACCCAAGGCAATCCCGATTGCCACGTGATTTTGCGCGGCGGCAAAGCGCCCAACTACGACGCTGCGAGCGTGGCCGCAGCCTGTAAAGAGCTGGAAGCCGCCAAATTGCCCGCCAGTTTGATGGTGGACTGCAGCCACGCCAACAGCAGCAAGCAGCACGAGCGCCAATTGGTGGTGGCCCAAGACATCGCCGACCAAATGGCCGGCGGTTCGCACAGCGTGTTTGGCGTGATGATCGAGAGCCACCTCAAAGCGGGTGCGCAAAAATTCACCCCTGGCAAAGACAAAGTGGAAGCCCTGACTTACGGCCAAAGCATCACCGACGCCTGTCTGGCATGGGACGATTCTCTGCAAGCGCTGGAGGTGTTGTCCAAAGGTGTCAAAGCGCGGCGCGGTAAAAAATAACTGGCTCGAAAACGTCATTGCGAGGCCCTCAGGCCGAAGCAATCCCTTTCAAAGCCTGCAGCAACTTGCCGTGCACCCCGCCAAAGCCACCATTGCTCATGCAC
>Ga0209033_1000259_pt1 | contig 29867 bp, 17 predicted proteins | sample LauGreFa1BDMLBDN_2_FD_188218 | JGI IMG/M metagenome (GOLD analysis project Ga0209033, IMG submission 188218) | Freshwater lake microbial communities from Lake Michigan, USA - Fa13.BD.MLB.DN (SPAdes) (version 2) | ecosystem: Environmental > Aquatic > Freshwater > Lake | place: Lake Michigan, USA...
GGCGTGAACCAGGCCATCGACAAATCAATCATGTTGGAAGTTGCAGGCGGCAAGAGCGTGAAGCTTACAGACGTGCAGCGAATTGGCAGTTAAGCCAAACCCAGCAAATCCTCAGCAGATTCATCCAGTTAATTCCATAAGGAGCATTCAAAAATGTCTTTCTATACCTCGCTGACCGGCTTGAACGCCGCTACCGCCATGTTGGGCGTGACCTCTAACAACATCTCCAACGTGGGTACCACCGGTTTCAAAAGATCACGTGCCGACTTCGGCGACATTTTTGCGACATCACCACTGCAAAAATCATCGTCTACCGTCGGTCAGGGTGTGTCACTGAAACAAGTGTCTCAGGAATTTGGACAAGGTAATATTTCATTCTCATCCAATGCTCTGGACTTGGCGGTAACCGGTGACGGCTTCTTCCCACTCCGCTCAGCAGATGGTTTGCAGGAAGTGTTTACACGAAATGGATCTTTCTTGTTGAACGAACAGTTCAACGTGGTGAATTCTTCTGGACAACGCTTGATGGCAGCGACAGTTGACTCGACTGGTTCTGCTAACGTGAATGAACGTGTGGTGCTAACCATTCCACAGAAAACATCAGGAGATGCTAAGCAAACTTCTCTTGTTTCACTTGGCTTGAACTTCCCAGCTGACGCCCAGGTTATTACTGACTCTTTCAATAGAACAAACCCAGCAACCTACAACAAATCAACGGCCTTTACCGTTTATGACAACGGTGGTAATGGCTATTTGGCAACTATCTACTACGTCAAAACAGCCAATGCGAATCAAAACGTACCTTTCAACAAATGGCAAACATATGTATTTGTGGGAGAGGATCAAGTTAATGCTTCCTTGGTCCAATCTACAGATGCGAACAATGAAAAAATATACGTAGACCAATACGGAAGAACTGCGCCATACAGCGAAGTAAAAGACGAGTTAACTACTGACAAAACACAACTTTTCTCATTGGACGAATTAACCAATAAAAAAGTTTCTGAGCCTGCCGAAGTTAGTGGCGTAAAAATCCCTGAGGGTATAGGGGCGGGTCAATATGATTGGATTGGGGGTATGGATAGAGCTGACATTACTGCACTGCTAACAGGCCCACTCATGTCTGTTGATATTGACCAAAGCAATGTACCCGTTGAAATTTCCTTAGAAGCATTAAAAACCTACGGAACCTCTACTGACAAAATTACCGGTGATTTAATTGCTGAGGAAATGACCAATCAATTAATTAAAGGTTTTGGAGTATCAAGAACTACTGGTACGGCGCCCAATATTAAGACAGGCGAACCTAGATTTGGAATGTCAGTTGTGTTTGACGCTGTTAATAAAAAATTCGCCATCAGGTCTGGCACGACAGGTGACACTTCTAGCGTTTCGGTAACTGACATTTCTACTGAAGCAGCAAGTAAGCTCGGTATGGGTACAACATACAAGGAAGGAGTTACCCCACCTGAGGTTGAACACCTTTTCACTCCCGAAGAAAAGCCATTAGGCATAGCGACCCGAGGTATTGTTTCGGAGCCAGCAATTGCGTTAGGAAGCCCGCCCTCTATCAACACTGCAACAAATTTTAAAGTTGATGCGGCAAACAATAAATTCATCGTCACAGTTGATGGTATTAAAGAAACCTTTACATTGCCTGCAGATGATTACTCAATTGATGACTTCACTGCTGCACTTCAAAACAGAATTAACAACATGGTCGAAGTAAGGTCGGATGGAATCACGCCCCGTGAAATCAATGGCGTAAAAGTAACATTCGATCCAGACAAAAAAGTATTTAAATTTGTCAGCGGTACAACCGGTTCCTCCTCATTTATCAAGGTATCTGCCGAAGGACCCTGGGGATTGTCTAATGTTGAGGCGGGTCGTGGTAGCACCTCTACATGGATTAAGCCAATGCAACACGTTGACAGGGTCAATGGCATTGATCAATTAAAGTACATCGATGGCGATGGTAATGAAACAACCAGCAGTGACGGCTTTGACAAACTGCCCAAATGGTCTCCAGTATTCTTAGACAAAGGCGAGCTGACCTTTGACACCGGCGGTAACTTGGTGTCACCTGTAGAAGGTACTCAGTTGGAAACTGTGTATCTGGCGGGTGGTAAAGGTGCTTTGACCATCAACATTGACTACTCAGCCTCGACACAGTTCTCATCAGCGTTTGCGGTTTTGTCTCAGTCACAAGACGGCGCCCCTGAAGGAGACTTGGTGGGTGTGACCATTGGTAACGATGGATTGGTGAGCGCTTCGTTCTCCAACGGCACCCAAAAATCGCTGGCAAAGATCTTGCTTGTTAACTTTTCAAGCCCTGTAGGTTTACGTCAAATTGGTGACTCTAGCTTCTTGGCTTCAGCAGCTTCCGGTAAACCTATTTTGGGTACGGCGGGTAGCGCTGGCTTCGGAACCCTTCGCGCTGGTGCCACAGAAAGGGCCAACGTGGACTTGACGCAAGAGTTGGTGGACTTGATCACCGCTCAGCGTAACTTCCAAGCCAACGCTAAGGCGATTGAGACTTCAAGCACGATGACGTCAGCCATCATTAACTTGCGTTCTTAATTGTCAAGCTTTTGACTATTTTGATTTGAACTGACAGGAAACCGACATGGATCGCTTAGCTTTTAACGCTTCTGCTGCAATTGCAGAGTCGCGCACAGCCCAGCACATGGTTAACAACGAGTTGGCCAACGTGTCAACGCCTGGTTTTAAACGCAGTTTTGAGTCTGCCATGGTCAGTGTCAAGGCTGAAGGCGCTGGTTTTTCATCTCGCATTCAACCTAAATCGTTGAATGTAGACACCATCATCATGACGGCTGGTATTGCCCTCATTGCCACGGGCAACGATTTGGACATTGCCATGAACGACAAGGCCGTGTTGGGTGTTTCTGGCACAGACGGCACAGTTGCTTACACCCGCCGCGGCGACTTGCGTGTCTCTGCAAAAGGTATTTTAGAAACAGGCAATGGCCATGCCGTGCTTGGACAAGGCGGCAGCCCCATCACCATTCCCCCAGGATTTAAAGCGGTCATCAATACCGATGGCGCTATTTATGCAGACAACCCCTCCAATGTGGGTGTTGCAAAACCTGTTCTCATTGACCGCTTGATGTTGCGCGATGCAGACGGCATTCGCCTGTCTAGGCGCATTGATGGTTTATTTGCTGTTGAAGGTCAACCCAACGGCACTGAAATTCCAGATACCAAAGCCCTTTTAACAGTGAACCCTAAATGTTTAGAAGGCAGCAACGTGAATGCGTTGTCAGTGATGGTTCGATTGATGGACTTGAGCCGTACGTTTGAAATGAACGTCAACGTGATCAAGCAGAGTAAAGATTCGGATGAGTCTGGCGCCACCATGATGCGCAACTCATGAAATTAACAACAAATTGAAAAGGAGCTAGCCATGGATGCTTCAATGTGGGTTGCCAAAACGGGCCTAGACGCGCAACAAACGCGAATGAATGTCATTGCCAATAACTTGGCCAACGTCAACACGTCTGGCTTCAAGCGCGACCGCGCTATTTTTGAAGACTTGCTCTATCAAAACGTACGTCAACCTGGTGGCCAAACGGGTACCAATACACAAAGCCCTACTGGCTTGATGCTGGGTACCGGTGTGCGAGTGGTTGCCACTGAAAAGTTACATGGCCAGGGCAACATGGTGAACACCCAAAATCCTTTGGACATGGCCATTGCAGGCGATGGATTTTTCCAAATTACTCAAGCAGACGGCACCATTGCCTACACACGCGATGGTAATTTCAAATTGTCATCAACGGGTCAGTTGGTCACTTCCAGTGGTGCGCTCTTGCAGCCCGCCATCACCATTCCGAACACCGCATCCAGTGTCACCATTGGTCGCGATGGCACGGTGTCTATTGAATTGTCTGCTGGTGGATCGCAAGTTGTGGGTCAAATGCAGTTGGCACGATTCGTCAATCCTAGCGGCCTAGAGTCTAAAGGCCAAAACTTGATGAAAGAAACACCTGCCAGCGGTGCACCTCAAGTGTTGCAACCTGGCGTCAATGGTGCAGGCTCTTTGATGCAAGGTACCTTAGAAGCTTCCAACGTGAACGTGGTGGAAGAAATGGTCAGCATGATTGAAACGCAGCGTGCTTACGAAATTAACTCGAAGGCCATCTCTGCAGTTGACGGCATGTTGAAGTTTGTGAACAACAACCTTTGATGTTCACAACCTGAATTGAAATAAATCTAGCGCAGACCCACCATGAAAAATACGACAGCAAACCACTCATCATTCAAGCTTGTGCGCTGGACCCTTGCTGCCTGTGTGCTTGGCGGCCTGTCTGCGTGCAACACCATGCCCTCTTCCAACATGAGCCATTCGCCTCAGTTTGAACCGGTCTACCCCATTGCTGCGGCCCCTGCAAAACCAGCCACTGGCGCTATTTATGTGGGCCGTCAAAGCGACAGTTGGTTTGGCAAGAGCAAAAGCTTTCAAGTGGGCGACGTGATCACTGTGCTGTTAAACGAGTCTTCACAAGCAAGCCGCACACAGAACGGATCCGTGACACGCGATTCTTCGAACAACATGGCGCCTCCCGGTTTGAAGGCTTGGGGGGCTGGTGTGGGCGGTTGGATGAATGGCATCAAGATGGACGGCGCCAGTGTGTCCAGCAAAGGTACAGGCGCAGCAGACCAACAAGCCACCTTGACAGGATCGGTAGCGGTGTCTGTGGTGGAAGTCATGCCTAACGGTAACTTGGTACTGCGCGGCGAAAAACAACTGGCCCTCACAGAAGGCTCTGAAATTATTCAGGTGGCCGGCATCATTCGACCTGACGATGTAGCCCCTAACAACACCGTGCAGTCACGCCGATTGGCCAATGCACAAATTGCTTACCGCGGAAGCGGCGACTTGGCCAATGCCACCAAAGCGGGCTGGGGCACCAGCACCCTAATGAAGATTTGGCCTTTCTAAGTCCAACCTATTTTTTTGAACCTGAATTTCCATTCAAATCATCATGAAATCCTGGCTCGTACTCTTCTTAACACTGACACTTTCTAGTGGCAATGTCTTAGCCGATCGGATCAAAGACCTGACTTCTGTGGCCGCCATGCGCACCAACCAATTGATTGGTTATGGCTTGGTGGTTGGCTTAAACGGAAGCGGTGACGGCGCCGACGTATCATTCACTGCGCAAAGCATGAAGACCTTGCTCAACCGATTGGGTGTGAGCTTAGAGGGTCCTTTGTCAGACTTTGAAACCGCTTCTAGCTCTGGCAAGATTGACATTAAAAACACAGCCGCCGTCATGGTGACTGCTGAATTGCCAGGTTTTGCCAAGCCCGGCCAAAAAATTGACGTAACTGTGTCTGCTATTGGCAAAGCCTCTAACTTGCGCGGCGGCACATTGCTGCTGACCAGCTTGCGCGGCGTAGATGGTGAAATTTATGCCATCTCTCAAGGCTCTTTGGCAGCAACAGGCATCGACGCCACTGCAGCCGCTGGTAGCAAAGTGGTCATTGGCGTGCCCACTTCGGCACGAATTCCACAAGGCGCCACCGTAGAGCGCATTGTGGACAACCCCTTTGACAAAGCAGACCGCGTTATTTTGAATGTGCGCGATAGCGACTTCACCACCACCACAGCCATTGTGAATGTCATCAATAGCCGCTTTGGCGCCGACGTGGCGCGTGCCATGGACGGTGTGACTGTTTCATTGCAAGCTCCTCTAGACCTGACGCAACGCGTTGCGTTCATGAGCATGGTTGAAAACATGGATGTCATGCCAGGCGAGCCTTCGGCACGTGTGGTAGTTAATGCCAGAACAGGTACAGTGGTCATTAGCCGCAATGTGCGCGTAACAGCTGCTGCCGTTTCACATGGCACTATTTCTGTGTCTGTGGCCGTGACCAACGAAATTTCTCAGCCTGGCGCCTTTAGCGGCGGCACTACCGCTGCTGTTCAAAATGCCGACGTCGCTGTCAGCGAACCTAACAAACCCATGTTCATGTTCAACCCTGGTGTTGACTTGCGCCAAATTGTGGACGCAGTGAACCAAGTGGGCGCTACACCTTCTGCATTGATTGCCATTCTGGAAGCGCTGAAAAGCGCCGGCAGTTTGCGCGCCGACTTGCTTGTGATCTAAGCAAAAAGGCCTAGAAAGAAAATCATGGACAACGCAATTGGTAGCACCCGCTCTTACCTTGACTTTGAAGGCCTAGGCCAGCTCAAGGGACAGGCGCGCCAAGATGCCAAGTCGGCCACGCGTGAAACTGCGCAGCAGTTTGAAGCCATGTTCATCCAGATGATGATGAAGTCAATGCGCGAGTCGGTCATGAAAAGTGAACTGTCTGAAAACGCACCCCTTGACACCTACCAGTCCATGTTTGACAAAGAAGTTTCGATGTCACTTGCTAAGCGCAACAGCATGGGTTTGGCTGACATGCTGGTTAAAAACTTAGAGCAAATGGAAGCCGCCAAAATGAGCACGGCTGAAATTTTGAAAATGCGGGAAGAAGGTGGCATGCCTGCTGCCAAGCCAATTCCATTGAATCCGAAAGAAACCGCTTTGCCTTTGAACAATGAGCGGCGCCCAGAATTCAAGCTCCCAAAGAGCGGCGCTATTCCATTGAACTTGATGCCAGGCCTAGGCAAAAACTTTGATCGGAGCAGTTTATGAGCGACTTTGTTAGCGTTGCCTCTAATGCTGTTTCGGCCTACCAACGTTCATTAGGGACCATCAGTAACAACATTGCCAATGTCGCAACGGATGGGTATTCACGCCAAGAAGTTGTGTTGGTAGCCAATCCGGTAGCCAAGGTGGGCAACACCTACCTAGGTACGGGCGTGATGGTTGACCGAATTCAGCGTCAATACGATACGTTTGTAGAGTCTAATTTAAGGAGCAGCAATAGCGATTTGCTAAGCCAAGAGCCTATGGTCAATTATGCAAATCGCGTGATTGATGTAATGGGCGGGCCCTCTATGGGCCTGAGCAGTGCACTGGATCAATTTTTTGGTTCAGCTCGAAATTTGTCAGCCGACCCCGCGTCAAGCGTATTGCGCGGTAGCTTTGTTCGTGACGCTGAAAATTTGGCTACTCGTTTCGGTCAGCTTTCCGCACAACTTGATTTGGTTCAAGAAGAAACTGATCAGTTGGTTGAAAGTCACGTGAATGAGATGAACACAACGATTTCTCAATTGGCAGAAATCAATATTCAACTGACCAAGCAAAAAAGTGCTTCTGCGCAACCGCCAGACTTACTTGATCAGCGCGACAAACTTTTAAAAGACCTCTCTAGCTTTGCTCGCATCAACACTTTCTTTCAAGAAAATGGTGTGGTCAGTGTCAGTCTTGGTCCCTCCATCACACGCGACGTTGTCGTTGATGGCATCAATTCAGTTCGCATTGGTACCAGTTTTACCGCGGCCTCACCTGAAAAGGTAGCGTTGGTAATCGATCCTTACGGCGACGCTTCACCTCTGACATCTCTAACCAGCGGCAAGCTTTCGGGTTTGATGAGTTTCAGAGAACAAGTATTGGGCAGTAGCCGCAGTGCACTCAATGTATTGGCCAATTCTGTGGTGTCTGAAATCAATCATCTCCACGAAGGTGGTATTGATGCTTATGGCAACAAGGGCGTTTCACTGTTTAGCATTGACAGCAAAAGCACAGTTTCCGCCGGAACCATGAAAGTTGCATTTGTAGATCCTTTGAGAGTTGCTACGGCGGCACAGTTTCGCGTGATTGAATCGCCCAACAATACAAGCGGCTCAGATGCAAGCATTAGTTATGACTCGCCTAATTCAACGGGTCCAAAGTCGCTAGAGCAGGTCTTGGTAAACAACCCTGGCGCTTCAGCAGGGGTAGTATTTCAAGTTGGCACTTTGCGAAAAGTTGCCCCTATTGCCACAGTTCAAGGCGGCATGAGCGATGTCAGCATCTATTTAAATAACCCAGGCGCTGAGCAGCAACTTCAAGTATTTACACGCGACGGTCGTCAGCTGCTTGGCTCACGTGTCAATACTGAATACGAAGGCCAACTGTTTACAAGTGAAAATGGTTTTGAATCTGGCATTACCTACAGCGATCAGTATTTGAACAAAGCAGGTGACCTTAGTTACAAAGACATGACCGTTTTTTACGGCGCTAAGGCTGATGTTAGTCTCATCTCTGGATGGGACATGACCGAAAAGAATCCAGACAAGCACACTGCTTTGAAACCTGTTCCCGCACCTGCTCAGTTAATGGGAACTGGCATTGGTAGCATGACAGACTTAGCACCCAATCAGTTTACGCTGAATGGTGTCACGCTAACTGGCATAGAAGGTGATGGCAGCAAAACATTGTCTGCGATAGACATAAAAGATTGGCTTGAGTTAAATATTCAGAACAATGAGGACAAGTTGTCTGGTTTTAATGTTACGGCCAAAAATGAACTGGTAATTCCATTCAAGCAGATCAATGGTTCAGATTCTGAAACTAATTCAAAATATCTTTACATCAACGACATACAAGTCGAAGAAGCATGGACTACTGTTCCAGAACTAGTTCAATTCATCAATGCTACTGATGGCATCAACGTTATCGCTTTTCAAAAAAGCAACGGCGACTTGGTCCTAACCAATTCGCCAGGCTCAGAAGGTGAAGACATTGTCATTAATTCAGAAAATATGCCTAATGCGTTTGGCATCAGTGCTGGCACCTACAAAGGAAGTATCAGCATCACGAGGGATCTAGACCCCAATGCAGATACACCTATTGAGTTGGGCTTTGCCAATGGCAAGCCTGCTGAGTTGACTAAGTTGGGCTTTAGAACCGGCGCCTACCTTAAGGGCACAACCCAAGAAGACTTGCTCGTCTTTGTCACAGGCTCGGGCAATGCTAAAGTAAGTGCGTCTTATTCTGGGCAAGCAATTGACGCCAAAGAGGCCTTAAGAACGCAGCCTTTGCAAGTTAAGTTTTTTACTAAAAAAGTAAATAACCTTGACCAAGCTTATTACACCATTACAGACCTCAACACCAAAACAGAGGTAGCGCAGCGTAATTTTGATCCTACGCTAGCAGAGTTGTTCATTAGTTATCAAGGTTTGAAAATTGGCTTTACCACGCCTCCTAAAGAAGGTGATATTTTCACGGTTGACGGAAACCGAGACGGCGTAGGCAACAATGAAAACATGTTGGCCATTGCCAACTTAGAAAGCAAAGGCGTGATGGGTGGCGGTAAAACGATGAGCGCCTACTACATCGACCATGTCAATGACATGGGCAACATTGCGCGGCAGGCTGCCATTTCTCAATCGGCTTTGCAAGTTGTGTATGACCAAGCCGTAACGGCGCGCGATGAGGTATCTGGTGTCAGTCTTGATCAGGAAGCAGCGGACCTGATTCGCTTTCAGCAGGCTTACCAAGCCGCCGCCAAAATTTTGCAAGTTGCCAGTCAGTTGTTTGACAGTGTGCTTGCCGTTCGCTGATACACAGCAAACGCAAAGTAACCAGGACATGATATGAGAATTTCAACCAACTTGATGTTTGAAAAAGCGACGAAACAGATGACTTCGTCGCAAACCAACTTGGCCAAGTCGCAGGCTCAGTTGGCCCAAGGCAAGCAAGTGATTAATCCTAGCGATGCACCCGACCAAGCCTCAACCATGCAACGCTTGAAGTCCATCATGACCCGTCAGGCCAGTTACCAAGCGGCATTAAACTCTGTACAAACCAGGCTCCAAGGTGAGGAGAGTACTTTGCAAAGCGTGAGTGACTTGCTTATTCGAGCCAAAGAAGTTGCTGTTCAGGCCTCAAATGACACGCTTAGCCCCAGCAACAGAAAAGCATTAGGCGTAGAACTACAAGTCCTTCGAGATCAAATGCTAAGCTTGGCCAATACCAAAGACAGCAGTGGCAATTATATTTTTGGAGGCAGCAGAGTTAGCTCACCTCCCTTTGTCGCAATGGCAGGCGGCAGTCCTCAGTACGTAGGCGATCAAACTCGAATGAATGTGATGGTCGGCGAAAATCGCAGCATGCAAATTAACAGATCGGGTACTGACGTTTTTTCTCCTGTAAACAGAACACTGCCTGACGGCAGCTCACAAGGCGTTGGTTTTTTCAATGTCATGGACGACCTGATTAAGGGCGTCAACAATTCTGACAGAAAACTTATGTCCGGTGGCGTGGGTGAAATGGATCAATTGCTTGAGGGTGTTACCTTCTCTCAATCAAACATTGGATCGGGTCTGAAAAGTATTGATCAACAAAATAGTGTGATCGAAGACACTGTGCTCAATTTGACCACGACATTGTCTGCGGTCGAAGATTTGGATTACACCAAAGCCATCACCAAAATGAACCAGCAAATGATGGCCTTGGAAGCAGCTCAAAGCAGTTTTGCCAAGATTAGCCAACTAAGCCTCTTTAACTTTATCAAGTGAAGTTTCGAATTTTGGCTCAAGTTTCATTTTAGTTTTCCGAATCATTCACAGATCATGACCGAACTGGCACTCACTGGAGAACTCTATGGCAACTGATTCCATCAGTGCACTCGGTGCTGGTTCTGGTGTTGACGTTAAAAGCTTGGCCAACAATTTGGTTGAAGCTGAACGCGCTCCACGAAAAGCCATCATAGAAAAGAAAATTCAAGCTTCTGAAGGTGGCATTTCTGGCTATGCCGCCATCAAGTATGTGCTAGCTGATCTCAGTTCAGCCTTTGGTGCCTTGAAAAATCAGAGTTCCTTCAATGTAATGACCACCCGCAACAGCCAGCCATCGGCTTTTGCAGTCACCAGCAGTTCAAGTACCGCGACTGGCAGCCACAGCGTAGCAGTAACCCAGCTAGCCAAGCCTCAAAGAAGCATTAGCCCCGGCTTTGCATCTGGCACGCTTCCTTTAACTGCAAGTGAACCCATCACTTTGTCCTTGTCTGTCCATGGTGGCCCCTCGCAAGTTATCACAGTGCCCGCTTCAGCCAACACACCAGAAGGCATTGTGTCCAGCGTCAATGCAGCTGGCAAGGGCGTAACCGCAAAGCTGATCAATACAGGCGATCCACTGAAACCTATCAAAATCATGTTTACTGGGCAATCGGGCGAGAACCATGATTTTCAAATTTCAGGACTTGAGTCGTTTTTTCCGGAGGTGATGACTGCTAATCCCTCATGGACCTCCGCTATCCAAACATCGCAAAGCGCTCAAAATGCTCGTCTCAATGTAGATGGCGTTGACATTATTTCTTCTACTAACAAGGTCGAAGGAGCGATTACAGGAACAACGCTAGATTTGTATGCTTTAACGCCTGGCAATGAATCAGCATCAGTCGATTTTTTACGCGATACAAGTGGGATTAAGCCCAAAATTGAAGCACTGGTAAAAGCTTATAACGACGCCACCTCCATGCTAGGTGTGGTGTCAGACCCTAAGTCAAGTGTTGAAACCTATGGCGCCACACTGGTTGGCAGCTCTTTGGTAGGTTCTGTGCGTTCGCAGATGCGAGCCTTGATTACGACATCTGTCACAAATCCGACCAACCAGGCTAACTTAATCACAATACCAGCTTCTCAAATAAATTTAAATTATGGCGTCACTTTAAGCAGCGCAACAGGTATACCCACTCGAATTGCACCATCTAATTCGTCTACAGGTTTTGCCAATTCTCAAAGCTTAGTGACAGCCATTAACGATGTCAGTGTAACTACCAAAGTTTCGGCCAGCTTAGACTTAAGTGGTAATTTAATCCTAACAAATACGGCTGGTTCAGAAGGTGCCGATATTTCAGTCAGTGGTGTTGAACCAAACTCCTTGGGTATTGCTATAGGCATTTATAAAAGCCAAGCACCCAACGCATTGCGTGACATTGGGCTGTCAATTTCGGCACAAGGTATTTTGCAACTTGATTCTGCAAAACTTGACTCTATGCTTCAAACCAAATTTGAGGGGGTTGTTTCTCTCTTTACTGGCAATCAAGAAAATTTATCGATGTACAGTCAAGTACCTGGGGGTGTTGCGAATTCAGCCGTCAAGAAGCTTACGGCCATGGTTGACACAAACAGCGCCATTTCTGCACAAAGTACCAATCTGACTAAGAAAATATCTGCCTACAAGTTAGATTTAGAAAAGCTTGAACGTCGAATGACTGAACTATTGGCTAGGTACAACAAGCAATTTGGCGCCATGGAAAGTATGGTTGGTCAGACCAATGCAATCAAAACGGGCCTAACAAGTACATTTGAAGGCATGATGGCTGCCTACACCAAATAATGAGTACCTAGTAGCTCATTATTTTCAGTTACACCCATTAACGGCAATTCTTTGCCGCTTTTTCTCAAGTTCCCTCATCCTGTTCCGATACACCTTTGGCTAAGCCTCACTTTCTGGCGCACCTTGCGCCAATGAGGCATTTGAATACATGCAATGCATGATTTTTAAAAAGGGACGGAACCATGAGTTCTCAAATACACAATATTGCAGGAGGGGGTGCAAGTGCAATTGCTTCAGCAATGCGCACAAGCGCCCCAGCGCCAGAAGCTGTTCACAAATCTGCTAGCGCAGTGCAAATACCAGAGTCACCCAAAGTGGTTGCACCCAAGCCAGTAGCCATTCAGTTTGACCCCAACGCTGCTAGGCAGTCTATTCAAGAGGCCGTGAGCATTTTGAATCAGCAGGTGAAACAAACCAACCGAGGCTTGGGTTTTCGAATGGACGAGGTCCTGAATGCCCCCGTGGTCACGGTAGTCAGTGAGTCCACTGGCGAAGTGGTGAGACAAATTCCCAATGAAGTGGTGGTTCGTATAGCCCACAACATTGAGAAGATGAAAGGTTTCTTTTTTAATTCAAAAGCTTGAATTGAAAAACTTATCTTCAATATTTACTCAAATATTTCTAAAGTAAACAAAGCAACAACCGAATCATCAGTTAACAAGATCTCAGATGGATTTCTTGTGAACTTCTTAAAAAACCTTTGAAGGAGAAATCCCAATGTCAGTTATCAATACCAACATCAGCGCCATTGCAGCTCAAAACTCATTGCGCGTTACCGGCCTTAGCCAAACCACAGCCATGGAACGCTTGTCATCAGGCATTCGCATCAATTCTGCAAAGGATGATGCAGCAGGCCTGGCAATTAGCACCCGAATGACCGCCAACATTCGCGGCATCTCAGCTGCGATTCGAAATGCAAATGACGGCATCTCTCTTACGCAAACAGCTGAGGGTAGCTTGATCTCTATTGGCGACAACTTGCAGCGTATTCGTGAATTGGCCGTTCAATCTGCCAACTCAGGCAACAATGCCAGCGACCGCGCCGCACTGAACAACGAAGCTGCGCAATTGATCTCTGAGATTGACCGTATTGCCAATAACTCTACGTTCAACGGTATCAAATTGTTAGATGGTTCTTACAAAGATCAAGCGCTTCAAGTAGGCTCTGGCAACGAAGCCGCTGACCGCATTGCTATTTCTATCGGTGATGCAAGGACTGCTCGATTGGGCGCAGCAACGACTGCTGGAATTGTTGGCGATGCAATTTTAGAGGGAAAGAAAATTGCAGTAGGCGAAGTTACTCTGAACGGATACAACGTTGGTGCTACGACATCTGATGGTGTTTCAGTTGCACTGAGTGAAGGTAGCGCAATTTCAAAAGCCAATGCAATCAATGCGATTGCCAACAAAACGGGGGTCATTGCATCTGCAAAAGCCAGCACAGTTACTTTCACAGCCGCAGGGGCTGCCAGTGGTGAGGAAAAATTCAAGTTTTTATTGAATGGCATCGTTATTTCTGGCTCAGTTGAAGCTGAAGAACAAGACGTAGGATCAGCAAATGACATTGCCGCTGCAGTTAATGCACAAAGTTCATTGACTGGTGTCTCAGCTACTGTTGGAGATGATGGAAAATACACATTGACAGCTTCTGATGGTCGAAATATTGTGTTGTCTACAGACAAAGCTTCCATTTTGAAAGCCCAAGGTCTTGATCCAGCTTCAGAAGATACAACAGTGCTTGGCTCTTGGGGTACAACTGGAATCGATACTGACAATGCAGATTGGATTGATTTAACGACAGGTGACGACAAAGCTTATGTTGCTGATGACGGTGGTTCGTTGATTGTTTATGGCTCAATCGAACTTTCAACAGATTCACTGCAAGGTATTACCATTGGCGGCACAGCAGCAAAATTGAACAAGCTTGGTATCGAGGCTGACTACTATGTTGCAAGTTCCTCAGCTGGCTCTGGTGTGGGTAGCGTTAACTTGAACACCTCTTCTGGTGCTCAATCTGCCCTAACCACCTTGGACCGAGCAATTAATGCGGTCACCGACATGCGCGCTTCAATGGGTGCATATCAAAACCGTTTGACTGCCTCTATTGCTAATTTGGAAAACACATCCATGAACTTGTCGGCTTCCCGCAGCCGAATTTTGGACACTGATTACGCCAAAGAGACTACCAATCTGGCCAAAGCACAGATCATTCAGCAAGCTGCCACAGCAATGTTGGCCCAAGCTAACCAAAGCGCTCAGTCAGTTTTAGCTCTTCTGAAGTAACACTTTCTAAGCAGCCAAAAAACCGCCACTTGGCGGTTTTTTTTTCAGTTTGCAACATCAATACTTTGCAAAAGAAAAAAGCTGAACGACTCAAGAAATGGCATCTAAAGTCGAATCCATAGATAGCGATGCTTTTAGTTTTTAAAGGCATGGATCAGGAGATTTCCATGACGACTGTATCTTTTAACACCACCAACGTACAGAGCCTAGACAACATAGGCAAACTGTACAAAATAGACGTGCCTTTGTCAGAAGGCTCCGCCGCAGGTGAGGCTCTGGTTTATTCGACATCAATAGTGACAAATGGTCGACCAGCGCCTACCAATGCGGTCATTTTAACCAACGATGACTCAGACTCTTCATATTTCTCCATTGTTCGACCTAGCAACAGCAAACTCAGCTTAGTGGCAGCAGGTGGCAGCCTAAATTTGTACGTTTATTCAGGGCCGACAGACGTCAATGGCAACGTAGGAAGCATCGAAAAATACAGTTTCAACGCGCAGGGCGTATTGCAAACGCAAGACACTTTGACTAATCCGTTGGACATCGCGTATGAAGAGCAGCAAAGCAGTCGAGATTTAGACGGCAATGCAGTTGTTGGTGGTGCACTTAATGCCAATGGCACCTTAGATAAAACGGGTTCCTTGTACCAAGTAAACGTTGCTGGCCAAAACATGTTCATTGTCGGAACAACAGTCACAGCAAAATCAAAAACAATTGATGTCGATTCAACGGTCTTAAAAATAGGCGCTGTTGAAGAGCCAGCTGATCAAAAGGCCTGGCAGCCTGAAGAGGCTTACACAAGTTATAGCGCTGTGCGAAGTGATGAAGGAGGCTGGGATGTATTTGCTTACCAAGCCTCTAGTGACAGCGTAACGCAATTTTCTTTCGACAGTAACAATTTATTAAAAAGTGACTATGTGGAGGGTCAAGTACTGAAAGCCTCGGAAGTAGCGTCTTTAGAAAAACAGTTGGGTCGCAACTTAAATGGTGACGTTTGGTTTGGCGCCAACATCGCAGCTTCAGCCATTGATTCTGTCGGTGGACTTTTCAAAGCAAGCATCCAAGGTGAAGATTTTTTTGTTGTAGGCGCTAATTTGAAGGCAAGTACCAAGGCCTTGGGCGCAGTTGACTTATCATCTTCCTTGACTACCGAAACAGGCGAACAAGCATGGAACGAGCCTGAGGGCTATACCATCAAGTCAGTTGTAAAAAATCTGAATGATGACTCACTGCAAGTTTACTTAACACCTCCGACTTACAACTCTGAAACCTACAAAGTATTGCGATTTGATTTTCAGCTTAATCAAGATTCTGGCAATTATCAGCTTGATGCAGAAAATACCGACGGTGTTGAACTTAGTCCCTTTGAGCTAGCAAAAGCAGAAAAATTATCTCGCAGAGACCTGGACAAAACATACAAATTTTTATCCTCACCTAGTCAAGCGCAAGATGAATTCGGCGTCAGTATTGTCAGAAACCTAGACAATGTGGGTGGCTTGTACCATGCAACGTCACTGGGTCAGTCTTATCTGATCGCCGGTAAGAATTTAGTTTCAAATGCCAAAAAAATCACAGACTTAACAAACGCGCTGACAATTGATGGCATGGCGTGGACTCCGGACGGATTTAGTGCGTCAGAACTTCAAGGAAAAGTCAGTATCGTCATCAATCCTAACAACGCTTTACAAGCGGATGTCTATGTAAAGGAATCCGACGGTTTCACAAAGTACGAATTCACTCGATCTGACGTTGATACGCCTTGGTCTACAACAGGTAGCAAAGAGGTATTGAGTGCAGAAGAAATCGCAGCTGTTGAAAAATCAACCAAGCGAGATCTTAATTATGATGGTTTTTTTGGGGCTCGCATCACTGAGTTGAAAAATGCACCTGGTGGTCTTTATTCAGTCACATATGGAGATCTAGGAACAACCAGCACGCTTGCTACATCCGACACTCAGAAAATATTTTTACGCAGTGACGTCAAATTGGCTTTGGGAAGCACTGTCGCAAAAAACGCAGTTGACTTTTCTAATGCTTTGCGGTCTAGCGAAGGGTTTTGGTCTCCACCGGAAGGCTATCAAATCAGGGGAGCTTACAAAGATGCTGCCGCTGAGCAATACACTGTAATCGTTGTAAAAAGTCCTGCAGATTTTCTCAAATTTACCTTTGATATTTCGGGCGATCAAACTCAACTGATTGAAACTGGGGAAGGCAGCTCTAACGCCATTAGCACGCCAGAATTAGCGGCCCTGGAAGTAACCTATAAACGTGATTTGAATGGTGATGGCATTACAGGTGTTCGCATATTGCAAACATCAGACAAAGTAGGCGGCCTCTTCAAAGTGGAGGCTGCAGATGGTGACTATTATGTCAACAAGGTTGGAAGTGCCCCCGTCAACAACTTACAAAATGCATTCTTTGATGAGTCCATGAATGGATGGGCACCTTCAAAGGCAGAGGGTACTTCAATTACCAAACTTACGCTTGTACAGACGACCAATGCGGACACACAAGCGGATGAATTCTTGATCTATCAAAAGGAAGTGGGTAGCAGCAATGTCTATTCAAAGTACACTTTTAATGAAAATCGGCAGTTAATTGATAAAGCACAGTTGTCATTGGTGGATCTTGCAAACGAAGAAGCCACGGCCACTCGAGACATCAATGGTGATGGGGTGATTGGCGCTAAAGTAATTGCACCTGTTGATAAAAATGGTGGCCTCTATAAAGTCACCATAGAAAATAAATTTTTACTGGTAGCTGTCAATCCCGCCTCTGCACCAGGACGACAAATCAATCTACAAAACGTCCTTTTGTCTGCGGAAGGCAACCCACTTGAAATCAATCAGGCTGGGGTCTTTCAAAATGGCGATTTGGCGGGATGGAAAGTCAATGCAAGCGTTCGCGTTACAGATGATGAAGGAAAAATCACTACCAAAGTGTTTGCATTAAAGAGCAACAGCGAGGGTGTGATAGAGGTCAAAAGACTGAATTTTGAGGAATCATCAGATTCTACTGATTTTGCAAATTACAAAATGTTGGTCTCCAATGACACATTGAATGCGCAAGATTTGATTGCAGAGGAAACAAACCTGACTTATGGCAAAGACCTCAATGCAGACAAAGCTGTAGGATTAAAAATTGATCAAACAATTGATAAAAAAGTAGGGCTGTATTCAGCCACAGTGCTAGGGCAAAACTATTATTTTTTTGATGAAGTCAATAAGAAAACGGGGACCAGTGCCGGAAATGCCATCGATTTGAGTCGTGCATTTTATGATTCAGATGCCAAACCATGGGCCATGCCGCCTAAAGAACCTGACGAAGAGCCCACAAAGCTTGCTGGTTTGGTGAAAAATGTTGATGCTGATGGCGATGTAGTGGGATATGACATCTTTACCTACAATCAAAAAACAGTCAGTGGCGAATTCAATGTTCAAAAGCACTCGTGGACATGGGACACTAACACTGGCTTAGTTTACAAAGGTTCCGCTGCGGCAGACGCAGCCGAGTTGGTTGAAGTAGAAAAAGTCAATCTGCGCGACTTGAGTGGTGACGGTATTGTTGGTTTTAAACTAGTAGGCCGATCTGATGTAAACGATAAATATGAAGGCGTCACCAAGGCCACCGTTTTTGGCAATGACACCTTCTTTGTGGTGGGTAAAAATCTCAAACCTGGTACGCCTAGTAATCCTTGGAAGTTGTCTGACGCGTTACTCAGCGAGGATGGAACAAGTGCGTGGTCAATTCCAAATATTCCAGATACATTGGAACCCGAAATCAATTTGAACAAAATGATCACAGCAGTCCGCGATATTGCAAACTCAACTGATCGTTTTGTCTATGTGAAATATTCAAAAGCAGATGAATCTCAAGACTATTTCATCCAGAAATACAAATTCGATAAATCTACCGGGAAATATTCGGGCGAATCAGAAAAACTCGACACTATTTCCTTTGCAGCTGAAGAAATTAACTACAAAAGAGACCTGAACAACGATGGAAAGCTAGGTGTTTACAGCTTCAGTGATGTTAAGTTAAGCACCTCAACTCCGGGTGAAGGCTATACCGATATTTTTTCTGGGCAAGGTAAATCGTCTGGACTGATCAAAACGACAGTCAACAATATCGATTATCTGGTCGTCAAAAAACTCCCAAACAGTAACACATTGCTCAATCTTGATTTGGCATTGGTGAACGCAGATGGAACTGCGTGGAAACCCAGTGAGAATTTCTTACTGAAAGGTGTTTACAAAAATAGTGCCACACAGGAGACCGAGATTTATGGGTATGAGCCTATAGATGACGAAGCTAATGAACCTGATTATTCATTGAAAAAATATCAATTTACCATTGAAGATTTTTCACCGAATGATGACCCCTTCGAGGCGACGCCAAATGGTACAACCCCCAAAGTCTTAAAACTTAAATCTGACCCAGCAGCAGGCTACATGTCCGTTTCCGACCTTGATGTTTCTGAGCGTGAAAATACCATTGGCAAAGATTTGAACAATGACAACGTTGTTGGCTTGAAAATAGCCACCAACCCAATTGCCACAATTCCTACTGGAACGGGCATTGGGTCAATCGAAATTTCTGACAGCGCAACTGATGACGCATCTAGAACAAGCATCTACGTAGTAGGTAAGTCTTTGTCCACCATGGGTGCCATTGCATCAAGGACGGCCAATCAACATGCACTAAGAAAAATCGATAACGAGGGTACTTTATCGTATTGGAAGCCAGACTCTGGTTATTCTATTCAAGCTATTTTAGAGTCTGCTAACAGCATCAAGGTGTACGCAAAAGATGAATCGGACATTACGAAATTGAAAGAATATACCTTTGCTAAAGACGACAGCGTTGAAACAACAGGTTGGAATTTTGAATCAGAAACTTTACTGACAAACTCACAATTGGTTAGCTTAGAGGTTGCAAATTATCGGGATTTAAATGGTGACAACATCATGGGACTAGCCTACGAATCTACTCAAGCTATTCAGGGATTGTTTACAGGCCGTTTGAATGATGAAGTGTTCTACTTTGCAGGACAAGCTACTCGGAGCATCATCAACGGTACATCACCTTTTGGTATTGATTCCAACAAGCTTTTGAAAGATGAAGACGGTAATCCATGGGGGCCAGCAGATGGAGAAACGTACACAAGCTTTAGTTCCATAACCTCTGATGAAGAAGCACCCGATACTGCTGCATTTGCTTTGAGAGGCGCATCCGAATTACGGGTATTTTTCAACTCCCAAAACGAATTGGTGCCCTCTTAAGCGTAAATGATCTCCAAGTCCTGAGTTGCCTCAAATCATTCCATGCCTTAAGTTTCTCTGACAACTGTCGATACTAAGCTTATGACACTCCAAGCAAACTCTGTTTCAATCACAACGGCTGTTGGAGAGCCGGCGAATCTTTACGTTCCGCCGCCTCCTCCATCTGATTTGACCGTGTCTGCTGCATTGCGGTACTTGAAGCTTACGCCCGGAGCCACAATCAGCATCAGCGACAGCGCGACCAACATACAGAAGAACCTTGCAACGCTTCAGAGCTTGAATGGCCGAATTACAGCTGTACGGGCATCCAGTGATGCAGCTTCAGTGCTTACTGTTTCGTACAAAGAATACACCGCTGACAAAGGTATTTTGTCAAAGTGGAGCAACAACGCTGGGCATCAGTTCATTTTTACAGACGTAACAGCCGCAGCAGCTAACACGCTTTGGAACAATGATTTCACTAATAAGTTGTCTATCAAAGATACAGCCATCAATTTGCAAAATAATTTTGACAACTTGGTGAGTATCCAAAATCAGAACAGCAGCAAAATAACAGCTGTGACACAAAGTAACGTTACCGCACTTATTACTCTAAATACAACCCAATATGCCGCGGCCAAAGACTCAGTTGGTTTTTTTACAAAGCTTAACAAAGGCATTAGCAACATCGCAGTAACAGGTGCTTCTGTGTACGATGTTGTCCATAGCAACGGTTTGCGTTTAGGCTCTGAATTAAGAGTGAAGTCTATTTCAATAGTTGACAGCACCGACAACATTGATATCAACATCAATTTGCTTCAAAACGTGGGTATGAAGATCAAAACCATTTCGCAAGACAACATGGGTATTGATAAGACGCTTGAATTAGATGCAACTGAAATTAAAAATAATTCATCGGTTTTAGGAAAGATTATTACTGGCTACCAATTGGCTGCACAAAACACAGCGGCATCTCAATTGAACGCCATGTTGTCAAATCGAAAAGTGATTTCCATTGATGTTAAAGATTCTGCTTCCAATATTTCACGGAATTGGGACAGTATCAACAAAATAAACTCTTCCATTAATTTTGTTGAGGTTAGTGATTCAGACAACCCCATCAAAATCAAAGCTTCGCAATTGGCCTTAAGTCAAGGTCTGATTAACAAGTTCAATGTACCGGCTGAATTAGCAGGCGTTTCTGGCCCAACAGGCGAATTCAAACTCGAAATTTCCGAAGCTACAGCCAGTCAAGTTGAAGAGCTTCAAGCCAGCGAACAAATTTCGGGTTTTGATATTAAAGATACGGCGGAAAATATTGGGCTTTATCTTGCAGATTTAAAGAATTCTGTTGATGCATCCAATGGAAAACTCAGGTTCATTAAAACAGCTAACTCCGCTCAAATTGAGATGAGTTATGCAACTTACTCTGACCCTGATACAACCAATTTGTTGTCCAAAGTGAACAGAGGCCTTTACAACATCAAGCTTACCGACGTCACTGTTGATGACTTAGACGAAATGACTGACCCAACAGTCACTTCCAATTTATTGTTCAAAGACAAAGCAATTAACTCAGTTGAGATCAAAGATTCAGCCCTCAATGTTCAATCTAATCTCAGCTTACTCAACTCAGCTGGTAGCCGGATTAAATCAATTGATTTAAGTTACAACTTAGATGGTGAAGAATTGATCTTGGTTCCGTTGACTGTCGATGCGAACGACTTTATCAGCCGTCAAAAAGTGCTCGACAAGATCATTGGTGGCTACATGGTAGACATTGAAAATGCTACCGCGAAGCAAGCCCTGACTCTGGCTTCAAATGCCCACATTACATCGATTGACATTGAAGACACTGCCAGTAATTTTTCTTCTTACTGGAATCAATTGATTGACATTAATGATCGTCTTGACGACGTCACAATTGCGGGCACCAGGATTTCCGTGACAGCCGACCAATATGAAGCAGGTTTGGCATTAGATGATGACCTTCAAGCCAAGATTTTGTCGTCAGGTGTTACCGTTCAGTTTGCAATTAAAAATGCGACCATCGAACAAGCTTTAAGTTTGATCACAGATGACACGTCAAGTTACATTGGCACTGTAGAAATCAAAGACACAGGCGCTAACATCACGGCCAATTTTGCTGAATTAGAAATCTTGCTGGCCGACACAGATCGACCCGTAACTTTGCATCAGACCGACTCCCGCGTTCCGCTTGAAATAACTTATGATGATTTTGTTGATTACGACACGGTTCTAGATGCCATCAATGGTCAAGGCTATCGGTTATCCGTTTCTGCAATGTCTGTGGATGAAGCTCTCAACATGGTTGCATCATTACCTAATCCACCTGGATTAAATTATCGCAATGTCAGTGCCATGCATATTGAAGACACGACAACTGAGTTAAATGATAATTTCAACGCTTTGTTGGGTATTGGTAAAAAATTGGCGAGTATCAAATTAATCAATCCGACAGACAATATTTTGATCACACATGATCAATTCTTAAAAGGCAAGTCTGTTCTTGATAAAATTAATGACAACTACTTCCTTGAACTGACAGAGACGGCTGTTTATAACGCTTCTGCTGTAGCTAGCAATACGCATGTCAAAGCTGTAGGCGTATACGGATCTGCCTCATATATTTCTAAAGCTTGGGACACTTTGGTGGGCCTGGGCTCAAAGCTGAAATCTGTTCTCAATACAACCACATATGATGATGACAGTGTTGCTGACAAAATTTCAACTTCTATTGGTCTGAGTATCTCTCAATGGTTAAGTTCAAGCAGCGTCCTTAGCAAAATAACTGGAAAGCAATTTGCTATTCATGGTGCCAGTTTAGAAGAGGCATCTGGCATTCTGACAGATACAAATCAAAATGATATTGTGTCAAATATCAAAATTCAAGACACCTCCGCTGTAGTTGACGCAGCCTTTGACACTGCCAATGCGAGCTCTTTGGCTGTTTTGAACAACGGCAAAGTTTCAGAAGTAGCACTGGTCGATTCACTAGTACCTCTCGACTTAACCTATGCACAAATTATTGCTGCCGGAAATCTAACAGTTCTAGACAAAATTCCAAACGCAGATTTTCTTTTAAATGTAGATGATGCAACAGTTTCAAAAGCTTTTACACTTCAATCTGCAACTGTTGGACAAGCCGACGCTGCTGACGGCGGTTTATATACGTACAGTAACAACGTTTTAACTGTGACTGTCAAAGATACTGCTGCGAACGTTCAAGCTAAGTTTGCAACACTCAAAGATTTGACCAAGCTTGAAGCGATTGCCTTGAACGATGCAGACAAGTTACTTACTTTTTCTGCCACCACCATATTACAAGACTCAAGTGTTGAACTTTTAAAGAAGATCACATTGAGCCCCTATTATTTAGACGCCACCAGCACATCAATGGCTCAGTTAGAGCGCTTGCATCCTTTGAACAATTCAGTCATCGATCCAGTAGAACCTCTTATTGATCCTGCTGTGATGCCTAATTTAAGAAATTACTATTTGAACGACACAGCCGAGAATATTTCTGATAACTATGATCGATTGATTGCTTTGGGTTCCAATCTCAAGGGAATGAGTTTTACCAGCGGAACTGACCTGTCAATTACTTACACTCAATGGCAAGCATCACGTGACACTTTGGCTCATGCGGACTTTGCAGGTCCAGCAAGCTATAAGTACATTTTGTCAGAGGTTTCTGCGCAAGATGCTGTGGGTTCGGTGGGAGGTACTTCGGTGGGTTCAAACGCCACTACAACTTCGCTATTTGGCGACGTTCTTGTCAAATCTGTGACCGTGAAAGACTCTTCCTCAGAAATAGCTGCTAATTGGGATGCTCTACAAACTGAACTCATCCGCCCGGCCACTAAATTGCAAGATTTGGAGTTCACCGATTCAAATGCATTGTTCTTGACAGCCGCACAAGTAGTCAAAACCTCTGGCACGCCCCCTACCTATGTTGACCTGCTGGACAAACTGACACCAACCAATAAAGTAATAGTAAGGGACACCGCCGCTAACATCCAGACTAAGTGGAATGATTTAGCCGCTTTATATGGTACTGGCTCAGGCAGCTTGGGTACATTGATACAGATGATTGAGTTAACAGATACCACCAATGTTAAATTGACGGCAGCTCAGCAAGAAGACGACGGTGGCGCATTGGTTCAAATGCTTTTATATAAGAACTACTCGGTAGAAACCATCGCCTGATACACGCTTTGATTATCGTTAAAAACAGAAAAAGGCCGCAAATTTGCGGCCTTTTTTATTACTAAACGGCAATTCACTGCCAAGTTTTCAACAAAAGCGGCAATTAATATCTGGCACAGCCCTTGCTTAATCCTGTACATCGCAACCAACCCTTGTGTTGAGTTGTTCTTCATCGAAACAGGAGTTTACACATGCAAATCGAATTTCAAAAGGCAATGCAACAATTGGTCAAAGACCAGACGTTGAACCTGAAAGAGGTCTCACGCTTCTCGGCCGTGGACTTTCGCTTAGGCATTCAATGGCTTGTGGCCGAAGAAAAGCCAGAATTGGCACAAGCATTGGCAGATGCTGGTTTGGCTTTATTCCCATTGAGCGAAGATATTCTGGCCATTGCAGGTCTCTTGGCCATGACACGACAAGATTGGCCGTTGGCCATAGATCTTTTGCAAGACTTAGTGTCTCTACAGAAAGAAAAAGTTCAACCCATGACATGCCAGATGCTGGCTCGTGCGTTGGCTTGCAATCTTGACATTGCTGAAGCTCACCAAGTGCTAGATCAAGCCATGAAGTTGTGGCCTGATAACTCAGAACTTGCAGATGAGAAGAGTGCCATGCCTCTCACGCAAGACGTACTTTCCGCGCCGACTCAGTTCAACTGAACGGTGAATTAATCATTATTTACTAATCGCCAAAAGCGGCAAAAGCATAAAGCGGCAAATGTTTGCCTCGTGGCAAGCAAGCGCAATAAGCACCCAAGGAGTCCTAAATGACTGTTATCAATACCAACATCAAAGCTTTGTATACGCAATCAGCCCTGAAAAGCTCTGAGCGCGCAAGCCAATCAGCGATGCAACAATTGTCGACCGGTAAACGCATCAATTCGTCTAAAGATGATGCGGCCGGATTGGCCATTGCAGCGCGGATGACGCAAAACATCAAAGGTATGAACCAAGCCATTCGGAACTCAGGGGATGCAATATCTTTGATTCAAGTGGCCGAGGGTGCGACCAATGAAATCACTTACATGTTGCAACGCATGAGTGAATTGGCTGTTCAATCGTCAAACTCTACTTACTCGACTGAGCAGCGTGGTTATCTCGACCAAGAATTTCAGCAACTTAAACAAGAGATTGTTCGTATTTCTGAAACACACGAATGGAATGGATTTCCAATCTTGAACGGAAAAGCTGGCTCTCCAGTTGGATGGCCTGTAACAACTACCGGCACGAGAGCTTCTGTAGAGCCTGGAAGTGGCGCAGCCAATGAACCCAAAGAGCTAGATGTTGGAGATTTAGAAATTGAATACATTGGAGAAAATGGCACTAAGAGCACTGTAGCTATTCCAGCCTCAAGTGAACAAGATTTTATTGAGGCAGACTCTGTTAGTTTAGACGATACAGACGTCACGACAAGTAAAAAAAGCGCAAGCGCGATTGCCATTGCAGCCGCCATCAATTCACAAGTTGGCCTGACTGGTGTAAATGCCTCAGCCAATAGCGCTGTGATCAGTGGAACAAAAACAACCGTTTCAGACACAGCCATTTACACCGATTTGTACGTTAATGGCGTTCAAGTTTCCATGAGCTTGTCCAACACACAAACTGTGGGTGAACGTAGAAAATTTGTGATTGACAGTATCAACGCAAAAACCCCAGAGCACGGGGTTATTGCTGGCGATAGCGGTAACGGCGGTTTGACCTTGAAAACCATTGATGGCCGCAACCTTTCCGTTTGGTACGATGGCGACGCCGTGCAAGGATCAGATTTTGGATTGGGTGCAAATACATCGACGGCTTCCGATCCAGATGGCGTCACTGGTTTACGCAGTACCGTTCCTGGAACTAGCGTTAGTTTGGACTCCAAGCCAGTTGCTGCATCTACCGTTTATGGAACAGTCACATTAAATTCAAACAGCGCATTCACGGTAAGACCTGGTGCAAAAGCCAGAGCTGATGAAGATGGCAATGAAGCAGCAGATTCTGCATTTCAAAATTTCACGGCCTTGGGCTTCAAACCCGAAACAGTGAATCCCAAAAACATTGGTCGCTTAAGCTTTCAGGTGGGCCCTTCACCTGATCAGTTGATTCACATCGACTTTGCCGACTTTGGTAAAGATGGCGACATTACGGGTGCCATTACCAGCGACAAAGCACCTACCAATATTTTGACAGTGCAAGCGGCCAACGATGTCACCCAGTCAGTAAACAAGTCACTCGACATGATTGCGCAAACTCGCGCCTCTATGGGTGCTGTCATGAACCGCTTGGAACACGTGATTGACAACTTGACCAACGTAGTCATGAACTCAGAAGCATCACGCAGCCAAATTGAAGATGCTGACTATGCCAAAGCTTCTACAGAGTTGGCACGAACTCAGATCATGCAGCAAGCGGCTACTGCCGTGCTGGCACAAGCCAACACCTCGCAACAATCTGTGCTGAAACTGTTGCAGGGCTAAGCATCAAGCTTAGCGCCTACTTAATGGGGCAGTCTTATACGGATGGACGCCTTGCAACAGTGTTCTCGCACACTGGGTTTGATAATTGAATCTCGAAGATTGAATGGATATGGCCACGCGCTTTGCGCTGAGTGTCACGGCTTAACTCAGCCCGCCTAGGCTGTCGTTAAATGCCCTGAAGGTGTCGGTATATTGACAAAAAACCTTCAAAATTGAATTCTAAAGTGCTATTTTCTACATGGCACGGCCATTGCTAATCATTGTGCATTCCTTTGCACTTGAGGCACCTGAAAGCAATGAGCTCTAAACAAATCGCGCAAAACATTCTGTGGCTGGACCCGCTCCAACCCCTCGCCGCGCACGAGCACGCCCAATTGGTCTCCGCTGGATTGGCCATTCGACCTATTCACATGCTGGAAGATTTGCAGTCAGCTTTGGCCGACGGTCAGTCTCTGGCCTTGGTCGTACGACATGACCCTGCACACCAACTGCTAGAAAGCGCGCTTGAACTCATGCAGCGCATAGGCATTGCATTGCCCGTGGTGTGCCGCATTGAGCGCCGTCAACTGGAGTTGGCAGTTCAGGCCATGCGTCAAGGTGCAGCTCATGTGGTGGCATTTGACGATTGGACTTCTGAATCTTGGCAAGCTGCCCATGAATCTATTCAAGCTGCTCACACTTCGGCCGTTCAAGCCAGGTTGCAAGCAGAGCTTCAAGCCACTGTGAAAGCGGCCACAGCATCTAGCGCTTATAAAAAATCAAACGCCGCACATCACACGGGCGCCACGACAAAATCTACTTCGGCTCAACGCAACGTGGTTTATGTTGACCCCGTTAGCCGCCATCTGCTGGCTTTGGCCCAACGGGTGGCACAAGCCAACGTAACCGCACTGATTGAAGGCCCTACTGGCGCAGGTAAAGAAATTTTGGCGCGTGTGTTGCACGAATCTTCACAGCGCGCAAAGGGCCCATTTGTAGGTCTGAACTGCGCCGCTCTGCCTGAGCAGCTGATTGACGACATGTTGTTTGGCCACGAAAAAGGCGCATTCACTGGCGCGCAAAAAGAATTCAAAGGTTTGTTCGAACAAGCACAAGGCGGCACTTTGTTTCTAGACGAAATTGGTGAAATGCCTTTGCACTTGCAAGCCAAGTTGCTTCGCGTATTGCAAGAGCGTCAGCTCACACGTTTGGGTTCAGAGCAGCCCGTAGACCTTGACGTTCGCGTCATTGCCGCTACCAACAAAGACTTGCGTGTGGCCATGGCCGAGCGCGAGTTCCGCGAAGACTTGTATTTCCGAATCAGCACTTTCAAATTGCGCGTACCCGCATTGCGCAACCGCCCTGGCGACATTTTGCCTTTGGTGGCCAGCTTATTGGTTCGCCATGGCCAAAGCAGCGAAGCATTCACACTGAGTGAAGAGGCGCAAGCCAGCTTGCTGGCCTACCCATGGCCCGGCAATGTGCGTGAATTGGAAAATGTGGTGCAACGCGCCGTAGTGCTTTGCAGCAACAATCACATTGAAGTTCAGCACCTGATGTTTGACGATTCAGCAGAATTATTGGTGTCTGAAGACACTTCAAATCTTTTGCCATCACAGGGTGCGCAAGCCTCTTTAGCTTTGGCTTCTATGGCTGATTCAAATACCGCCATGCCAGTGGCCTCACCCTACGCTTTACCCATGGCAGCCGCCACTGACTCGAATATGAATTTGGGCGCAAACATGGGTGTGGCAAGTTATATAAATTCTGCTACAGCTCCTTCACTCAGCGCCCCCGCCAATTTGCAAGAAGCCGTGAAAAGCAACGAACACCAGCTCATTTTGGCAGCCATTGAAACGACCGAAAGCCGCATTGAAGCTGCTCGCAAGTTGGGCATCAGCCCACGCACACTGCGCTACAAAATGGCCAAACTGAAGCTTGATACACCCAACATGGCCTCGGCCTATTAAGGGAAAACATCATGATTGAAAAAGTTAATTCCCAAGTGAACATTCAAAGCATGCTGCAAACGCTGAAGGCTTACCAAGCCCAAGCAAGTGGCGGCATTGAAGATGCAGGCAGCAAAGTAGGCGGCTTTGGCCAAGCACAAGGAGCCTCTGGTTTTACCGACCTCATTCAAAAGAGTTTGAACTCTGTGAATGAAGTGCAACAACAGTCCAAAGCCACAGCCGAAGCCTACGAGCGCGGCGAAGGCGTACCTCTGACCGACGTGGTACTGAGCATGCAGAAATCTTCCATTGCCTTTGAAGCCACCTTGCAGGTGCGCAACAAAGTGCTCAAGGCCTACGAAGACATTTTGAACATGCCTGTTTAAGACCCGACTGAAAGACATAGATCATGGCAACAACAGCAGCAACTTTTCAGCCCGGATTTGCAACTGCAAATTCCGGCAGCACAGCTTTAACCACCACCGGCGGCGGCGCTTTAACCACCATGGGTGGCGCGGGTGATGGCAATTACAACGCGCAAGGCGGCGCGGTGTCTAGCGTGCAACAAATCTTCCAACAACCTGCCGTGCGCAAAGCCATGCCATTGGTCATCATTGCCTTGGCTTTGTTGCTGTTTGGCTTAAGCTATGTCTGGATTAACCAGCCCGCCTATCGCCCCCTGATGGCCAACATGTCGGAGTCTGATCAGCAGTTAGCCTTAGACGCATTGCGCCAAGCCGAGTACAAGCCTGTTGTAGACCCATCTACCGGCCAATTGACCGTGCCTGCCAACCGTTACCACGAAGCCAAAATTTTCTTGGCCAGCAAGGGCATTCCCAAAACAGGCACGACAGGCATTGATTCTTTAAAAGACCAATCGGCCATGACCACCAGCCAGTTCATGGAGCAGGTGAAGTACACCAGCGCCATGGAGCAAGAATTGGCCAAGAGCATTACCAACATTGATTCCATTCAAGCTGCGCGTGTGCACTTGGCCACGCCCAAACAATCTGTTTTTGTGCGCGACCGGACACCACCTAAGGCTTCTGTGGTGGTGACGACCTTCCCTGGCCGCACCTTAACGTCTAGCCAAGTGCAGGCGGTGGTTCATTTGGTGTCGTCCAGCATCCCTTTGCTGACGGCAGAAAATGTGGCTGTGCTAGACAGCCGCGGCAAGTTGTTTACCGACTCTATGGGCGAAGCAGCCATTGGCTTGAGCACCGGCCAAACAGCACATAAGCAAAAAATTGAAGACATGTACCGCCAGCGCATCATGCAAATTTTGTCGCCCATTGTGGGTGAGGCCAATGTACTGTCGCAAGTGAACATGACTTTGGACTTTACACAAACCGAAATTACGACTGAAGATTACGACACCCGTGAAAAGGGTCCTAAGACGCGTTCTGAAGTGGTGAGTGAAGACAAGAAATCAGGCAAAGAGTCGGAAGGCGGCGTACCTGGC
>Ga0209033_1000260_pt1 | contig 29753 bp, 28 predicted proteins | sample LauGreFa1BDMLBDN_2_FD_188218 | JGI IMG/M metagenome (GOLD analysis project Ga0209033, IMG submission 188218) | Freshwater lake microbial communities from Lake Michigan, USA - Fa13.BD.MLB.DN (SPAdes) (version 2) | ecosystem: Environmental > Aquatic > Freshwater > Lake | place: Lake Michigan, USA...
AGCTTGAGCTGAAGGCCTGCTTCGACCAGATGGACTTCGCTGTCACCGCCAAGGCCGATGGTACGCATGGCAACGGCTTGCACCATGGTTTGAAAGCCACCGACGCGGGCACCGAGGGGGTCGAGCCGGGGCGAGCCGTTCCGCATGACGGCGATGTCGGTGGTGGTGCCGCCAATGTCGGAGACAATCGCATCCTTCGAGCCTGTCATATAGCCTGCGCCGACAAGCGTTGCGGCAGGGCCGGACAGGATCGTCTCGATCGGGCGTTCGCGGGCAATATCGGCGGCGATCAATGCGCCATCGCCACGCACGACCATGACGGGGGCCTTGATGCCGCGCTCGTCGAGAAAGCGGGTGGTTGCAGCGATCAGACCATCAATCAGCGGGATCAGCCGTGCATTCAACAGGCAGGTCAGCGCGCGGCGGGGACCGTCGAGCTGGTTGGTCAATTCGTGGCTGCAGGTAACGGGCAGGCCGGTTTTCGTGCGGATCAGATCGCGGGCGGCGATTTCATGCGCGGGATTTCGGGTGGAGAAATAGCCGGCGACGGCATAGCCGTTGACCGTGCCGCCTGCGCCGTCAAGCCATGTGGTCAACGCGGCCTCGTCAAGCGGCATGGCCGCATCACCGGTGACGGTATGGCCGCCCGCAACGCGCACCATCGGATCATTGCCGAGCGCTGTGGTGAGCCCGGCACGGCCGACATCCGCCTCGGAAAAGCCGATCATCACAAGGCCGATCCGGCGGTGCTGTCCTTCGACCAGCGCGTTGGTGGCGAGAGTGGTGGAAATCGAGACGAGTTCAATAAGAGCAGGGGCTTTGCCTGACTGCGTCAACACACGATCAACAGCGCCGGAAATGCCGATGGCGAGATCATGGCGCGTGGTGAGGGCTTTCGCCTTGGCGATGATGCCAACGGAATCGTCGAACAAAACAGCGTCGGTGTACGTGCCACCCGTATCAATACCAAGGAGAAGGGCCATTCAAAAATGTCTCGGTTATCGGAATAAACAGGCCTGCGCCGGAAAGGGGATGCAGGAAGCGGGGAGAAAGGAGTGAAGTTCAGTCCCAGACGGGTTTTTGCGGTTTGCCGTCGGTGATGTCGTACCAGTCCGGCTTGTCGGCGACGTAGATATGCTCGCGGATCGACAGGCCCGTCTCGCCATTTAGCGCACCAGCGGAAATGCTGATCTCGTCTCCTCCGAACGCGCGCCAGAACAGGACGCTGCCGCATTCCTTGCAAAAGCCGCGCTCGGCTTTCTCGGAGGATTTGAACCAGGCGAGGCCGCGCTCGTTCAAAAGCGTCAATTCGTCGTTTGCACAATTTGTGGCGGCCAGAAAATTGCCCGTTGTCTTGCGGCATTGCCCGCAATGGCAGGCAATAATCTCGCGCATCGTGCCGTTGACCTCAAATGTGACGGCCTCGCAGAGGCAGCTGCCGGTAAAGTATTTTTTGCCGGTACCTGTCATGACTTCGCTCCGATCAGATGGTTTCTCGACAGACGGGAATGGTCGTTTTCAATGCGCGCGGGCGATGCAAAAATCAACCGCTTCGAGGAGCGCCTTTTTCATCGCGCTTTCCGGAAAGAGAGCCAGTGCATCGCGGGCAATCGAGCCATAATGTCGGGCACGCTCCAGCGTATCCTCGATGGCCTTGTGTTTCCGCATGATGCTGATCGCCTCGTTGAGTTCGGCCTCGCCGGTCTCGCCGTTCTCGAGTGCGCGTTTCCAGAAGGCGCGCTCGGTATCCGAGCCACGACGGAAGGAGAGGACGACGGGAAGCGTGATCTTGCCTTCGCGAAAATCATCCCCCAGATTTTTACCAAGCTTCGACGACGTGCCGCCATAATCGAGCGCGTCATCGACAAGTTGGAAGGCGATGCCAAGATTGGCGCCATAACTCCGGCAAGCGGCCTGCTCGTCCTTGCCTTTTCCGGCAATAATCGGCCCGACCTCGCATGCAGCCGCAAAGAGCGCCGCCGTCTTGCCACGGATCACGGCGAGATATTCATCCTCCGTCGTCGCGGTGTTTTTTGCGACGGTAAGCTGCATCACCTCGCCCTCCGCGATCACGGTTGCCGCCGTGGACAACACATCGAGCGCGTGGAGCGAGCCGACTTCGACCATCATTTTGAAGGCTTGGCCGAGCAGAAAATCACCGACGAGCACGCTGGCTTCATTGCCCCACAGCATCCGCGCGGCGAGTTTGCCACGGCGCATTTCGCTGTCATCGACGACATCGTCATGCAGGAGCGTTGCCGTGTGCATGAATTCGACGGCGGCGGCGAGCTTGATATGGCCCTCGCCGGAGTAGTTACAGAGCGTGGATGTCGCGAGCGTGAGCATGGGGCGCAGACGCTTGCCACCGGAATTGATCAGGTGATTGGCAACCTCGGGGATCATCTCGACATCCGAGCCGACACGCGACAGAATCAGCTGGTTGACCCGTTCCATGCCGGATTTGCTGAGAGCGAGGAGCGGCTCAAGGCTTGGTACCGGTTTTCCTTCGAGAGAGACTACAACGCCCACAATCCACCCATTTGCCACTCAATTTACTGATGCCGACCAACGGCTCCAAACCATGCTTGATCGTATTTTCAAGGTGCTCAATGCCATGATCGGCGCTCATCCGCAACTTGCCAAACGGGCGCAGGGACCGCTACTCCTGAGTCAACGCGCAAGGAGGTAGAATGGTTGAACTTTTCCGCAGCACTGATCCGGTTCTGGTGATGACAGTCGAGGCGCTGCTCGGGGCGGCTGATATCGATGTTTTCGTTCTGGATTCCTATGTCAGCGCGATGGAAGGGTCTATCGGGGCTTTCCCGAGGCGGGTCATGGTGCTGGCGGATGAGCTAGACGACGCACGTACTCTCCTCATCGAAGCAGGATTGGGCAAGGAATTGGGAACGTTATGAAATTTGAACCCTTTCTGCGCGGACGGATTTCAATCGCGCAACCCGAGACGGGACATCGCGCCGGCACGGACGCCATTTTATTGGCAGCAACGGTCTCGTCAGGATTTTCGGGTCTGGTTGTCGATGCGGGCGCAGGCGTTGGCGGCGCAGGGCTCGCACTTGCGGCCCGGGTGCCGGATGCGCGCGTCAACCTTGTCGAGATTGACCCGGCCACAGTAGAATTCGCCCGGGCGAATAGCGCGCATAACGGGCTGGAAACCCGTCTTTCGGTCGTTGAAGCCGATCTTCTCGCGCCCCATGCCGAACGCAGTCTGAACGGGCTCACACGAGAGGATGCCGCTTGCGTGATCACCAACCCGCCGTTTTTGTCGGAGGGCGAAGCGCGGCCTTCATCCGATGAAGATCGCCGCCGGGCGCATCTAATGCCGACAGGCGGGCTTGAACGCTGGATGAAAGCGATCCACGCCCTACTCGCCCCGCGCGGAACCTTTGTCATGATCACGCGGCCCGAGCGATTGCAGGAAATAATCGTGGCCTGCGACGGCAGGTTTGGTTTTCTGACGTTGTTACCCATCCACCCGCACGAGGGCGATCCGGCAATCCGGCTCCTGGTTCGCGGCACGAAGGGGAGCAAGGCGCCGCTGTCGATCTTGCCGGGGCTTGTCTTGCACGGGCCGGACGGACGTTTCACCCCGTTTGTCGAAAAGCTGCACGCGGGTGAGGCTTCGCTTAATCTTGTTTGAAAGCGGCTGCAAGGCGGGTGCCGGTTTCGCGTCTCAGTGCCATGATCCCGCTCTCGGAGTGGCGCGACGGGTGCACGCGGTTTGTCAGAAGCGTCCATGCGACGCCGCGGTCCATATCGATCCAGAGGCCGGTTCCGGTGAAGCCGAGATGTCCGATGGTGCGGGCGGAACTACCCTCGCCGCCATGCCAGCCCGGATGCGCGATTTCCCAGCCCAGCGTGCGCGTTCCGGCTGATAATGTCATCAAATCGGCCATGCTCGGGGCTGAGAACCGCTGCCCGCCCATCAGGCTCGCGGCATAATCGAGAACGCCATCAACCGTACCGAAAAGGCCGGCGTGACCTGCCGCGCCGCCAAGGGCAAAGGCGTTTTCATCATGGACCTCGCCGCGGATCATCCGGCCGCGCCATGCACAGAATTCGGTGGCGACCGATGAGGCGGGGTCGGGCCGGAAGGTCAGGCCGGGCGAAAGATCAACCGCAGAAAGCGGCGTGCCGGTAACCCGCTCGATGAGAATGCCAAGCAGAATGAAATTGATATCGGAATAGACGGGCGGCCCTGATTTCCAATTCCGTTGCAGAATATAGGCCCGTAGCGTCTCGGGATCCTGACCCAGCGTGTAAAGCGGCTCGACTGCAGGAAGATGGGTCTGATGGCTGAGGCATTGCCGGATGGTCAGGCGACGCTCGGCTGCGCCTGTCTCATATTGGCGGAGATCGGGGATATGAAGTGACAAAGGATCATCCAGCGCCACGCGACCCTGCTCGACAAGACGTATCAAATTGTCAGTTGTGAAGATGACTTTGGTGAGGGAAGCGAGATCGAACCAGTGCGCGCGGTGCAAGGGGATGCTCTCCGGCTCGCGTTGCGCAAGGCCCGCCGTGAGAACTGAACGTTCGCCTTTTGCGGTGACAAGGCCCAAGGTCACGCCGGGAATTCGCCCCTCGGCGACCGCAAGCCGCGCGGGTTCGAACATTGTCTCAATGCTCTCGGAGAGGCTCGTCATCGAGATGGTCCTTTTGGTAGCCAGATTTCTCCGCCGCGCATGGGTTCAGGGACGCCGGTTGTCGAGGGGAGGCTGAGCGGCAAGCCTGCGATCGATCTCACAGTGAGCCATGCAAAGCATTCCGCCTCGAGAAAATCACCATTCCAGCCGACTGCTTCGACCGGATCGACCGGCACACCGAGACGCTGCCGCAGGGCGTGCATCAAAAATCCGTTCAGCCGCCCGCCGCCGCAAACGAGCCAGCGTTTCGGGGGGCGTGGCACGTGCTTAAGCGCTGCCGCTACCGATTCAACGGTGAACTGCGTCAATGTGGCGGCGCCATCGGCGTCGGAAAGGGACGCGACCAGTTTCATCCAGTCATGAAACGCATTGCGATCCAGCGATTTCGGCGCAGGGCGCGCGAAATAGGGATGCGCCAGAAAATCTGCGACCAAGGCCTCATCGGCGCGACCGCGCGCGGCGAGCGCGCCGTCCGTATCGAAGGATTGACCTGTGCGCTGGCGGACGAAATCATCGATCATGGCCGAGGCGGGGCCGGTATCGAACGCGGAAATAATGTCGCCATCGAGAGAGGTGACATTGGCGACGCCACCAAGATTGAGCACCATGAGGGGCTGCGCGAGATGGCGTGCCAAGGCCTGATGGTAGAGCGGGACAAGCGGCGCGCCCTGTCCGCCTGCGGCGAGATCCGCGTGCCGGAAGCGGTTGACGCATGTGAGCCCGAGCCGGTCAGCTGCGCGCTGGCCGTTCATCAATTGGCGGGTGAAGCGACGCTCCGGGCGGTGAAAGACAGTCTGGCCATGAAGGCCGACGCAGGTGATCGATCGGGGCGACATGTTGTTTGCGTCGAGGATGTGTGTGACGGCATCGCAATGGGCGTCGGTGACGGCGTCTTCAAGGGCGGAGAGATCGCCGCTTTCAGCTTGCGCGGGGGTGTTGATGACCGCGATGAGCGTCTCGCGCAGCCGGGCCGGATAGGGAAGGGTTGCGCCGGGGCCATGCTCGATCAGGTCGCGGCCATCGGTGCGCAGCAGGGCGACGTCGATGCCATCCATCGATGTGCCACTGATCACCCCGATCGACCATTTCGGTTCTGTATCCATCCCGGTGCCGCGTTCGTCCATTTATCGTCATTTTTCTGCCTCATGATAATTCATGAGCAGTTCATCCGATTCATGAATCTATAGGCTTCTATAATCGTTACCAAGAGATAAACGATCCTTTCCGTGATCTTAAGCAGGTTAAACAGATGACTCAAAGCCCGATTTCAATCACTGCACCTACCAGTAACAGCGCGCGCGTTCTTGCTGTCTTGGTATTGATGACGCTTCTGGCGGGGTGTCAGCGCTATGAGTGGACGCATCCGACGAAATCGCTCGAACAGTTCGGGGGCGACAAATATACCTGCCAAGAACGCGCCTCCCGGCTTTATCCCGTCGCGGCAGCGGTTGTGCAGGAGGGTGGCGGCTATTTTACGGGCGGGTATACGCAATGCCGCCGCTCGAGTGGCTATTCGCGCTTCTGCTATGCGACGCCGATGGAATACATCCCGCCAATGTATACAACGCGGGATCTGAACGAGAACGAGCGCGGAAGTGCTGTCGAGTCGTGCCTGTTCAGTCGGGGGTATCAATTGGTGCCCGCAAATTGACAACTCGTCCCGCAACGATCCTGAACCCGTCAGGATGATCATGCAAAAAGCCTGAAAACTTGAATTGTTTGAGGTTAGTCAATGATTACTTGACCTCGAGCAGCCAAACTACCTTTTACCGGAGGCTGTTTCGGACGGCTTCCAGTCCAATCCCGCAGGGTATCAATCGCCCGGGGACGGCGCCCGATACTGTCTCGGGGGAGCGGTATCGGGCGTCATTTTCCTGAAGCGTCAGTTAATCAGTATGTTCCGGTGAGGGGCTTCAAGCGGCGGAGATTCACCTGCATCAGGGAGTCGGCCCGGTCATATGCGAGAACGCCGTCGCGTTTGAGTTGGGAGAAGGCACGGCTGACGGTTTCGAGTGTCAGGCCAAGATAATCAGCGATCTCGAGCCGCGTCATCGGCACGCGGACAAGCCCGCCACCCGATACCGGACGATCTCCATTCGACTGTTGGGCATCAGCGGGAACAAGATCGAGAATAAAACTCGCAACCCGTTCGACAGCGGATTTTCGGCCGAGAAGCAAAGCGTGATCATGCAACCCGCAGACCTGAGCCTTGAGTTGTTCGACGAGGAACAACTTCAGCGGAAGAGAGCGATCGACGACGCTGCGGTCATATCCCATGACATGAACCGGAGTAAGGGCTTCGGCGGAGCTATGATACCGACTGGTCGGGGTGATGCCGAAGACTTCTTCCGGGCCGAGAATTTCGCAAATCTGGCGGCGCCCGTCGGGCAGGAGTTTCGACAGCATGATCTTGCCGTCGATAATCCGGAACAATGTTCGCGCCGACTCGCCCTCGCTCAGCACTGTCGCATGCGCGGGGAATTCCGCGAGGCGGCCGAGCCCCCGTAAATCGGTCGTAATGGACCCATCAATGCCATCCAGCAGCGCGCCCGTGAGCGCACCGTTGCTGCGCGGTGGCAGGGGAGCATGGTCGAGCCGATGCTGCGGATGCTGAGAAAGCTGCGACATAACGAGACCCCGGTTTGGGGAAGAAGGACGAGCAAGTCCGTGCATCAAAACGGACGCAGTTCTTCTTCCCGATTTTGTTATGCTAGATGCGGAGAAGACCGAATAAATCAGGAGCCTTCCCTAATCAGTGTTACGACGAAGCCGGAACGGGACTTGTCCCGGAACTTCTCAGAAAACACGCTCAGGCAGGAGAATACACAATCCTGACGAGATCGGCGGTGTTGCGCGCGCCAAGTTTTTCCATGATTCGGGCGCGATGCACTTCCACCGTGCGCGGGCTGATCCCAAGCTGGCGACCGGCCTCTTTGTTGGATGCACCCAGTGCAATCCGCTCGAGCACCTCGCGCTCGCGCGGCGTCAGGCGATCACCCCCCGGAACCGCGAAGCTCGTTGTCCCATCGCCGTTTTCACTGCGCTTGGGCGAGAGAGCAGCGCGGGCGCGACTGACGACGCTATCAGCTTCGCAGGGCTTCATCATGAAATCACGAGCCCCTTTTTTCATGGCGCTGACAGCTGTCTCGACGTCTGCCCGACCGGCGGTGACGATGATCGGGGCGACAATGCGATGGCCCAACTCACCGAGAACATCAAGGCCTGGCGGGTTTGAGATATCGGCATCAAGCACGATACAACTTGGTGATTTCTGGCGCGCTGCTGCGAGAAGTGCATTACCGTCGGAAAATGACGTTACACGATACCCCTCACTTTCAAAACCGTGTGCCAAGGCGTTCCGGAACGCCAGATCCTTGTCGGCAATAAAAATATTTCGATCAACAGCAGAATTCATGCTCATTGTACTCTCCTCAGTACGATCCGTTCATCGCGACTTGCGGAGTGAAAGCGCGCCCGCCCCCTACGGCAAGCATCACTCATGAAGGTTGGTTCTCGTGTCCGTACAAACCAAAGAACCCACTCGGGTAGAAAACGGTTGATGCACGAAAAGGTTGCGTAGTTCCGCTTCCGAAAATTTCCGAATTCATTAATTTTTTGGTTAAATTGCCAAGCTTGCAACCGAAAGAGGGTCAATTTCGCGCAATACGTGAAAAACGGAGGTCAATGATCTGGTATCTACCGTATGAGCGCTTTCGCCAGACGACGGGTTGCTTCGGTGAGATCGTCCGCCTTGCGGGCAAAGCAGAGTCGCAAATAGCTGCCGCCATTGGTGTCAAATGCAAAGCCGGGAGCAAGGCCGACATTGGCTTCGTCAATCATGCGTTTGGCGAGCGCCAGCGAATCGGTTTCGCCAGCGACGCTGAAATAGAGATAGAACGCGCCTTCGGGCTTTGCGAATTGAATATTGTCGAGATGCGCAAGCCCGTCACAGACGATCTCGCGGCCTTGCTTCGCCCGGGCGATCTGATGGGCGACAAAGCTGTCCCCGTGATCGAGGGCAGCAATGGCCCCGCGCTGCAGAAAAGTTGCAACACCGGAACTCGAATATTGAATCAGGTTTTCGGCGGTCTGTGCCAGCGCGGGCGGACATTCGAGCCAGCCAATGCGCCAGCCGGTCATGGCCCAGTTTTTCGAGAAGGTCTGCACGAACATGACGCGGTCATTCTCGTCCATAATGTCATGGAAAGAGGGCGCGCGCTTTGACCCGTCGAAAACGAATTTGCCGTAGATTTCGTCGGCAATGATCCAGAGCCCGTGCTTGCGGGCCAAAGCCAAGGTTGCTGAAAGCTCGGCCTCCGTCGCCGTCCAGCCCGTCGGGTTCGAGGGTGAATTGATGATGATGGCTTTGGTTTTCGGGGTGATCGCGCTTGCCAAGCGATCTGTATCCAGCAGCCAGCGGCCGTTCGGGCCGTCCGTGAGCGCCATCGGAACCATGACGGGCACGGCACCGACAACTTTCGCGCAGCCGACAAAATTCGGCCATGCCGGGCTTGGCACGAGAATTTCGTCTCCGGTTGTCAGCGCCATCCGCATGGCGATCTGCAAAGCGTGCATCCCGCCAATGGTGCAGAGGAACCGCTCCGGTCCCAGCTCCTGATCATAAAGCGCACTCATATAGCGCGAAACGGATGCACGAAAATCCGGAATGCCGAGGTTCGGCGTGTAGAAGGTTTCCCCTGCCGCAAGCGAACGGGTGGTCGCATCACTGATGAAGGAGGGTGTCGACATGTCGCCTTCCCCCGCCCAGAGCGGAATGAGTCCCGGGCGGCCCCAACCATATTTGAACACTTCAATAATCCCGCTCACCGGCGCGGCGAGTGCTTCGGGAGAGAGGGAGTCCAAAAATTCTGTGGAAGGCGAGGGTATTTTTGACATGATCATGATCCGGTAAGGTGAATTACTTGCTTTGTCCCATACTCCGCGGCATCTGGCCAGAGGGACAAAAGGCCAGTTGACTTTTTTGGCGCGACAGTCCGGATTGGGTGCGAAGGGGAGTACCCATGCTGGACGGTTGGATCGTCGTTTTGGCGGCGCTAGTCTATCTTTGCGTTTTGTTTGCGGTCGCCCATTTCGGCGATACGCGGGGCGGCGCGTGGGTGAAAGGCCGCTTCCGCTCGACACTCTATGCACTTACGCTCGCGGTTTACTGCACGTCATGGACGTTTTTCGGATCCGTCGGCCTTGCATCCGCTACCGGATATGATTTTCTTGCCATCTATGTCGGGCCTATCCTGCTGATCGGGCTTGGCTCCCCCTTGATCCGCCGGATTGCCCGGCTTGCCAAATCCCAGAATATCACCTCCGTCGCTGATTTCGTCGGCGCGCGTTACGGCAAGAGCCAACGGGTTGCGGCGATTGTTGCGGTCATCGCCGTGATCGGAACCATCCCCTATATCGCGCTGCAACTGAAAGCGATTTCATCCTCCATCAAAACCATCCTCGAGGCACATGATCCCGGCACGATGGGCGCGGCTGGTGCGGCATTCGGCGACCTCGCTTTGCTTGTCGCTTTGATCCTCGCCGCCTTCACCACCGCCTTCGGCACCCGCCATATCGACGCCCGCGAGCATCATCATGGCTTGATGTTTGCCATCGGCGTGGAATCGGCGATTAAACTTCTGGCCTTCCTGATTGCCGGATTTTTTATCTCGTATGTTATGTTCAACGGGGTTGGCGATATTCTCGCGCAGGTCGCGGCACGGCCGGACATTGTGCCATTTCTCGACCGAAGCAGCGGTATCGCCAATCTCTTGACGATGGCGATGCTGTCGATGCTGATCATCCTGCTTTTGCCGCGGCAATTCTACGTGACGATTGTCGAGAATACCCATGAGGCAGATATCAAGCGTGTTGCGTGGATGTTTCCGCTTTATCTTGTCCTGATCAATCTTTTCGTGATTCCGATTGCACTGGCTGCCAATCTGACGTTTGCGCCCGGAGCGATTGACCGCGATATGGCCATTCTGCATCTTCCGCTCGCGCATGGCGACGGGCTGATCACGCTGATCGTTTTTTTGGGCGGATTATCGGCAGCAACGGCGATGGTGATTGTTGAGTGCGTTGCCTTAGGAACAATGGTCTCGAACGACCTTGTCATGCCGGTAATCCTGCGTCGGCGGGCGGCCCTCTCGGCTGCCGCGCAGGATATGAGCCGCGCATCCGGCGATCTGGGCGGGCTGGTTCTTGCGATCCGGCGCATTGCGATCATCCTGATCATCCTCGCAGGCTATGCGTATTTCCGTGCGACGAGTGCGGCGGCGCTGGCCTCCATAGGGTTGATGTCGTTTGCGGCCATCGCGCAAATCGCGCCGGCGTTTTTCGGCGGGCTTTTCTGGCGGCGCGGCAATGCGCTGGGCGCAACCGCAGGCTTGATTTCGGGCATCACCATGTGGACCTATACGCTGGCGCTGCCGAACCTTGCCGACCCGGCGTCGGTCGGTCTCGACCAGCTCCTGCGTAACGGACCGTTCGGTCTGGAATTTTTGAAGCCGACTGCCTTGTTCGGCTCGGAGCTCTCGCTGATCACCCATGGCGCACTCTGGAGTCTGGGCGTGAATGTGCTGGCCTATATCGGCTTTTCGCTGCTCCGTCGGGCGACACCAATCGAGCGGCTTCAAGCGACAATGTTCGCGGCTCCCGGGCGTGCGCCGATTGCGCGAAGTCTGAAACTCTGGCGGAGTTCGCTGACACTCGGCGAGCTTAAAGCAGCAGTCGCGCGCTATCTCGGTGCCGAGCGTACGGAGCAGGCTTTTGCGAGCTTTGCCGGGAGTGATCGTGATGACGGGCGCGAGGCGGATATCCATGCGCTCCGCTTTGCCGAGCATCAGCTGGCCTCGGCGATTGGTGCGGCGTCGTCGCGGCTGGTTTTGTCGCTGCTTCTCAGACGCCGGGATGTGACCAAGGCCGACGCACTCAGGCTACTGGATGATGCGTCAACCGCGATCCAGTATAATCGTGATCTGATCCAGCACGCGTTCGACCATGTCAGGCAGGGAATCACCGTTTTTGACAAGGATATGCGGCTGATGTTCTGGAACCATGAATTCCAGACCTTGTTCGAACTTCCGGATGCGTTGGCACGAACGGGTGTCGGGCTTGACGAGATTGTCGGCCATGCCGCCCGCAGCGGTCTCTTCGGACCGGGGCAACCGGAGCGGATTGCGGCTGTGCGTCTCGATGCCTTTGTGCGTCACGATGCGCCTGTCCGGATGCCGATGGAGAAGACCGGAGCGGTGATCGAGCTTCGCTCGGCGGATCTTCCGGATGGCGGCATTGTCACGACCTATACCGACATCACCGCCATGGTTCGTGCCGAGGAAGCGCTCGAGCGGCGCGTGGAAGAGCGGACGCAGGAATTGCAGCACCTCAATACGGAACTCGAACAGGCAAAGGCTGTTGCCGAAGCGGCGGACCAGTCGAAAACGCGGTTTCTGGCGGCGGCAAGCCATGATATTTTGCAGCCGCTGAATGCGGCGCGCCTGTTCGTCTCCTCGCTACTGGATCGTGATCGTGGCACGGGCGATCCGCAGCTTGCCAATCATATCGGCGCGTCGCTCGAAGCCATCGAGGATATTCTGACGACCTTGCTTGATATTTCTCGGCTTGATGCGGGGGCCTTGAAGCCTGAAATCAGCGCGTTCAGGCTCTCCGATATCCTAAGTGCGCTGCAAACCGAGCTCGAGCCGCTGGCGCGCGAAAAAAATCTGGACCTCGTCCATGTGCCAACCACCCTCGTGGTGCGCTCGGACAGGCGGCTCTTGCGCCGTCTCATCCAGAACCTCCTCTCCAACGCGATCAAATATACGCCCGAGGGCCGCGTTCTGATGGGGTGCCGGAGAGCGGGGAAATCTGTCCGGATCGAAATATGGGATACGGGCATCGGTATTCCGGCGGCAAAGCGCAAAACCATCTTCGAGGAATTCCAGCGGCTTGATCAGGGAGCCAAGGTCGCTCGCGGTCTTGGCCTCGGATTGAGTATTGTCGAGCGGATCGGGCGGCTTCTCGGGCATCGGGTTCGCGTGAAGTCATGGCAGGATAAGGGCTCGATGTTCTCGGTCGAGGTGCCGGTCGCGCCTGCCTCGACGGCGAAGCGGGTGCCGGAACGGGCTGCTTCCGCTGCGCCTCTCGGGTCATTCAACGGTCTGCCGGTTCTGGCAATCGACAATGACCCCGCCATTCTGGACGGTATGAATACGCTGCTCTCGGGGTGGGGATGCGCGGTTCAGGTTGCATCAAACGGGGAAGAGGCTGAAAAGTGCGCGAGCGATCCGGATCATAGGCCAACGGTGATCATTGCGGATTATCACCTCGACGAGGGCGATGGCCTCGCCGTGATCGGCGCGCTACGAAGCATGCTGGGGAGCGATATTCCCGCCATTCTGCTCACGGCGGACCGCTCGCTCGCCGTGCGGGACGCCGCGGTCGAAGCCGGGATCACCGTGCTACACAAGCCTTTGAAACCCGCGGCGTTGCGGGCGCTTCTCACACAGTGGCGGTGAATGATCAGAGGATGGAAAACGGCGCGCGCCCGCTCGTGATCGCGTCGGCGAGAAGATCAAGCCTGTCCTGCCCCCAGAACACTTCGCCGCGCCGGACATAGCAGGGCGAACCGATCACATTTGCGGCAATCGCCTCCTCAGCATTCCGCGTATAGATGGCCTCAGCATCCGGCCCGGCGGCGGCCGCGAGAATTGGTGCTGACGGATAGCCCGCCCGATCAAGCATCTCTGCCAGCACGGCGGCGTCCGCGATGTTGCGGTCCTCCGCCCAGACAGATGAGAAAGCGGCGCGGATGAACGCATCGGGGTCGTGTCCGGCAGTGATCAGCGCAATCGCAGTCTTGTCGGCAAGGCGGGGATCGCACGGAAAATAGCGGGGCTTGAGCGTGAGCGGCAGCGCACGCTTGTCGCGCCAGCGTTGCAATTCGAACCAGCGGTAATTCTGCCGGGCAGGGTGCCTCTTGGCGAGCACAAGTCCGCCCGTCTCGTCAAAAACGGATTGCAGAAAGATCGGCTTGAACGTGACATCGAGCCCGTTCGTTGCAGCGAGCTCCATGAAAGTGGCATGCCCGAGATAGGCCCAAGGTGAAATCAGGGAGAAGTAATAGTCGATTTTCTCGCGCATGACGCCTCACCCCTTGTAAAACCGGCCGCCCGACGCCGCCATGGCGCGGAGGGCGGCATTCGGCTCGAAACGCTTGCCGAAGCGCTGCGCGAGATCATCACAGAGCGCAACAAACGCCTTGGCGCCCATGCCGTCGATCATCGAGAGCGGGCCTCCGGTGAACGGCGCAAAGCCGAAGCCGAGGATCGCGCCGACATCCGCCTCGCGCGGGTCGGTGATGATGTTCTCTTCAACCGAGCGGGCCGCCTCGAGCGCTTGGGTCGCGAGAAAGCGCTGTTTCAACACGGTGACGTCAATCGTGTCCGGATCGAGACGGGTCTTCTGGAACGCTGACAGGCCGGGCCACAGGGTTTTCGGGCCCTTTTCGGGATAGTCATAAAAGCCCTTGCCGTTTTTGCGGCCAAGCCGGCCCTGCTGCTCAACGAGGGTTTCAAGCATCGCATCCTGCACGGGATTGACAGCGTCGGGGCCGAGCTGGGCCTTTGTTGCTTTCAGAATTTTGTAGCAGAGATCAATCGCGACCTCGTCGGTCAGCGAGAGCGGGCCAACCGGCATTCCCGCCATGCGGGCGGCATTCTCGATCATCGCCGGAGGAACACCCTCGTCGAGCATCAGATGGCCCTCGAGCAGATAGTTCAGCACGCAACGATTGGCGAAGAAGCCGCGTGCATCATTGACGACGATGGGTGTCTTCTTGATTGCGCGGACAAAATCGAAGGCGGTTGCCAGTGCCCGCTCTCCCGTCTGCTTCGTCGTGATGATCTCGACGAGCTGCATCCGGTCGACGGGTGAGAAGAAATGGATGCCGATGAAATCTGCCTGACGGGAGAAGGATTTTGCGAGCCCGCCAATCGGCAATGTCGAGGTGTTGGAGGCGAAGATCGTCGACGGGTCCATCGCGGCTTCGGCCTTGCGGATCGCCTCGTCCTTTACGGACGGATCTTCGAACACGGCTTCGATGACGAGATCACAGGTCTTGAGCTGCGCATAATCCGCGGTTGGCGTGATAAGGCCGAGCAGCGCATCACGTGCTTCCGGCAAGGCGCGATTTTTGGCAATCAGACCGGAAATCACCTTGTCGGCGTGCGCTTTGCCCTTGTCGGCTGAAGCCTGATCGCGATCGATGAGGATCACCTCGATCCCGGCAAGTGCCGAGACATAGGCAATACCTGCCCCCATAAATCCGGCCCCGATAATCCCGACACGTTTCGGCGCGGAAGCGGGGATTCTTGCCGGACGCCGCGCGCCCTTGTTGAGCTCCTGCATCGAGATGAAGAGCGTCCGGATCATGGCGGCTGCTTCTGGCGTTTGCAGGATATGCGCGAAATAGCGGCTCTCGACGCGTAGGCCGAGATCCATCGGCAGCTGCAGACCTTCATAGACAGATTGCAGCAACGCTTTGGCGGCTGGATAATTGTCAAAGGTTTCGCGGCGACAAATGGCGCTTGCGGCAGGCCATACCGTCATGCCCTGCGGCGAATAGACCTTGCCGGACGGCGGACGGAACCCCTCCTGATCCCAAGGCTGGACGGATTTGATGCCCTCGCGCAAAATAGCTTTCGCACGGGCAAGAAGGTCACGTTTGGGTACAATCGCATGAACGAGATTGATCGCCTTCGCCGCGTCAGGCTTGAGCTGGTCGCCCTTCATCATCATGAGAAGCGCATCGCCGGTTGGGGCCAAGCGCGCGACGCGCTGCGTGCCGCCGGCACCGGGGAAAATGCCGATTTTGATTTCAGGCAATCCGACACGGGTTTTCGCATCATCGGAAACAAGGCGATGGTGACAGGCAAGCGCAAGCTCGAACGCGCCGCCGAGGCAGACGCCGTTGATCGCTGCCACAAAAGGTTTGCCGCAGGTTTCGAGTTTGCGGAGCAGAAGTGTCAAACGCCGCGATTCATCAAAAAAAGACTGCATTGCGGCGGCTTCACCGCGGGCGGGCACCTGCTCATGATAGGTCTTCAGCAGGCCCTGGATCATTTTGATATCAGCCCCGCCGGAGAAACTATCGGGCTTGCCGGATATGATCACGCACCCCTTGAGTGTTGCATCCTCCGAGACATGGTCAATCACGTCGGAGAGTTCAGCCATGGTGACGTCGGTGATGACGTTCATGGCTTTGCCGGGCATATCCCATGTCAAGGTGGCGATACCGTCGGCATCGACATCGAAGTCAAACTGGGTGAGGGGGGAAAGTGTCATGGTCACACCCGTTCGATGATTGTTGCGGTACCCATTCCGGCACCAATACAGAGTGTAATCAGGGCCGTTTTCTTGCCGGTCCGCTCCAACTCGTCGAGCGCCGTGCCGACGAGAATCGCTCCCGTCGCACCGAGAGGGTGACCGAGCGCGATGGCGCCGCCATTCGGATTAACAAGGGCCGGATCAACCCCGAAGGCTTGAATAAACCGCAAAACCACAGCCGCGAATGCCTCGTTGACCTCGAAAAGATCAATATCGGCAATGCTCATTCCCGCCTGTTTGAGTAGTTTTTTTGTCACATCGACAGGGCCTGTCAGCATGAGCGCGGGGTCGGAACCGACATTGGCGAAAGCGCGGATCCGGGCGCGCGGTTTCAACCCGGCCCGCTTGCCCGCCTCGGCATTGCCCAGCAGCACGGCGGCAGCACCATCAACGATGCCCGACGAATTGCCGGCATGATGCACATGGCGGATCGCTTCGATCTCGGGATGTGCCTGAATACCCACCGCTGCAAAACCGCCCTGCTCGGCCATTACCGCAAAGGACGGCTTCAATCCACCAAGCGACTGCATATCGGTTTTCGGACGACGATGCTCGTCATGATCAAGGAGGGTCAGACCGTTCACGTCGCGCACGGGCACGACCGCGCCCGAAAACCGCCCCTCATCCCATGCCCGTGCGGCACGTTGCTGGCTCTGCATCGCAAACGCGTCCACATCCTCGCGGGTGAAGCCGTATTTGGTCGCGATCAGATCTGCCGACACACCCTGCGGCATGAAATAGGCCGGAATGGCGATGGCCGGATCAGCCGCCCATGCACCGCCTGACGCGCCGAGGCCGACGCGACTCATTGATTCCGCGCCGCCTGCCAGAGCCATGTTCTGCTGGCCGGACATGATTTGCGCTGCCGCAAAATTCACGGCATCAAGACCGGACGCACAAAACCGGTTGATCTGCACGCCCGGCACCGAAATGCCATAGCCCGAGGCCAATGCCGCCGCGCGACCAATATTGCCGCCCGCCTCGCCAACCGGATCCACACAACCGAGCACGACATCATCGATTTGATGGGGATCGAGCGCGTTGCGTTCGCGGATTGCGCGCAGCGGAACCGATGCGAGCGCAAGGGCGGTGACCTCATGGAGCGACCCATCAGGCTTGCCACGACCGCGGGGCGTTCGGGCATGATCGAAAATAAAGGCATCGGCCATTTCTGGCTCCTTGATCGGGCGGGAAATTCAAACATGGACTTTATCACAGTGCCGTGCGTTGCGGCGCATGACAAGAAGAAGCCCAAATATAATCCAAAAAAAAGCCCTCCATGCGGAGGGCACTTCTCAAATGCGGGGAAACCCCCACATTGTCATTGTTCGATACGTATAAAATCCGACCTGAGGATCAGGCTGCAATCTTTTGCGATTTTTTAAGCTCTGCAATGGCTGTTTCAATTTCAGCCTTCTGCCGCTCGAGATGCTTCAACTGGTCATTGATCTGGGTTTTTGTGAGCTTGAGGTTGTTTGCCGTCTTGCCCGAGCCTTCAGCGGCCAGCATGGCGCGAATTTCCGTTAGCGTGAAGCCGAGCGACTTGCCGCGCAGGATTGTTGCAAGGCGCTGTTTCGTGACTTCGTTGTACAGCCGTGTGGTGCCGGAACGCCGTGGTGTGATCAAACCACGATCCTCGTAAAACCGGAGGGTACGAAGCGTAACATCGAATTCACGCGCCAAATCTCCGATTGTGAAGGTATGGCCCTCATTTTTTGCTGCCGCTTTCTCACGAAGTCGGGCGGCCGGCGTCAGCGGCACTGTAGCACTTTTTAATTTTACTGAAGAATTTTTCACAACTCAACTCCGTCACTCTACAATTTCTGTCAAATCACAATGACCGTTAGGTCAACAATTCAACGTTACTAGAACGCTTATTAACCATTTTATTCCTGTAAGCAATATTGCACATCAGGTAATTTACATAAATTTTTTAAATGATTACGAGAAAAATACCGCCCGTTTATAAAAGCTTAGAAGAAAAATTGATCGACTGAATAATCCCGCGCCAGCAATTAACGTTGATAAAATTAACACTTAATTAACCAAGAATCTTCATAGATTTACGGCCATGGAGCCTGCATTTCTGGTGGGCTTCCCCGAAATTGGTACACGTCCTTTTTGACGTCACATGGGTCAATTTGATGCAGAGCAGTATGTCCGGTGATGACCGAAAAGCCTCGTCGAAACCCTCTTTTCTGTATGGCAGCACGGCTTCAAAGCGTGAAAAAGCTGCACAGCATGCCACTGGGGGAAAAATATATTCACCTGAACAAATGCCCTCCTTTGTTCCGCTTGGGCATGATCAAGCGGAACATCCCGGAATGTCACAGCAAGGGTTCGAAATTGAACTGCAAAGCATACTCGATGAAATCGCCGCCCGTTCACGTCGACTGCGACTGAAACACCCGCAAAATGACGCGGGAAATACCAATGGCACGAACGCCGATTTCCCGAACCGCTCGCATCCGGTTTCGGAAGCCGTGGACCGGTTGCTGGACGAATTCGCACATTTTGAGGCTTTACTCGGTGAAGATCCGCGGCTTGATCATTTGCGATTTTCCATTCTGACACTCGACTCCTGCATTGCGCGATTGAATTATCGCCATGTCGATATCCGGCAGTCGCCGGGAATCGAGGCTATCATTGCCCGGATCGAAGCCGATCTGAAGGCCCTCGACCGGCAAATCCGGGATGAGACAAGCGTCACGCAAGAGACTTCTCCGAACCATGACGCCACACTCGATATCACGCTCATTCAATTATCGGAGGCGATTCTCGGACTCAGCGATAAAGTGGGCCGCCTGACCGATAACCAGGAGCAGATCGCAGCACATACCGTGAATTTGGGAGCACTTAAAAATTCCGTCGCCGCAATTTCAGCGGCAACCCTTGATCAAGTCGGTCGCCAAATAGCCGGAATCGATACCCGCTTTGGAACGCTGGATCAGGGCCTGACGCGGTTAAGCGAGCAGATGAACGCTATACATGCCCAACTTGCAGAACCAACCCCGCGCTCCGAGCCAAACAGGCCGCAGGATTCACATGTGGCATCGGAAGAGCTGAAATCCCATATCGCTTCATTGCAAGACAGGATGTCGAAAAGCGGACAACAGAATTTCGCTGCAATGTCGGCCGTTTTGGCAGGCACGGAAAGAATTCTAGAGCGCGTATCACGGGTTGAAGACTCGGTTAAAGCAGAACTCAAAAGGCATGAGTTTGTATCGCAACCGTCACGATTGAAACCGTCCTCACCCTCCGAAACGGGCAATGCACTTGATCCGCGTGCGGTCATCAAGGCCGCGCGCGCAGCAGTTGCCCGTGCGCGAGAAGAAGCCGGCCTGGAGCTCGATGCCTCCCAGCAGAAGATCGGTCCGAAGTCCTTTGCCGACCCGCTTGGGGCGTGACATGGCACTGAAAATGGCGGAAGCATTCTGGCACTGATAAACAAATCAGGCTGAACATGTCCGTGCCGTTTTGCAGCGTAAAGGCCCATCGATGGATTTTTATTTTCCGATTGCTGAACACGTCATCAGTTTGCCTCTTCTGCTGATCGCAAGTGGTTGTGTTGGTTTCGTTTCCGGGTTGTTCGGCCTTGGTGGCGGATTTCTGATGACGCCGATTCTGATGTTTCTCGGCGTTCCGTCATCGGTTGCCGTTGCAACGGGCTCCGCCCAGCTCGTCGCCTCGTCGAGTTCGGGCGCGTTATCCGCTCGACAACAAGGCACGATCAATTTTCGACTTGCGGTGGTTTTGTTGATCGGGGCGATGATCGGAACAGCCGCCGGAATTTGGTTCTTTAATCTGATGGGACGATCAGGCCTGCTTGAGCCGGTCATCACCGGCACCTATATCGTGCTGCTCGGCGGCATCGGCCTATCCATGCTGCGCGAGAGCATCGTTGCACTACACAATAAGTCCTCGGGCACCAACCTGCAGCATGGGCCATTGCAACACTGGTTCGCCTCGCTGCCGTTCCGCTATGAATTCACGGAGCTGAATGTTGTGATCAGCCTTGTGCCACTCCTCGGCACGGCGACCCTCATCGGATTTATCGGCGCGGTTCTCGGCGTCGGTGGCGGGTTCATGATGGTCCCGGCCTTGATCTATATTTTCCGGGTCCCCGCCAGAATTGTTGTTGGTACATCGCAATTCCAAATTCTTTTTACCATGATCGCAGCAACCATGATGCATGCCGCGCTCAACCATTCCGTCGATCTCCTGATGGCCGTTCCTCTGATTATCGGGGCGGTAATCGGCGCACAATTCGGTGTTCTGGCGGGGAAAAAGATCCAAGGTCCGGCATTCCGACTTGCTTTGGCCGTGCTGATCCTCGCCGTTGCGCTCCGGTTCGCCGGAATGGTGATTGGTGATCTGATCGGCATGAACCCCGCCACCCCTGTCGAGATCGCGCCAACGGGCACACCCGTCTTGCCATGGGTGCAATGGGTTGCGGATCAGGCGGCATCACAGGGCTTTCTCTATGGTCTGGCAACCGTGTTGCTGGCCTTGGCCGCCGGATGGCTCGGGACTATTCGCCTGAAACGGCATTGACCTTTTCATAGGTCTGCGGCATCCCGTGGCCATGAGCATGATCTTTTCAATTCCGAAAACCGCGTTTCTGCTGGGTATTGGCGGGCTAATCCCGTTTGCGGGCCTCGCCTGTCTCTCGGGCGTTGACCTGTCGGCCCATGGGCTTGCGCCCGATGTAGTTCACTCGGCGCTGACATCCTACGCCGCCCTGATCGCCTCCTTCATTGGTGGCGTGCGCTGGGGATTGGCCGCCGTGCGCCGCCCGGGCGAGTCCCGCGACTTTATCCTGTCCGTTCTGCCATCGTTGATCGCCTGGGTGGCACTTGCATTGCCGCGACCCGCCGATCTTCTGACGCTGATGGTCTTGTTCACGGCGATGGGGATTGTCGATACGGTTTCACAGAATGACACCCTCATTCCGGAATGGTATCGCAGGCTCAGAATGATCCTGACACTCGGCGTTGTCGGCAGTCTGACAATCGCGGTGGTGCTGTCGCCTTGAGTATTCGAACCCTAGTGCAAAACGCGGGTTTGTGATGGCATATCCAGCGAAAATGCCGGAATATCGATGAGAAAGCGTTCCCCGTCGGCGTTTTCCATCTCATAGGTGCCAACCATGATGCCCTGCGGCGTCTCGAGCGGGCACCCGCTCGTATAGGTGAAACTGCCGCCCGGCGTTAGACAGGGCTGTTCGCCAACGACACCCTCGCCGCGCACTTCATGCAATTTGCCATTGCCGTCGGTGATTTTCCAATGCCGGTTGCGGAGCGTGACGATCTCGTCGCCCTTATTGACGATCTCGACCGTATACGACCAGAAATATCGCCCGATCGAGGTGGATGACTGGTCCTCCATAAAGGCAGGTTTGACGCTAACCTGAATATGTCGGGTAACGGCACGGTACATGATGAACGATCCTGCTTCGGGGCCTCCGCCATCAATGGCGAGACCAATTACGGGTCTTTGGTAGCGAATTCAAATCCTTGTCGTCAACACCGAGGAGAAACCTCGCCGTCGTGTGGGACGCATTCGGGCCTTGCCAAGACAAAACGCCCTGCCCAAAGAAAACGCCCTGCCGATGCGAAACCGACAGGGCGTTAGATTTGTGAGATGAGCGAAGCGGCTTACTTGCCTGCTTCGTCCTTCTTGTTGGCTTTCTTCAAGGCTGCGCCGAGAATGTCACCGAGCGAGGCACCGGCATCCGCCGAGCCGTACTGGGCGATTGCTTCCTTCTCTTCGGCCATTTCCAGCGCCTTGATCGACACCGACACCTTGCGTGACTTGCGGTCGAAGCTGATGACGCGTGCATCAATCTTCTCGCCGGCAGCAAAGCGCTCAGGGCGCTGCTCTGCACGGTCACGGGCCAGATCATTGCGCTTGATGAAGGTCGAGAAGTCGGTGCCCGCAATACGGACGTCGATGCCGCCTTCCTTCACGCCCATCACTTCACACGTCACAATCGAACCCTTCTTGAGGTCGCCGGCTTCGTCACCGGAGGCTGCGCCTGCGGTTGACGAGGTTGGTGCGCCCGCGCCGGTCAATTGCTTGACACCGAGCGAGATGCGTTCCTTCTCGACATCGACGTCGAGAACCTGCGCCTTGACCATGTCACCCTTCTTGAAGTCCTCGATCACCTGCTCGCCCGGACGGCTCCAGTCGAGATCGGAAAGGTGGACCATGCCGTCGACATCGCCTTCGAGGCCGATGAACAGACCGAATTCAGTCTTGTTCTTGACTTCGCCTTCGACAATCGAACCGGCCGGATGGTTCTGGGCAAATGCTTCCCAAGGATTCTGGAGCGTCTGCTTGAGACCGAGCGAAATACGACGCTTCGAGGCATCGACTTCGAGGATCTGCACTTCGACTTCCTGCGAGGTCGAAACGATCTTGCCGGGATGCACGTTCTTCTTGGTCCAGGACATTTCGGAGACGTGGATCAGCCCCTCAATGCCCGGCTCGAGTTCAACGAATGCACCGTAATCGGTGATGTTGGTAACGCGTCCCGAGAAGCGTGTCTCGATCGGATACTTCGCCTCGATGCCTTCCCACGGATCAGCAAGCAATTGCTTGATGCCGAGCGAGATGCGGTGAGTGTCATGGTTGATCTTGATGATCTTGACCTTGAGCTGCTGGCCGATGGTGACGACTTCGCTCGGGTGGTTGACACGACGCCACGCCATATCGGTGACATGGAGCAGGCCGTCAATGCCGCCGAGATCGACGAATGCGCCGTACTCGGTGATGTTCTTGACGGTACCGTCAACGGTCTGACCTTCCTCGAGGTTTGCCACGAGTTCGGTACGGGCCTCTGCGCGGGTCTCTTCGAGAACCGAGCGACGCGATACGACGATATTACCACGACGACGATCCATTTTCAGGATCTGGAATGGCTGCGAAATGCCCATGAGCGGGGCGACATCGCGGATCGGGCGGATATCAACCTGGCTGCGCGGCAAGAAGGCCGTGGCCCCGTCGAGATCGACCGTATAGCCGCCCTTGACGATGTTGAAGATAACGCCGTTGACCTTTTCTTGCTTCTCGTAGGCCTGTTCGAGCTTGACCCAGCTCTCTTCGCGGCGGGCCTTGTCACGCGAGATGACAGCTTCACCGAGCGCGTTTTCGATGCGCTCAAGATAGACTTCAACCTCGTCACCGACGACGAGCGCGCCTTCGCGGCCCGGACCGGCAAATTCACGAAGGGCGACGCGCCCCTCTGTCTTCAGGCCGAGATCGATAACGGCCATGTCTTTTTCAATGGCGACAATGCGGCCCTTGACGACCGAACCTTCGAGCGACTCATTGTCACCGAATGATTCCTGAAGCAGTGCGGCAAAATCTTCACGCGATGGCGTGTGTTTGGAAGCAGCGGACATTTGTTCTCCTGAAAGGACCCAGTTGGGCCAGGCGCCGACGGGTTTGTGTTAAAGGGCGCATCCCTCAACCGACGTGCCGCACTTGCGTGCGATACCACTGCCTTATCGGGCAGGCCGGCGCTGAACCGGCATCAGAATGCGTTTCGTTCGTGATCAGAAGCTGAACCGATCAGCGTGTCGCGCGTCCCGAAAGACGCTCTTCCACAATGCCGACGGCAACCCTGAAGGCAGCTTCTATATCGAGTTTGGTCGTATCGAGCAAGCGGGCATCTTCAGCTATGCGAAGAGGGGCTGTCGACCGCCCGGAATCGCGCGCATCGCGGCGATGAATATCGGCCAGAACATCCTCGAAACTGATCGGGTCGCCCGAACGCGACAATTCCAGCCAGCGGCGGCGGGCGCGCTCCTCGGATGTTGCAGTCACAAAAATCTTCACCTCTGCATCAGGGCAGATCACGGTTCCTATATCGCGGCCATCGAGAATAGCGCCGGGGCTCCGGCCCGCAAAATCCCGTTGCAACCCGATGAGCGCCTCGCGCACGGCGGGCAAAGCGGAAATCACGGAAGCAGCCTCGCCCATTTCGGCACCGCGCAATTTTTTCTCATCGAATGTTGCGGGATCCAACGCGCCGGCAATCCGCGCCGCCGCGTCCATATCATCCGGCGCAATCCCCTGATCCATCATGGTGCGCGCCACTGCCCGATAGAGGAGGCCCGTATCAAGGCACGGCCAGCCATAATGGGCTGAAAGCCGCCGAGAGAGCGTCCCTTTGCCGGAAGCAGCCGGGCCATCAATGGCGATCACCATGCCCGCACTCACGCGAACTGCGCGCCGAGATCACGCATTAGCCGCGTGAAAGCAGGGAAACTCGTGGCAATCATCCGCTCGTCATCAACACCCATCGGCTTGTCCGACGCCATGCCCATCACCAGAAAACTCATCGCGATCCGGTGATCGAGATGGGTCGCGACCATGCCGCCGCCGCGCACATCGCCCGCGCCCCCTGTCACGATCAGATCATCGCCGTCAATGGCGTGCCGGACACCGGCCTCGGCCAGACCATCCGCCACGGCCTGCAAGCGGTCGCTTTCCTTGACGCGAAGTTCCTGAAGCCCGCGCATCCGCGTCTCGCCCTGTGCAAACGCCGCTGCAACGGCAAGCACGGGATATTCGTCAATCATCGACGGGGCGCGCGCCGCCGGCACATCAACACCCTTCAAACTGGAATACCGGACCCGGAGATCGGCAACATCCTCGCCGCCTTCAATCCGGCGGTTTGTTTCGGTGATATCCGCCCCCATTTCGCGGAGCGTGGTCAGTAATCCGGTTCGCAACGGGTTCATCATGACCCCGATGATCGTCACGTCCGAACCGGGAACGATCAACGCCGCAACCATCGGAAAGGCCGCCGAGGACGGATCACCCGGCACAATAATCGGGCGTGTTTTCAACTCGGGCCGCCCCTGCAGCACGATCCGGCGGCCGTCATGTCCCTCATGCGTGACAGTGACATCCGCACCGAAGTAACGCAGCATTTTCTCGGTATGGTCGCGGCTGGCTTCAGCCTCGATAATCGTCGTGCGTCCCGGTGAATTGAGCCCCGCGAGCAGAATGGCCGATTTGATCTGTGCGGAGGCAACCGGCGTCTGATAGGTGATCGGCAACGGATCGGGCGTTCCTTTCAGCGTAATCGGACACCGTCCGCCCTCCGCCTGCGCCACGACCGTCACACCCATCTGCACCAATGGATCAAGAATACGCCGCATCGGGCGTTTGCGCAGCGAGGCATCGCCGTCAAACGTCGCCGTAATGTCATGACCGCCGACCACGCCCATCATCAGGCGCGAGCCTGTCCCCGCATTGCCGAAATCCAGCACCTTTTCGGGCGAACGCAACCCGCCAATGCCGACGCCACGCACCCGCCAATGGCCCTCGCCGAGCCGGTCGACCTGCGCGCCGAGCGCGCGGCAGGCATCCGCTGTGCGGAGCACATCATCGCCCTCGAGCAAGCCGGTGACCATCGTCTCGCCAATGCTGAGCAACCCGAAAATCATCGCCCGATGCGAAATCGATTTGTCGCCGGGCAAGGTGACTGTGCCCGTCAAAGCACCTGCACGGCGCGCGGAGAGGGGCTGGGGAGTGCCGGAATGGCTATTCGACATGAAACGCGTCCTGCTTGACTGGAAGAACAATTCGACACGGCGTCGAGCCGCATCACGCCATGCGCCACTAGCACAGGACGCGGAAGGCGTCATCCCGGAAGACACGCCGCATGACGCAATTCTGCGTAAAATGCGTTTTCCGTTTGACAGCGGACGCGCACGCGACTAACCCCTGCCCGATCATCAAAGAGAGGTACACCGTGGCCAAACCCGAACTTGGAACAAAGCGGCACTGTCAAAGCTGCGCCACAAAATTCTACGATCTTCAGAAAGATCCTATACTCTGCCCCAAATGCGGCGCGGTTTTTGTGCCGGCTTTGCTGCGCGGACAGCCTGAAATCGCCGCCAAGGCGGTCGATGACGAAGATGCGGATGTCGAAGTGCTCGGTGATGAGGTCGAACTCGTCTCGCTCGACGAAGTTGAAGCTGAAGAAACCGGCAAGGAACTGCCGATCGACGACGTCGATGTGGATGTCGAGATCGAAGACGATATTGACGATGACGAGACCTTCCTCGAGGAAGAGGAAGAGCGCGACGATGACGTTATCGATCTGATCGACGGCGATATCGAAAAGGACGAAGAAGTCTGAGTCAAAGCACTTGAGTAAGACGCGCCCCCCGTCTATAGACTTGGGGCGTTATCGGCGGGGCTCTTCACGTACCCCCCGTCAGATGAACCGGCGGGTGCCCAAATCCGCCGTCGAAACGGTTGGGGTCATAGCTCAGTTGGGAGAGCGCTTCAATGGCATTGAAGAGGTCGTCGGTTCGATTCCGTCTGGCTCCACCACCCTTCGCCTTCGGCTTCGGGTGGCTTACGCCACTTGGGGCGTTAGCCACCCGAAGGCGACCTTAGGCGAAGGAGTGCCGCCCGAAGCTTTAGCGAAGGGGGGCCGGTTCCACATGTATTATGTTTACCTAATCCAAAGTGAAACCGAAACTAATCAAAGATATATTGGTTATAGTACCGATTTAAAGCAGAGATTGTCAGATCATAATTCTGGCAAGTCTAAACACACCTCAAAATATATGCCGTGGAAATTGATCAGCTATCACGCTTTTGCTGACCAACAAAAAGCACATGAATTTGAATATTACCTGAAGACTGGTTCTGGTCAGGCATTTGCAAAAAAGAGGTTCTGGTAGCGATTCGCAAAAATGCTCAAAATTAGCCCATTCTTTGTATTTGAAAAGTTTTCTGTTATAATTTCAGACATTTAGATGGTTCGAGTCAATTAGGGTAAAATGCAAATTTCTGAGAGAAGTATTAAGCGTATAGGCGAAATTATTACGGGAGAAGCAAAACTCTCTCCGTACCGGTCAGGACCACAATTAATTGCGTTCTTTAACGAGCTTGGTGGCAATGATGTATATGGGCAAGGGTTTCCTTCTCGATGGCAATTCGCTGAGAACAGAATTCGTGAACGTAACGGCACGCCTGAGCTTCGAAAGGTCATTTTATCAGCATTGGATCCTCGTGATTTCTTGGATAAGGAATTAGATATCCAAGCTGCAGTAAATCATATCAATCAGTTTTTAGAATATGATGGCTACGAAATTGTGGTTCACGGCAAAGGATATGATGTAATAGACAAAACGCGTGGCGAAATACTTTTAGACATTCAACTTGAGCCAAGCCACCTTTCACACCAATTCATCAAAGAGCAGGTGGAAAAGTGTCGATCAAAAATTTCCCAAAATGATAATGACGGTGCGATTACTAATGCACGCTCGCTAGTGGAAGCTGTCTTACTATCTATTGAAAAAGAATTTGATAAAGACTCACCATGTTACGACGGCAATATGCCAAGACTATATAAGCGTGTTCAGAAGCATCTCAACCTATCTCCTGATAATGACAGTATCAGCCAAAGCCTAAAACAAACTCTTACTGGATTTGTCAGCATCATTGACGGGCTTTCTGGTTTAAGTAACAAAATGGGTGATCGACATGCTCGTGAATATAAACCCAGTAAACACCATGCAGTTCTATTGGTTAACTCTGCTATGACGTTCTCTAATTTTATATTTGATACCTATGCCTACCAAGACAAAAACCGAAAAACCGCATAGTTATGCGACAAGACCTTCGAATAGAAAAATGATCCTAATCTTATGCAATCCCTTTAAGAATTGATAACTTCGGTCCGAGGTTATTCCACTACCGACCACCACGCTTCGCCCCGATGGGGCTACGCGTGGTACAGCCACGGGCAGCATCATCGTCTTGGGCGAAGCCTGCGCGTCGGAGACTACCGCGTGCTGTATCACCTCGATCACGAAGCGCGGATCGTCTCGGTAGCCGCCATTGGACACCGCCGCGACATCTCCGACAACGAGAGCTGAACCGACCCGTTCCTTTGATAAAAACTTGCGTAAAATCCGTAATTTGGGCATAATGGAGAAAATCGGAGATGCTCCTATGATTACCGTTCCGTCCAGTGAGTTTTCAAAAAATTTCGGTCGCTATCGCGAGGCGGCGCAGCGGGAACCAATTGCTGTTACCAGCCATGATCGCGTGACAGGGTATTTTGTTTCCGGCTCGGAATATGACGCCTATTTGCGGTTGAAAGCGCAAATGCCGAAAGCATACGCCGTGGAAGAACTTTCCGAGGAGACCATTCAGGCAATTGCAGCCAGCAAAATGGATGCACGGCACGATCACCTCAACAGCCTGCTTGACGACTGATCCGCGATGGCGATTCCCGATCCGGAACCCGGCCTTGTGATTTCCTATGCGTATTTATGGTGCAGAGAGCATGATGCAGGACAGGAAGAAGGCCGCAAGAACCGCCCCTGCGTCATTGTGTTGTCGGTGGAAAAGCATGACACCGGCACCAAAGTAACTGTTGCGCCCATCACGCATTCACCGGCATCCGGTCAAAGACCATGTCTGGAAATCCCCCTGCGCGTGAAACAGCGCCTTGGCTTGGATGATCAACATTCATGGGTTGTACTTGACGAGATGAACGCGTTTTTATGGCCGGGTTATGATCTTCGCCCCATTCGCAGCAAGCAGGGTGGAATGGCGTATGGCTTCTTGCCGCCGCGTTTATTCAATCAAATCCGTACCGGCATTCTCGATATTTTCCTCAAGCGGCGCGGCAAAATAACGCCGAGAGATTAAGCCGCCATCGGACATCGCCGCGACATCTACAACGACGAGAGTGCCCCCCTCACTCGTCAATAAATTTGATCTCCCGCCGCGTGCCATTCGCCATGAGCACGTAGTGGCTGTCGTCCTGCGCGATTGTATCGATCTCCGAAGGCTCGTCGCCGTAAAATACCTTGATGATCCGAATTTCAGAACCGTCGGGCAGTGTGTAGGTCACGGATTGGGGATGGAATTTTTCCGCATCAAACGGCGCGTCAACTTCGTAAATGAACCACTCGCCGCGCTCATGCGTTTGGGAAGCGAAATAGCACGTCCCGGGTTCGCCGAGCTTGACCGCGGAGATGTGCCGTTCCGGATCAAACTGAATTTTCTCCAGAGGATGGGGCTCGCCATCGACAAAAATCTTGATATTGCCCGTCAGCCCGCTGTCATAATGCGTCGCGCCGGTCAGCCCGTCAAAAACCGCCTCGTCGATCCTTTTTGTCGTGATCGTATCCGCCAATTCCGCTGAAATTTCCTCGAAAATCAGGCTGACCCCGTCTCCCTCGACTGTGATTAGTGCCATCCCGATCGTCTCCGTCCATAAAACAATGCTGCCGATGAGGGTGTGTTAGTCCGATTTCCGCACGCAGACAATCGTTTGACGCAGCTGTAAAGAAAATGCACATCGCATCAGACCTCCCCGGACTTACCCCATGTTCAGCCTCTTACCTTGGCGCAAGCGCTACGGATACCAACCCGGCTTCGAGGATTTTCTCTTCGAAACCTTCCACGGCTTGGACCTTGAAAGCATCGTGCCGCGCGAGGATCTTGGTGTCGAACGCCAGCGTTCCGCCGCCAACGCCACCTATTACCAGCCTATTTCCTGCCGCAATATGCGGTTTGTCCTGCGGGAAGCAGGGAAACTCGGGAGCAATTTTCAACATTTCGTCGATATCGGCTCGGGCAAGGGCAAAGCCTGTATTTTTGCTGCGCGGAGCGGCATGTTCGCGGCGGTGACAGGAGTGGATTTTTCGGCGC
>Ga0209033_1000262_pt1 | contig 29674 bp, 26 predicted proteins | sample LauGreFa1BDMLBDN_2_FD_188218 | JGI IMG/M metagenome (GOLD analysis project Ga0209033, IMG submission 188218) | Freshwater lake microbial communities from Lake Michigan, USA - Fa13.BD.MLB.DN (SPAdes) (version 2) | ecosystem: Environmental > Aquatic > Freshwater > Lake | place: Lake Michigan, USA...
GCCATGATCTGGCTGTCGGTAAATCTTGACTTCTTCATGTAGAAATTCCTTTGTGGAAAATTCTACTTCTGGGGCCTTTGGTCTATTGGGGGGATTACCTACGCTGTGATATGCCCTCGAAAGCGCTCCACCGGCATTCGCGCTTACCCGCACGCTCGCTCAACCACTGCGTACTGGCATCAGCCACTGTGTGGGCGACGATCGTCTTCACCGGCGAGTTGCGCGGGTTCTGAAAAAAACCCGGGCAAGCCCGGGTTTAAAACACTTGGAAAAAATCTAACTTAGAAGGAGGTTGTGTAACCTACTGCGATCAAATCACCAACGCCATTTGTTGCACCCAAGTTAAGCACACCCACGTAGAACTTAGTACCTTTAGTCACAGTGTAACCACCGTGCAAGGTGTATTCTGAAGTGGATGTTGTACCAACTGACTTCTGCTGGATAGCTGCAGCCATGTCGAAATCACCCATCACATGGTAGACAGCCAAACCGTTTCGTTTTGTATCTACATTAGAAGTGCTTGTTGTTGTCATGGTCAAAGCGGAAACGGTAGTAGCGGACCCAAAGGTGTAGTAGACGGATGCGCCCACGTTAGATTTAGTTGTATCAAGAGCAAAAGTATCAGACACGTGCGTTGGACGCGTGTTAGTGCCGATGTATGCCCTCAGGGGGCCTGATTGATAACCCAAAACAACAGAGTTCCCCCAGGAAATGTCACCTGTTGCACTAAGTGCATTTGAGGAACTGATGGCAACCACGCCAGTGAAATCTCCAACTTTACGCATGAATTGTATTTGGCGACCACGGCCACCAATGGAAGGTTCGCTCACTTTAACGTCCGCATTGGCAGGATTAAAATAGCCTAATGCTTCAGCAATGTTGTCTTCCATGTAAGAGTCATATTGACCGAACTGGATTGAGCCAAGAGACTTGCTTGACAGGCCGATTTTCATATCGTCCGAAAGTGCAGTTGCGTTGTCAACCACTGAGTCGAAATCAAGTTCAAGTTGTCCAAACACACTCAGATCGTCATTTACCTTTTTAGTGGCCTTCAATTGGAATTGACCAGCACCGTTAAATGTCATACTGTCTGAAGAGGAAGCTTTAGTCTGCAAAACTTCAGCCTGAGCATCCAAATTAACTTGGAAAGCGACATCACCAGAAGTGAATTCTGCGGCTTGTGCACCGAGTGCAAGCATACCAACTGCAACTGCAGCCAACGTTTTCTTAAACATGAGTTTTCCTTTAAAAATACACACTTGCTCGAATAAGCAGGTGGACCAGAACATCTGATAGATGTGAATTTTTAAAAAACTCCGTGACACCACTCCGGGCGATTTATGAATTTTTAATGACTACACTGAAATACAACGTCGTCATAATAATTTCACGTCACCAGGGTAAGCCCTTAAGGGTAAACGTGGGGCAATGGTTACAAGGTATCTGCAATCCGCTGTGCGCACGCTTTGGCTTGGCTCAGGTCTTTGATCTCTACCATCACATGCACCAAAGGCTCGGTGCCACTGGCATGAATCAACACACGGCCACTTCAAATATTTGGGAAGCTGACCCCCCTGGTTACCTAATGATTTCAACGAATTAGGATAATTCTTTCGTCACTCCCAACACCGTTGTAAGTCTTGGCCACCTGAAATGGGAGCCTTTTATATTAGATCCCCTCGGCGACCTTATGCCTAACTGGCCACTTTCAATCCAACCACTTCTGTAAAAACTGCGCCGTCCCAGCCTCCGGGTCTAGCTGGTAGGCGTCAAAGCCCAACTTGGCGTAAGTGCGCAAGGCCTTTTGGTTGCCCGAGAGCACTTCCAAAGTCAGCTTACAAGCACCGCGCTCACGGGCTATTTGTATCACGGCCTCCAACATAGCCCCCGCCACACCGCGCCCTCGCCAATCCGGTAGCACGATCACATCATGGATGTTGACCAGCGGCTTAGCGGCAAATGTGGAAAAACCTTCTATGCAATTAACCAGGCCGACTGGTGTCTGGCCCCCGTCCTGCGCAAACGCCAGCACACTAAAAGCCTGCGGGCGCGAGGCTAATCCGGCCACCACATGGGTTTTGGCATAGTCGCTCAAGCCCGCGCCGCCGCCCATGGGGTCATGTGCATAGGCGTCGAGCAAAGACACCAAGGCGTGGGCATGCAACGGATCCGCATAGTCCACGCTGCAGATGCGGATCGAGTGGTTTAGCGCAGTCATTGCAGCGCCTGCGCAATTCGCTGCGCGCTCTGTTTGGCGACCGCCGCATCGCGCGCCTCCACCATCACGCGCACCACAGGTTCGGTGCCGCTGGCACGTATCAACACGCGGCCTTGGTCAGCCAATTCAGTTTCTACTTGTGCAATGGTTTGCTGCATCGACTGGTTGGCCTTCCAATCTGCGCCCGACGCGAGACGCACGTTGATCAATGTTTGTGGGAATAGATCTACCCCATCTAACAACTGCGCCATGCTTTTTCCTGCTCGCACACAAGCTTGCAATATCTGTAATGCGGAGACCAGCCCATCGCCCGTGGTGTGTTTATCCAAGGCCAGCAAATGACCAGAGCCCTCGCCTCCCAATATCCAACCCCGCGCCTGCAACTCTTCCAGAACATAGCGGTCGCCCACCCGCGTACGCACCAATTCCAAACCACGCACTTTCAAGGCCAGCTCCACAGCCATATTCGTCATCAAGGTACCGACCACGCCACTCAGCGCGTCACCGCGCGCTAGGCGCTCGTCGGCCATCAAGTACAGCAGCTCATCGCCGTTGTACAAACGCCCTTGTGCATCGACAATTTGCAGGCGATCGGCATCCCCGTCGAGTGCGACGCCAAAATGCGCACCATGCTGCTTTACCGCAGCCACCAAGGCCTGGGGATGGGTGGCACCGACGTCTTTATTGATATTCAAACCATCCGGTGCGCAGCCGATGGCAATGACTTCGGCACCCAACTCATGAAACACTTTAGGGGCAATCTGATAAGCCGCGCCATGCGCCGCATCGACCACAATTTTGAGGCCCTTGAGCGTGAGGTCGGATGCAAACGTGCTCTTGCAAAACTCAATATAGCGGCCCGCAGCATCGTCCAGCCGCTTGGCTTTACCCAAATGGGCTGAAATCTCCCACACCGGAGGCAGCGCCAACGCGTCTTCCACCGATTGCTCCCAAGCATCAGGGAGCTTGCTCCCTTGGGCGCTGAAAAACTTGATGCCATTGTCTGCAAAGGGGTTGTGGCTGGCACTGATCACCACGCCCAAGGAAGCGCGTTGTGCCCGCGTCAAGTAAGCCACACCCGGCGTGGGCAAAGGCCCCAGAAGCACCACGTCCACACCCGCCGAGTTAAACCCGCTTTCCAGCGCACTTTCCAGCATATAGCCCGAGATGCGAGTGTCTTTTCCAATCAACACCGTAGGGCGTACCTCGCTTCGCTTGAGCACGCGCCCAACCGCATGCGCCAGGCGCAGCATGAAGTCAGGGGTGATCGGCGCTTGGCCCACTGTGCCACGAATGCCGTCGGTTCCAAAATATTGACGCGTCATGAATTGTTGCTTCTTAATGGAAATTAGTAAAACCCGTGGCGCCTATGCTTTTGCACCCGCTTGCGTCGCGCCAAGTACTTTCAAAGCATGTACGGTCGACAGCACATCGTGCACTCGGACGATGCGCGCGCCATGGTGCACCGCCAGCAGCGCGGCAGCAGCACTGGCCACCACCCGATCAGGCGCCGCAGCCCCCGTTACCGCGCCCAGCGAGGACTTGCGTGACCAGCCCGCCAAAACCGCAAACCCCAATTGGAGTAGCTCCGACTGCCGCGCCAGCAAGCTGAAATTTTGCCGAACCGTCTTTCCGAAACCAATACCCGGGTCAATGCAAATGCGCTCGGCTTGCACCCCGCGCGCGACAAGCTGTTGCGTTTGTTCCCGTAAAAATTCAAGCACTGGGGGCAGCACATCACCCTCCATAGGAGAAATCTGCATGGTCTGCGGATTGCCATGCATATGCATCAGGCAAACACCGCAACGACTATGCTCTGCCACCACGTCGACGCCACTGCGCGCAGAACCAGGGGCGGTCCAGCGTAGCGACCAGACGTCATTGATGATATCAACGCCTAGGTCCAATACCGCTTGCATCACCGCAGGCTTGTAGGTATCCACCGATACCGGCACACCCAAACTCAGGGCGTGGCGCACCACCGGCAGGATACGGGCAAGCTCATCCGACTCCGATAAGGCATGCGCGCCCGGCCGGGTCGATTCACCACCGATGTCCAAAATATCAGCCCCCTCGATCAACAATTGATCGCAGTGGTGCTGCGCAGTGATGGTGCTAGCGTACAACCCGCCGTCAGAGAACGAGTCGGGCGTGACGTTCACAATCCCCATGATGCGGGGTTGCGACAAGTCAATATCAAAGCGACTGGTTGACCAAATGGACATTCGGGGCTGACCCAAGGGTTCGATGAAACTGCATCAAATGTGCAAACGGGGCCTGAAGCCCCGTTTGACGCAAAGCACAAGCGGCGCGATCAAGCCACCGTAGGAGCAGGGTCTGGCGCTGCCACAGGCGCTGCAGTTCCACCACCGTCGCTGGGTCCGGGCGTGGTGCTGGGCGGCGTCCAATCCTTGGGCGGACGCGGATCCTTGCCAGCAAGGATGTCATCCAGTTGGTCGCTGTCGATCGTTTCCCACTCCAGCAAGGCCTTGGCCATGGCGTGCATCTTGTCTTTATTGTCTTCAATGAGCTTGCGGGCCAGTTGATACTGCTGGTCGATGATGCGGCGTACCTCGGCATCCACCTTTTGCATGGTCTGCTCGCTCATATTGGTGGTCTTGGTCACCGAGCGTCCCAGGAAAACTTCACCTTCGTTTTCTGCGTACACCATGGGGCCGAGTGCATCGGTCATGCCGTAGCGCATCACCATATCGCGCGCAATGGAGGTCGCACGCTCAAAATCATTGCTGGCGCCCGTGGTCATCTGGTTCATGAACACTTCTTCCGCGATACGCCCACCAAACAGCATGCTAATTTGGTTGAGCATGTATTCGCTGTCATAGGAGTAGCGGTCCTGCGCCGGCAAACTCATCGTCACACCCAAGGCGCGTCCACGCGGGATGATGGTGACTTTGTGTACCGGGTCGCACTTGGGCAAGAGCTTGCCAATCAGTGCGTGGCCGGACTCATGGTATGCCGTGTTCTTACGCTCGCCTTCGGGCATGACCATGCTCTTGCGCTCCGGGCCCATCAGGATTTTGTCCTTGGCCTTTTCGAAGTCTTCCATATCCACCACGCGGGCATTGCGGCGCGCGGCCATTAGGGCGGCTTCGTTACACAAATTCGCTAAATCTGCACCCGACATACCGGGCGTGCCACGGGCGATGATGCCTGCGTTCACATCTTGCCCGAGTGGGACTTTACGCATGTGCACGTTGAGAATTTGTTCGCGGCCACGGATATCAGGCAGCGTCACATACACCTGACGGTCAAAGCGACCGGGACGCAGCAAAGCGGCATCCAATATATCGGGGCGGTTGGTTGCAGCCACTACGATCACACCGACATTCGTCTCAAAACCGTCCATCTCCACCAGCATTTGGTTAAGCGTCTGCTCACGCTCATCGTTACCACCGCCTAACCCGGCGCCACGCTGGCGGCCTACTGCATCAATCTCGTCGATAAAAATAATGCAAGGTGCGTTTTTCTTGGCGTTGTCGAACATGTCGCGGACGCGGGATGCACCCACACCGACAAACATTTCCACAAAGTCTGAGCCGGAGATACTGAAAAACGGGACCTTAGCTTCACCAGCAATCGACTTAGCCAGCAAGGTTTTACCGGTCCCCGGAGGGCCTACCAAAAGCAAACCACGCGGAATACGGCCACCGAGTTTCTGGAATTTGCTGGGGTCTTTGAGGAAGTCCACTACCTCTTTGACCTCTTCTTTGGCCTCGTCGCAACCGGCCACATCGGCAAAGGTCACGGTGTTGGTGTTCTCGTCGAGTAGACGCGCTTTGCTTTTACCAAAACTAAATGCACCGCCTTTGCCGCCGCCCTGCATTTGGCGCATGAAGTAAATCCAGACGCCGATCAGTAGCAGCATCGGGCCCCAACTGACCAGCAAGGTCATGAGCAAAGAGCCCTCTTCACGCGGCTTGACGTCAAACTTGACGCCGTTGGCAATTAAATCGCCCACCAAGCCACGGTCCAGGTAGGTGGCCGTTGTTCGGATACGGCGCTCGTCTGCGGTGACCGCCACGATCTCTGTCGTGCCGCCCTGGCCCTCTTGGATCACGGCACTCTTGATGTTCTTGTTACGCACCTCTTCCAGGAAATCGGAATAGCCGAGGGTCACGGCGCCGCTGCCGCTATGGGAGTCAAATTGCTTGAAGACGGTAAAAAGTACCAGGCCTATAACAAGCCAGACTGCAATTTTGGAAAACCACTGATTGTTCAAGCGAAACTCCAGTTAAAGCGTGAGCCGGGAAATACCCATGTCACATGAGCACCATTTTAGGCTTTTCAAGCGGGGGGTAGCGGTATTTGCGTGTAGTGGCCGTAAATCGCCCAAGGCCTTGGACCTCGAGCCGCGACCGAGCCGAATCTAACGCAGCCCGATCCCCACCAAAAAAGTCTCAGATGAGCGATCCCTAGAGGCCTTGGGCTTATAGGGTTTGACGGTCTGAAAGGCCTCGCGAAAACGTGCTACTACCGCGTTGTAGCTGCCACCGTGGAACACTTTGGCCACCAGCGCGCCCTGCTTTTTCATGTGGTTTTGGGCAAATTCAATGGCCAGTTCCACTAGGTATTCGACCCGGGCCGCATCGGCCGAGGAAATACCGGACAAGTTAGGCGCCATGTCCGAGACGACCAGATCGGCCTGGGCGCCGTCCAGCGCTAGTTCCAGTTTTTGCAACGTATCGGCCTCGCGAAAATCCCCTTGGATAAAGGTGACGCCTTCGATAGCCTCCATCGGCAATAGGTCCAGGCTGATAATTTTCCCGTCCAAAGCCCCAGCAGCGGCGCCCTGCGGGGCCAGGCGGCGGCGTAAATACTGGCTCCAGGCGCCGGGCGTGCAGCCCAGGTCAACCAGCACCTGGCCGGGCTTGACCAGGCCAAACACCTCGTCAATTTCTTTGAGTTTGTAGGCAGCCCGCGCCCGGTAGCCTTCGCGGGCAGCCAACTTGACATAGGGGTCGTTGATATGGTCATGCAGCCAAGCTTTGTTGACCTTGCCGCCGCGCCCCGCTTTGGCCGAAACCGGCAGGGCAGGCGAAGAGACGGGCGGTTTTTTCATTGCGCCGATAATAGACCCATGCCCCTTATCCAACTCAGCCCTACAGAGCGCAAAGCGCAGCGGGCCCTGGCCCACCACCTCGATCCGGTGGTCATGGTCGGCGGCGACGGCCTCACCGCCAATGTCAAAAAAGAAACCGATGCCGCCCTCAATGCGCACGGCCTGATCAAAGTGCGTGTATTTTCAGACGACCGCACCTCCCGGGAAGCCATGTTTCAGACGCTGGCTGAGGAGCTGAGCGCCGCTCCGATTCAGCACATCGGCAAACTGCTGGTGCTATGGCGGCCGATACCGGAGAAAGAGAAAGCAGTCGATGAGGACCGCAAAGCCGCGCCGCGTGATTTCAAGGTGCTTAAGTACAGCAAAAGAGCGGGCCAGCGTCCGGAAGTAAAAACATTAAGGGTGCTTGGAAATCAACGGTTGACGCCGGGCGGCAACGTGAAACGGGCTAAGCCCAAACCCAAAATCAGCCTAAAAAAGCGTAGCCAGGGCTCCTGAACGCCTCGGCATTACAAGCCACGCAGCTTGGGGAGCGTCACAAATTAGAGTAGGCAGCGCGGCTCAGATGTAGCGCACTGCCACGATTTCATACGCTTTTTGTCCGCCGGGCGCCATCACAATCGCCGTATCGCCCTCTTCCTTGCCGATGAGTGCGCGGGCAATCGGCGAGCTGATGTTGACCAAACCGAGTTTGAGATCCGCCTCGTCTTCGCCCACGATTTGGTAGGTCACACGCTCGCCCGTCTCTTCCTCTTCAAGATCCACCGTGGTACCGAACACCACACGTCCACCGGCATCTAGGGCAGCGGGATCTATAACCTGGGCTACCGATAACTTGCCCTCGACCTCTTGGATGCGGCCTTCAATGAAGCCCTGGCGGTCTTTGGCAGCATCGTATTCCGCGTTTTCACTCAAATCGCCTTGGGCGCGGGCCTCCGAAATAGCGCTGATAACCGCGGGTCGGTCGACGGTTTTGAGGCGGTGCAGCTCGGCTTTCAGGATCTCGGCGCCGCGTTTAGTAATTGGAATAGTGGCCATCAGAAAACTCGTACAACGGGGGTTTATAAATGACGATGGACAGCAGCACTCCAAAGTGCGCTGCTGTCCATCGGGTTAAGCGGCGATTATGCCAAGAGTTGTGCGTGCATCTCTTGGACCGAAATCACCCCCAGCTGATCGAGGTATTGCATGCCCTCGACCGCGGCTTCCGCTGCGGCGATAGTGGTGAAAGTGGTGACCCGACCCAGCAGCGCCGAAGTTCGGATGTAGCGCGAGTCCGCAATCGCATTACGCCGCTCCTCGACCGAATTGATGACCAGCGCCACTTCCTCGTTTTTGATCATGTCCACGATATTGGGCCGACCCTCGGCCACTTTATTGACCGCGCGGCATTCAAGCCCTGCCGCTTTAATGGCCGCCGCCGTACCTTTGGTCGCCAGCAGCTCAAATCCCATCGCCGCCAGACTGCGGGCTACCTCGACAGCGCGCGGTTTGTCACTTTGCTTGACGGAAATAAACACCCGCCCGCTACGCGGTAAGCGGGTACCCGCACCCAGTTGCGACTTCACGAATGCCTCGCCAAATGTCTTCCCGACACCCATTACTTCGCCGGTCGACTTCATCTCCGGACCCAAAATCGTATCCACGCCGGGGAACTTGACGAAAGGGAACACCGCCTCTTTCACGCTGAAATAGGGCGGCGAGACTTCTTTGGTGATGCCCTGCGAAGCCAGGCTTTGTCCCACCATACAGCGCGCCGCCACCTTAGCTAATTGAATACCGGTGGCCTTGCTCACAAAGGGGACGGTGCGCGAGGCGCGCGGGTTCACCTCCAGCACATAAATCACATCTTTCCCATCCACCGACTGGATCGCAAACTGCACGTTCATCAATCCAACCACCTGCAAAGCCGCAGCCATGGCTGCGGTCTGGCGTTTGATCTCCGCCACCGTGGCCGCACTTAAGCTATAGGGCGGTAAGGAGCAAGCCGAGTCGCCGCTGTGCACGCCCGCCTGCTCGATATGTTCCATCACACCGCCGATGAGCGTGGCGCCGGTAGCGTCGCGGATGCAATCTACGTCGCACTCAATCGCGTCGTTCAAAAAGCGGTCCAGCAGCACCGGCGAGTCGTGGCTGACCTTGACAGCCTCGCGCATATAGCGCTCCAGGTCGCGCTGCTCATGCACTATTTCCATAGCGCGGCCGCCCAGCACATAGCTGGGCCGCACCACCAACGGGTAGCCAAGCGCACTGGCTTTTTCCAGCGCTTCGGTCTCGGTGCGCGCAGTGGCATTGGGCGGCTGGCGCAGGTCCAGTGCATGCAACAATTTTTGGAAACGTTCCCGGTCTTCGGCTGCGTCGATCATGTCCGGGCTGGTGCCAATAATGGGAACGCCGTGCGCTTCCAGGCCCAGGGCTAGCTTCAATGGTGTTTGCCCACCGTACTGCACGATCACACCGAGCGGCTTTTCTTTATCCACAATTTCCAGTACGTCCTCCAGCGTAAGCGGCTCAAAGTAGAGCCGGTCGCTGGTGTCGTAGTCGGTGGAAACCGTCTCGGGGTTGCAGTTGACCATGATGGTCTCATAGCCATCCTCGCGCAGCGCCAAGGCTGCATGCACACAGCAGTAGTCAAACTCAATGCCCTGGCCGATACGGTTGGGGCCGCCGCCCAGCACCATAATTTTTTTTCGTTCTGTGGGCTGTGATTCGCACTCTGCATTGGCCGCTTCGTAGGTGGAATACATATAGGCCGTATTGGTGCTGAACTCGGCAGCGCAGGTATCCACGCGCTTGTAGACCGGGCGCACGCCTAGCTCTATGCGGCGCTTGCGTACGGCCGCATCCGTGGTACGTAACTGGCGGGCCAAGCGTCGGTCGGAAAAACCCTTTTGTTTGAGCGCGCGCAAGGTCTGCGCATCCAAGGTCTCGAGTACCGAGCCTTGCGCCGGCTGGGGCAGACGCTCTAGCTCCAATTCGATCTGCACGATTTGCTCAATTTGCACCAAAAACCAAGGGTCTATGCGGGTCAGTTCAAACACTTCTTCTACCGTCATACCTTGGGCAAAAGCGTCACCCACGTACCAAATGCGCTCGGGGCCGGGGGCACCTAATTCGCGCTCCAGCACCTCGCGGTCTTGGGTTTTTTCGTTCATGCCGTCCACGCCCACCTCCAGGCCACGCAAGGCTTTTTGGAAGGACTCCTGGAAGGTGCGGCCCATGGCCATGACCTCGCCCACCGATTTCATCTGCGTCGTCAGGCGGCTGTCGGCTGCGGGAAATTTCTCAAAAGCAAACCGCGGAATCTTGGTAACCACATAGTCAATGCTGGGCTCAAAACTGGCAGGGGTGGCACCGCCGGTAATGTCGTTACGCAATTCGTCCAGGGTATAGCCCACGGCCAATTTGGCTGCTACTTTGGCAATCGGAAAACCAGTCGCTTTAGACGCCAGGGCGGAAGAGCGGGACACGCGCGGATTCATTTCAATGACCACCATACGCCCGTCGTCCGGGTTGATGGCGAACTGCACGTTCGAGCCACCGGTATCCACGCCGATTTCACGCAAAACCGCCAAGCTGGCATTGCGCAGGATTTGGTATTCCTTGTCCGTCATTGTTTGCGCTGGCGCCACGGTGATCGAGTCTCCGGTGTGCACGCCCATAGGATCCAGGTTTTCAATCGAGCACACGATGATGCAGTTGTCGGCCTTGTCGCGCACGACTTCCATTTCATACTCTTTCCAGCCCAGCAAAGACTCTTCAATCAGCAATTCCTTGGTCGGCGAGGCCTCCAGACCGCGCTTGCAAATCGTCTCGAACTCTTCGGCGTTGTAGGCTATACCACCGCCAGTCCCGCCCAAGGTAAAACTGGGCCGGATCACCGTGGGGAAGCCAAGCGTTTTTTGCACGGCCCAAGCCTCGTCCATGCTGTGCGCGATGCCCGAGCGCGCCGAGCCCAGCCCAATTTTGGTCATCGCGTCTTTGAATTTCAGCCGGTCTTCGGCTTTGTCGATGGCCTCTGGCGTGGCACCAATCAGTTCAACCGCGTATTTTTCCAGCACGCCCTGCCGCCATAAATCCAAGGCGCAATTGAGCGCGGTTTGTCCACCCATGGTCGGCAAGATCGCATCGGGGCGCTCTTTGGCGATTATTTCTTCTACCGTTTCCCAGGTGATGGGCTCGATATAAGTGACATCGGCCGTGTCCGGGTCGGTCATGATGGTGGCCGGATTGCTGTTGATCAGGATGACTTTGTAGCCCTCCTCGCGCAAAGCCTTGCAGGCCTGCACGCCGGAGTAATCAAACTCGCAGGCCTGGCCGATGATGATGGGGCCCGCTCCAATGATCAGGATGCTTTTAATGTCGCTACGTTTTGGCATGTTTCTTTAACTCTCTCTAATTCTTCTTTAATGCAGTGGCGTCAAACCGTGCCCGCAACTCTTAATTCCTTATCAGGCCAAACTGGCCCCGGCCAGCTTCACGCCGAACCACACAAACAAAGCGCCAACGGCGCTGGACAAACCGGCAGAAAGGCCTTGGCGTCGGCGGAAAGCATCAGCAAGCCGCGCACCGGCAAAGATCAGGCAGCTCAGGTACACCGCACTGCAGGTCATCACGATGGCGCTCAAAATCAGGAAGGGCACCCAGGGCTCGGGGTAGGCCGGGTCGATGAACTGCACGAAAAAGGACAACAAAAACAAAATCGCCTTGGGATTGAGCACGCTAATGAGCAACGCCCTGCGAAAGGGGCTGGCCAGATGCGCAGGTATCTCGGGTTCGCCAACGGCGGCATCCGCTTGGCCCCGCATAGAAGCCAGCGCACTGCGTACTAATTGCACGCCGACCCAGGCCAGATAGGCGGCGCCTGCATATTTCACGACCATAAACAATTCGGGGTAGCTGCGCATCAGGCCCGCCGCGCCTAGCCCTACCAGCGCCAACAATACGATATCGCCTAAAAACACGCCGAACGCACCCCGGTAAGCCGGCCTAACACCGCGTACCGTGGCAACCGAAAGGATGAAAAGTGAATTCGGGCCGGGCAGCAAAATAATGCCGATCGCGCCGATCACATAGGTCCACAAGTCAGTGACGCCGTAAAAGCTCACACCCGCGCCTCCATCTCCCGGATGAAACGGTCAAACAGATACGCGATGTCATGCGGCCCCGGCGAAGCCTCGGGGTGCCCCTGGAAACAAAACGCGGGTTTGTCGGTGCGTTCCAGGCCCTGAATGGTGTTGTCAAACAGGCTGATGTGCGTGGCGCGCAAGTTGGCGGGCAATGAATCCGGGTCCACGGCAAAACCATGGTTTTGGCTGGTGATGCTGACGCGACCAGTAGATAGCTCTTTGACCGGGTGGTTGGCGCCGTGGTGGCCAAACTTCATTTTGAAAGTTTTAGCGCCCGAGGCCAGCGCCATGATCTGGTGACCCAGGCAAATGCCAAAAGTGGGCAGGCCCGATTCGATCAACTCGGCGGCGGCTGCAATCGCGTAGTCGCAGGGCTGCGGATCGCCGGGGCCATTGCTAAGAAAAACGCCGTCCGGACGCAAGTCCTGGACTGCTTGGGCGGAGGTTTGTGCCGGCACCACTGTCAATTTACATCCCCGCGCGGCCAACATGCGCAAGATGTTACTTTTCACCCCAAAGTCGTAAGCCACCACATGAAAGCGCGGCGCATCTACTTGGGTATAACCCGTGCCCAAAACCCATTCGGCCTCAGACCAAGTAGAGGTCTGGGAAGCCGTAACCACCTTGGCTAAATCCAAGCCGGCCATGGAGGGTGCGCTACGGGCTATTTCGACCGCTTGCGCGATCCGGGGCGCGTCCGGCACTTGTCCATGTTCCAACGCAAGAATGCAGCCGTTTTGAGCGCCATGTTCGCGCAAGTGGCGCGTCAATGCGCGGGTGTCGATATTGGCAATCGCCACGGTACCGTGGTGGCGCAAATAGGTGCTAAGGTCACGCGTGCTGCGGAAATTAGAGGCCAAAAAAGGCAGGTCTTTGATCACCAAACCGGCAGCGTGGACGCGGCTGGACTCAACATCCTCTGGGTTCGTGCCGTAATTGCCAATATGCGGATAGGTCAGCGTCACGATTTGCTGGCAATAGCTGGGGTCGGTCAGGATTTCCTGGTAACCGGTCATGGAGGTGTTAAAGACAACCTCACCGAGGGTAGAACCGGCTGCGCCTATGGATTGGCCGGTAAATACGGCGCCATCGGCGAGCGCCAGAATGGCAGAAGGGGAATTTCCCTTGAGAGACAAAAGCACGGGCTTCTCCGAGTCGTTTACGGGTGCGCCCAAGCGCCCAGAGGAGGCCTCTGGCAGCTGTAATTGATAGGGGATGGTGCTTTGGAAGCGCTTGGGAAACGCCAGGTTCCGGAAAGCCGCTCATTCTAACCGAGGGCTTTTAGGTCCTGTGGTTGGCGGGGTATGGGGGTTCAGCGCGCCCCAAAGCCCGCAGCGCTGGCATGCAGGCAGATGGCGGCGGCGGCAGCCACATTAAGCGATTCCTGCCCACCGGGCTGGCCAATACGCACTTGCAGCGCAGCCCTGGCGATTAAATCGGGTGAAACGCCCTGCCCCTCATGGCCAAGTACCCAGGCGCAGGGAAATGGCAAGCGCGCATCTTGTATCAGCGCGCCCGCGTGGGAACTGGTGACCAGTAAGGGAATTTGCAAACTCTTGAGCGAATCAACATCCACGGCCTCGAGCAAGGTCAAGCCGAAATGCGCGCCCATGCCCGCGCGCAATACTTTGGGCGACCAGAGCGCTGCCGTCTCGCGCAAGGCGATCACCTGTTTGAAGCCAAAGGCGGCCGCGCTGCGCAAAATCGAACCGACGTTACCGGCATCCTGCACCCGGTCCAGCACCACGCTGGCGGCCGCCACGTCCAGCGCACCCTGCAAAGGCAAATCCAGCACAAAGCCGATGGCGGAAGGTGATTCGAGCGCGCTGATACTTTTGAACAATGCATCAGGCAGCACCAGGGTGTTTGGCGCTTGCTCCGCCCAAGGCGACTGACCATCGGCCCACAGGCTTTGTGCAACAACCGCCCTGACAGGCCTTACTCCGCGCGCCAAAGCGGCGCTACATAAATGTTCGCCTTCCACCCAAACCTGCCCTGATTTGCGGTAGCCGGTGTTGTCCCCCGCGAGTTTGCGCAAAGCGCGCAACTGCGGGTTATCGCGTGAGCTGATGAATTGCGGCGCAGTCACGCCAACAAGGCGGCCACCGGACCGAAAGTTTTGCGGTGCTGTGGGCAAGGCCCGTGGACACGCAGCGCCGCCAGGTGCACGGCGGTGGGATAACCCTTGTGTGAGTCAAACCCATACTGCGGAAATTCCAGGTGGTATTGGGCGCACCAGCGATCCCGGCTGACTTTGGCCAAAATCGACGCTGCAGAAATCGCCGCCACTTTGCCATCGCCTTTCACAATGGCCTCAGCGCGGATGTCTAACACCGGGAGACGATTGCCATCGACCAGTACCAGCTTGGGCGGCAAACGCAATCCTAGGACGGCGCGACGCATGGCCAGCATGGTGGCCTGCAAAATATTGAGTTCGTCAATTTCTTCGACGCAGGCCTGCGCTACTGAAAAGCAAAGGGCCTTGGCGCGTATTTCATCAAACAAAAAATCTCGCCGCTTGGCCGTGAGCGTTTTGGAGTCTGCCAGATAGCGAATCGGGTGCTTCTCGTCAAGGATGACGGCCGCAGCCATCACCGGTCCGGCCAAAGGACCACGCCCCGCCTCGTCAACGCCGGCCACTAGGCCGCCAGCCTCCCATTGGAGAGCGGTTTGAACAGGGCCGGACAGCTTAGGCATGGAGGATATTGTCAATGGCTTGGGCGGCCAGCGTGCCAGTGTCGCGCCGCAGGCTCTGGTGCAAGGTATCAAAGCGCAATTCAAGGTGGCGCAAAACCGCAGGGTCCGCGCGCTTGCAATCTAGCCAATGCAAAGAGGCAGCAGCCAGCGCTTGGGGCGTGGCTTGGTCTTGCAAAAACTCAGGAACTATAAATTCACCACTCAAAATATTGGGCAAGCCCACCCACGGTTGTAAACGCTTACGCCGCATCCACTGCCAGCTCAAGGCGCCCATGCGGTAGGCGATCACCATGGGGCGCTTGAACAAAGCCGCCTCCAAGGTAGCGGTACCACTAGCGATCAAGGTGGCATCGCAGGCCGCTAACACCGTGTGCGATTGGCCAGACACGATTTGCACCCGATCAGCCATGGCGCTACCCTTTGCTGCATGGGTGATCAGGGCCTCTAGGCCCGGCACTGCGGGCAGTACGAATTTGGTATGGGGCCTCGCCTGCGCGATAAGCAAAGCTGCCTGAAAAAACAAGGGGGCGAGGTGCCGGATTTCGGAGCGGCGGCTGCCGGGCAATAGGGCCAGCACATCGTCCTCTGGCCCCAGACCTAGCTGTTGCCGCGCGGCTGCACGATCGATTTGCAAAGGAATGCGCTCGGCAAGCGGGTGACCCACATAAGTGGCGGCGATGCCGTGCTGTGCAAGTAATGCCGGTTCAAAGGGAAACAGGCACAGTACATGGTCCACACTGCGCCGCATGGTGCGTAAACGCTCGGGGCGCCAGGCCCAGACCGAGGGGCAGACAAAGTGCATGGTTTTGACGCCACGCGCGCGCAGACTCGCTTCGAGGTCAAGATTGAAATCAGGCGCATCGACGCCGATAAAAAGCGATGGCGGGTTCACGGCTAATCGTGCAAACAACTGTTTGCGGATACCGACAATCTCACGGTAGCGCAGCAGCACATCCCAGCCAAAACCATGTACCGCCAGTTTGTGGTGCGGCCACCAGGCCTCAAAGCCCTGCGCGGCCATCCCTGGGCCGCCTATGCCAAAGGCTGGCACACCTGGCCAGCGCCCATGTATGGCCTGCAACAACAAGGCCGCCAGCATGTCGCCAGAGGCTTCACCCGCCACCAGGGCCAATGCATTGAGCGCTGCAGGCGGGTGGCTCACGGTCAGCGAACGATACCGCGCTGGGCACTGGTCTGTAGGAGGAAATCGTTCATCATGCGCACGTCGGGCTCGCTCTGCGGCTGCGCTTGGTAGATATTTTCAATCTGGATTTGCGCAGCCTCGAGACTCAGATCCTGACGGTACAAGGCTTTGTGCATGGCTTTGACGCCGGCGATACGCTCTGGCGAGAAGCCGCGCCTGCGCAATCCTTCGTAATTCATAGACCGCGCAGCCGCGGGCTGGCCTTGGCACATCACAAAAGGCGGCAGATCGGCAAACAGCAAAGAACACATGGCCGTCATGCTGTGGGCACCTAGACGGACAAACTGGTGTACTACCGTGAAGCCGCCCAATATCACCCAATCGCCCACTTGCACATGACCAGCCAATTGCGAGTTGTTGGCAAAAATGGTGTGGTTGCCGACCTGGCAGTCGTGTGCCAGATGCACATAGGCCATGATCCAGTTGTCATCACCCACTCGCGTCACGCCCACGTCGCCGGGTGAGCCGATATTGAACGTGCAAAACTCGCGGATGGTGTTGCGGTCGCCAATAATCAATTCACACGGCTCGCCGCCGTACTTTTTATCTTGGGGGATGGCACCCAGCGAGTTGAACTGAAAGATCCGGTTATCACGGCCGATGGTGGTGTGGCCTTCAATGACGCAATGGGGGCCAACCGAGGTACCCGAACCAATGCGCACATGCGGACCGATCACCGTGTACGGGCCAACCGTCACGCTCGCATCAAGCTCAGCGCCCGCATCAACTAAGGCGGTGGGATGAATGCCGCCCATATCAGTCCTTGGGTGCAATACTGCGCATTGCACACGTTAGTTCAGCTTCCACTGCAGTCTCGCCGGCCACACTTGCGCGGGCCTTGAATTTAAAAATGCCCGCTTTCATCCGCAGTAATTCGACTTCCAAAAGTAGTTGGTCGCCCGGCTCCACCGGGCGTTTAAAGCGTGCACCGTCAATCCCAGCAAAGTAATACACCGATTGGTCATCGGGCGAAGCATCCAAGGCGTCGAATGCCAGTAAGGCTGCGGCCTGGGCCAGCGCTTCGAGCATCAACACGCCGGGCATCACCGGGCGGTGCGGAAAGTGCCCCTCGAAGAAAGGCTCATTGATGGTCACGTTTTTCAGGGCTTTGATGGTCTTGCCTTTGTCGATGTCCAAAACGCGGTCCACCATCAAAAACGGGTAGCGGTGCGGCAATTGTTTGAGAATCTGGTGGATATCCATCATTTTTTGAGCTCACTTTCGAGTTGTTTGATGCGCTCGCGTAGGCGGTGCAGTTGTTTGAGCGAGGCGGCATTGCGCTCCCAGTTGGCATTTTCATCAAGCGGGAAAATGCCGGTGTAGTGGCCTGGCTTGCTAATCGACTTACTGACCAGCGTGCCGGCCGAGATGTGTACATGGGCGGCGATTTCCAAATGCCCCAACACAATCGCGCCGCCGCCAATCGTGCACTGCGGGCCGATAACCGCACTACCGGCAATACCGGCACAGCCCGCTATCGCCGTGTTGCGCCCAATGCGCACGTTGTGCCCGACCTGAATCAAATTGTCCAGCTTCACCCCGTCTTCGATAACGGTGTCGCGAAGGGCGCCTCGGTCAATACAAGTGTTGGCACCAATTTCCACATCGTCGCCAATGGAAACCGCACCCAATTGCTCAATTTTTTCCCAACGGTCTGCGTCCAGCGCAAAACCAAAGCCGTCAGCGCCAATCACCACACCCGAATGCAGCAAGCAGCGTTGTCCAATGGTGCAGTCTTCGCCTACCGTAACCCTCGACCGTAGCTGCGTGCGGGCGCCAATACGCGCGCCGCGCTCTACCACGCAAAGCGGTCCGATCTGAGCACTAGGATGCACTTGGGCCGATACATCCACCACCGCACTGGGGTGCACGCCACCCCGGGGCATAAGAGCGTCGCGTTGCGCATCAAGGGCTTTACGCCAGAGTTGCGTCAGGCGTGCGAAGTAAAGGTAAGGCGATTCCGAAACAATGCATGCGCCACGTGCTATGGCAATGCCTTTGAGATCAGGGGGCACGATGACACATGCTGCCTGACTGCTTACCAAACCCTGTCGATACTTGGGGTGGCTGACAAAACTCATCGCCTCAGGCCCGGCACTTTCCAGCGAGGCCAAAGCCTGAATCAGCGTATTGCCATCCCCGTGCAGCTCGCCGCCGAGTGCTGCAATGATGTCGTGCAGGCGGATGTCAGGCACTCAAGTACGCGGGTTCCAGCTTACTTGGCGCCCGATGTATTCAAAAGCTTAAGCACCTTGTCGGTAATGTCATGGCGCCCGTTGCTGTAAACCACTTCCTGTACGACTAAATCATACTTTTCGTCATCGGCCACTTTGCGCACTGCTTTGTTAGCCTTTTCAAGTACTTGCTGCAATTCTTCATTACGCCTGCCGTTGAGATCTTCCTGGTACTCGCGCTGCTTTCGCTGCAAGTCACGGTTTAGCTCTGCGCCTTCTTTTTGACGCGCGGCCCGCTGCGATTCGGTCAGTGTCGGGGCATCGCGGTCAAACTTTTCGCTGAAGGTCTTGAGCGTCTGCTGCAAGTCGGCCAGCTCCTTGCCGCGCTTAGAAAACTCCTGCTCCAGCTTGGCTTGCGCTGCTTTGGCAATCGCCGACTCGGTAGTGATACGCTGCGTATTGATGTACGCAAGCCTGGATTCTTGCGACAGAGCAGAAGACAATAAGCTTGCAGAAAGCAGCACGAAAGCCAGAAATTGATTAGGACATTTCATCAGAAAGTTGTTCCAATTGTGAATTGAAGAGATTGGATTTTATCGCCGTCGAAGCTGCTTAGCGGTTTAGCATAAGCCAATCGCAACGGGCCCACGGGCGAGACCCAGCTGATGCCCACCCCAACGGACGATCGCAGATCCCCAAGGCTGATATTTTCCTCTGGGCCATAGATGCCTCCAGCGTCCAAAAAGGCGTACATGCGAAGCGTCCTGTCGTTTCCGCCTCCCGGCAGAGGGGACAAAATCTCAGAGTTAAAAGTCATTTTTTTATTTCCACCCGTGGCTACCGCCAACTGCGAGCGTTGCAATCCAGTCGTAAGACTGCCTGGTTCGAAGCCGCGAACAGAACCTATGCCACCGGAATAGTAATTTTTAAACAGCGGATAGGTTTGGCCATTGGTGGGCGTACCAAGATTAAGTTCGCCATTAAATGCAAGAGTTACTCGCTTGTTAATGGGGAAAAATTGCTGGACCTGCGCCGTACCACGCACATAGGTTAACTCACCCCCAACACTCCATTCAGCATTGGTGCGAATCAACCGTCCGGAGCTTGGCACCAATCCGCTATCACGTGTATCGCGGCCCCATCCCACTGTCAACGGAATGGCTGAGGCTGTGTAACCGAAAATATTAGCAAAATCAACATAGGCCGGCGGCAAAAAAGTACCAGTCACGATAGTTGTTTCATCGTAACCGGCTCCGACATAAACCGTGTCACTTTCCGAAAATGGGATGCCAAAACGCACACTCGTGCCCACATTTCTCAATGCGTAGCTGTTAACGTCAGCATATGGGCGGGTAGTCCTATAGTAAAGATCCAAACTACGCGATACGCCGTCCTGCGTGAAATAGGGATCTGTAGTGCTGAAAACGTACGTGGTGTTGAGCTTGCTGGTGTTCACCTCAATCCCCATGGAATTTCCCGAGCCAAAGGCGTTTTCCTGCTTGAATCCTAAGCTCAAACCTAATCCATCCGCACTAGAAAAACCGGCCCCCAAGGATAGGCTGCCCGTAGGCTTTTCAACCACTGCGACTTGCAGGTCTGCCTGATCCGGAAATCCCGGCACTTCAACCGTGTCTACATAGACTTCTTTAAAGTAGCCGAGTCGATCGATACGAATGCGCGACGCGCGAATTTTTTCACCGTCATACCAAGCCGACTCCATTTGACGAAATTCACGACGCACCACCTCGTCGCGGGTCGTATCGTTACCCGCAATATTTATTCGCCTGACATAGACCCTTCGAGACGGATCGGCTTTCAAGATAACCTCTACCCGATTGGTGCTGCGATCAATTTTTGTCTGCGCGTCCACACGCGCAAAAGCATATCCGAAATTGGCATAAAAATCAGTGAACGCCTTGGTAGTCTGGCTAACGTCCCTGCCGTTATAGGACTCTCCCACACGAATAGCTACCAAGGACTGAAACTGCGCCTCTTTTTCAAGAAAATTACCCTCCAAGCTAACCTTGGAAACGACGTACGGCTCACCTTCGGTGACGTTGATAGTGATACCAATATCCTGTTTGTTTGGGGAAATCGCCACCTGCGTAGAGTCAACCGAAAACTCTACGAAACCGCGAGCCGTATAAAAAGAGCGCAAGGTCTCAATGTCAGCATTGAGCTTCGTGCGGACATAACGGTCCGACTTGGTGTACCAGCTTAGCCATCCGCCCGTATCTGAGTCAAAAAGGCCTAGCAAGGTACTTTCAGAAAACACCTTGTTACCAGTGATCTTGATTGACTTTATTTTGGCGGTTTCACCTTCACTGACGGCGAAACTCAAATTCACCCGATTGCGTTCTACCGGTGTGACGGTCGTAATTATTTCTGCAGCGTACATGCTTCGATTGATATATTGGCGCTTGAGCTCCTGCTCCGCCTTGTCAGAGAGCGACTTGTCGAACGGGCGTCCCTCGCTTAAACCAATCTCTTTGAGTGCCTTGATCAGCACATCCTTATCAAACTCTTTCGTTCCGCTAAACGTTACTTCCGCCACCGTAGGTCGCTCGGCAACTGATACTAAAAGCACCGTTCCTTGCACACTGATTCGCACATCGCTAAACAGACCCAAACCAAAAAGCGCTTTGATTGAAGTGGAGGCGGTTTCATCTGAATAGGTATCCCCAACGCGGACCGGCAAAGATGCGAAAACAGTTCCCGCCTCAACGCGTTGCAAGCCCTCAACGCGTATATCCTCTACCACAAAAGGGCTAATTGCAAAGGCCAATTGACTGCTTAAAACCAAGACCAAGGCGGCGACATAGCGTAGGAAAGCAGAAAATTGATTGGGCATAGTTAAATAGCAAAGAGGGGACCGTACCTAAGGCCCGCTGGTTCAGTATGGGCAAAAAGATTACGAGCCGCCATCATAGCGGGATAAGACCTCTAACTAGGCCCATTTTGCAATCACGGACTGCGCCCGCGCGCGCGCCTCTTCGTCAATGGCTAGCAGATCCCCTAGATTGACCGGCGGCGAAGGTATAAAGCGCTGCATAGACTCCAGGTTGACCAAATGGATCTGGTCGAAACGGATTTTCCGATCCAAAAAGGCAGCGACAGCGACTTCGTTGGCCGCATTCAGGATGGCAGTGGTTCCGGGCGCAGCAGCCAACGCGTCCCAGGCCAAGCCCAGTCCAGGAAAGCGCTGCGGGTGGCCGCCACCTGAAACCGGTTCAAAGCTTAAGGCCGCCAAAGCTGCGAAATCCAGCGCGCTTGCCCCGGAGATGTGCCGACTTGGCCAGGCGAGCCCATAGGCGATAGGACCGCGCATGTCCGGCGTCCCCAGCTGAGCCACCACCGAGTGATCTACAAATTGCACCATGGAATGCACAACGCTCTGCGGATGAATCAGCACCTCAATCCGTGAGGGATCTACGCCAAATAAAAACTTGGCTTCGATGACCTCCAGCGCTTTGTTCATCATCGTTGCCGAATCAACGGATATTTTGCGCCCCATGACCCAGTTCGGATGGGCGCAGGCCTCCTCGGGGCTGACGCGGTCCAATGTGGCATGGTCACGGGTGCGGAAGGGCCCACCGGAAGCCGTCAGGATAATTTTGTCAATGACTGTCGGCCAGGTCTGCGGGTTTTCGGGAAGAGATTGGAAAATGGCCGAATGCTCGCTGTCGATGGGCAAAAGTCTCGCTCCACCACGTGCAACCGCATCCATGAAATAGGCGCCTCCCACCACCAGTGCCTCTTTATTGGCAAGCAAGAGGCGCTTGCCCGCCAATGCCGCGGCAATACAGGAAGCTAGGCCTGCGGCCCCCACGATGGCCGCCATCACCGTCGTCACATCTTCGTGAGCCGCAACAAGGTCCAAGGAATGGCTGCCCCATAAAACCTCCGTTGCCAAACCCAGTTCAGCAAGTGTCCGCTTGAGTTCGCGGCCATGCGGCTCGCTGACCATCACAGCAAAGCGTGGTCTAAATTGCACACACTGGGCGGTCATCAAGTCGACCCGGCTGTGCGCTGTCAAGGCAAAGACCTGGTAGAGCTCAGGTTGACGCGCAATCACGTCCAGCGTATTGACGCCAATTGACCCCGTGGAACCAAGGATGCTGACAGTTTGACGCTTTGACTCCATGGCTAAAACTCCGCTACAGAACACACAACAACATCGCCAGTGGAAGTACGGGCAACAAGGCATCAATCCGGTCTAGCACACCGCCGTGGCCCGGCAATAGCTGGCTGCTGTCCTTGACACCCGCGGCCCGCTTAAACAGCGATTCCAGTAAATCACCCGCCACACTCATGGTTGTCAAAAATGCGATTGAAACCACTAGAAAAACCGGCCCATGCAGAGCCAATCGTGCATAGAGGCTCGGGCCAAGCCATTGACCACTCGTCTCTAGGTACTGCCAAACAAAGGTCAGCAATAAGACAACTCCAAAACCACCCAACGCGCCCTCCCATGTTTTGCCAGGACTGATTTGCGCCGCCAGCTTGCGGTGAATCCATCGGCCTCCCCAAAGGCGCCCGCAGAAATAGGCGGCCACATCGGCACCCCAGACAAGAAAAAAGATGGAAAAAAGAAAATTAATCCCCATCGCGCGCGCTTGAACCAGGGCCACCCATGCAGCAAACAAAACGATGATTCCGGTTAGCCACCGAATGAAAGACGGCACCTTCAACCATAAGGGAACGCCGCCTTTGAGCAGGCCCGCTGCGGTCAACACCCACACCATACTCATCACCAACCAAACCAGGGGTAAAGGCTGCGCCGCACCACCCGATGACCAGAAAAACAAGCATGCCAGCACACAAAGCACGCCAGTTAGCAGGCAAACCCAGGGTAGCCAGCCGCACAGGCGAGACCACTCCCAGCCCGCAGCGCCAATCATGACGGCGCTTAGCAGCACGAAAGCACGGGGGTCATCGGCGATAACGGAAGGGACCAAAAAGGCCAATAAAACTATCGCGGTGAGGATTCGCTGCTTCAGCATGGCTTGGCGCGCTGGGAAATCCTGAGCGCGGTGGAAGCTGCAACGAAGATTGGCGCTTTAAAAATCACTTGCAAGCGCCTCCAAAAGAATCGTTGCCAGGCCTAAACGGCCATGATCTCTTGTTCTTTGGCGGCAACCAACTTGTCAACTTCGGCGATGTAGCGGTCGGTCAATTTTTGGATGTCTGCCTCGGAGCGCTTTTGATCGTCTTCGGAAACTTCTTTGTCTTTTTCCAGTTTTTTAACTGCGTCATTAGCTTCGCGGCGCAAGTTGCGTATGGCCACCTTGGCGTTCTCGCCCTCGCTTCGGACCACCTTGGTCAACTCCTTGCGGCGCTCTTCGGTCATCATGGGCATGGGCACCCGGATCAAGTCGCCCATGGAAGCGGGGTTCAGTCCCAGGTCACTTTCCCGGATAGCTTTTTCAATCTTCGCACCCATACCCTTTTCCCAAGGCTGTATGCCAATGGTGCGCGCATCGATCAAATTGAGGTTGGCTACCTGACTCAGAGGGACCATGGAGCCGTAATACTCCACCTGAACCGTATCGAGCAAGGCCGGATTAGCGCGCCCAGTGCGCACCTTGGTCAAGGTATTTTTGAAATTGGCGATGGACTGGTCCATCTTGCCTTCCATATGGCCTCGGATGTCTGCGATCGTCATATTCATCACTCCAAAAATTCAAACATGCACCAGCGTGCCCTCATCCTCGCCCATGACCACGCGCTTCAAAGCGCCATGTTTGAAGATCGAAAAGACTTTGATGGGCAGCTTCTGGTCCCGGCAAAGAGCAAAAGCCGCTGCGTCCATGATGCCAAGATTTTGCTGCATGGCGCTGTCAAAGGTCAGACTGGCGTAGCGTTTGGCGGTCGGCACCTTCTTCGGGTCGGCATCGTATACACCGTCCACTTTAGTCGCTTTGAGCACAATTTGCGCCCCGATTTCAGCACCGCGCAAAGCGGCGGCGGTATCGGTAGTGAAAAATGGATTGCCAGTTCCCGCAGCAAAAATGACTACCTTGCCTTCTTCCAAGTATTGCAAGGCTTTGGGCCTGACATAGGGCTCCACGACTTGCTCAATACCAATTGCCGACATCACACGCGCAGTTAGACCCGCTTTATTCATGGTGTCGCCAAGCGCCAAAGCGTTCATTACGGTGGCAAGCATGCCCATGTAGTCGGCAGTTGCCCGGTCCATGCCCACGGAGCCGCCGGCCACGCCTCTAAAAATATTGCCGCCTCCAATCACTACCGCAATCTGAACGCCCAAACGGGTAACGTCTGCGATTTCGTCCACCATGCGGACAATCGTGTCCCGATTGATGCCAAATTGGTCATCACCCATCAAGGCCTCACCGGACAGTTTCAACAAAATTCGACTGTAAGCGGGCTTAGTCTGGGTCATATCAGCATCCGGGTGCGGCAGGTAATAAAGTATTGTGACACCGCCATGCGCCAAATCGATGAATGACCATCAAAGTCATGGCGGCTTGGCGCTATTTAGGCGCCCTGTTTCGCCGCAGCGACCTGGGCCGCCACCTCGGCGGCGAAATCGTCTACGCGCTTTTCGATGCCCTCACCGACGACATACAGGGTAAAACCGTGCACTGTCGTGGCGCAGCCCTTCAGCATTTGCTCTACCGTCTGTTTGTCATTCTTTACAAAGGTCTGGTTCAGCAGCGACACCTCTTTGAGGTACTTTTGCACACCACCTTCAATGCGCTTGGTCACGATTTCGGCCGATTGCACCGGCTTGCCAGCCGCTGTGGCCACCGCCGCGTCTTCGGCAGCCTTGGCGGCGGCGACGGAACGCTCGCGCTCAACCAGCTCAGCGGGCACGTCGGCACTGGACAAAGACACCGGCTTCATGGCGGCCACGTGCATAGCCACGTCTTTCGCGGCCACTGCGTCGCCCTCAAATTCCACCACCACCCCAATACGGGTACCGTGCAAATAGGAAGCCACTTTGGCGCTTGATGCAAAACGCTTGAAGCGGCGGAAAGTCATGTTCTCGCCGATCTTGCCGATCAGGCCTTTGCGGACGTCTTCTAAGGTAGGGCCAAAGCTGTCTTGGCTAAATGGTAAGCCGGCCAAGGCAGCTAGGTCCGCCGGGTTGTGCTGGGCTACCAACTGAGCCGCACCATTGGCTAGTGCCAAGAAGCTATCATTTTTGGTCACGAAATCAGTTTCGCAATTGACCTCAATCATTGCGCTGGACGCAGCGGCCGTGACAATCGCCACCACGCCTTCGGCAGTAACACGGGCAGCTGCTTTACCGGCTTTGCTACCCAATTTCACGCGCAAAAGCTCCTCTGCCTTTACCATATCGCCCTCGGCCTCGGTCAGGGCTTTTTTACATTCCATCATCGGTGCATCCGTTTTGCCGCGCAGTTCGGCGACCATGCTTGCAGTAATTGCTGCCATTTCTTTACTCCATATACAAATTAATCGGTTTATTTGCTTAAAAAAAAGGGGCTAGAAAGCCCCCTTTTTAAGGGTTGCGGGCGCTGTTAAGCAGCCTCATTAACCTCTACAAATTCGTCTTCTCCCTCGGCGACTACGGCCTTGACCAGGTCATCCACCGCATTGGCGCGGCCCTCGAGGACCGCATCGGCAATTCCGCGGGCGTACAAAGTGACTGCTTTAGAGGAATCGTCGTTACCAGGGATCACGTAATCAATACCCTCGGGCGAGTGGTTGGAGTCCACCACGCCAATCAGCGGGATTCCTAGCTTGCGCGCTTCTGCGATGGCAATCTTGTGGTAGCCCACATCAATCACGAAAATCGCGTCGGGCAAAGTCGCCATATCCTGAATGCCGCCAATGTCCTTTTCCAGCTTTGCCAATTCGCGGGCGAACATCAGCTGCTCTTTTTTGCTCATTGCATCGAGACCGGCTTCCTGCTCAATCTTCATGTCCTTGAGACGCTTGATCGACGTTTTCACCGTTTTGAAGTTGGTCAACATACCGCCGAGCCAGCGCTGGTCGACAAACGGCATGCCTGCGCGCTTGGCCTCCATAGCGACAGTATCGCGCGCCTGGCGCTTGGTGCCGACCATCAAGACAGTGCCGCGTTTGGCCGACAGTTGGCGAACAAATTTGCTCGCCTCCTGGAACATAGGCAGCGATTTTTCCAGGTTAATGATATGGATTTTGTTGCGATGGCCGAAGATAAACGGGGCCATCTTGGGGTTCCAAAAACGGGTTTGGTGTCCGAAATGGACGCCCGCTTCCAGCATTTCACGCATGGTGACTGACATAGATACTCCAAAGGTTAGGTCTTAAATCCGGTTCGATTTTTCCCCTGAGGCGGCATGCGCCTAGGAGGAACACCTTAATAGAACCGGTTTGTGATTAACTTCATGGCCACGTCTAATTTCGCACCCGTGCCCAGCAAAGCCTACTAATTTTACATCAGGTAGCCGCGGCTTCTTCGGACTTAGACCGGCCTTCGCGCTTTGGCAATGGCTGGATGTCCAGCAAGACCTCGGTTTTGGACTCATCTTTGTCGTCCAGATCGACCGTCAGGCGGCCCCCATCGGTGAGGCGGCCAAACAGCAGTTCGTCCGCCAAAGCACGGCGAATGGTGTCTTGAATCAAGCGCTGCATAGGGCGTGCGCCCATAAGCGGGTCAAAGCCCTTCTTGCCCAAGTGCTTGCGCAATTTATCGGTGAAGGTGACCTCCACTTTCTTCTCGGCCAACTGGGTTTCCAGCTGTAGCAAAAATTTGTCGACCACCCGCAGGATGACGTTTTCGTCCAGCGCCTTAAAGCTCACGATCGAATCAAGACGGTTGCGGAACTCGGGAGTGAACAAGCGCTTGATATCGATCATTTCATCACCCGCTTCGCGGGGATTAGTAAAGCCGATCGTGGCCTTGTTCATAGTTTCGGCGCCCGCATTGGTGGTCATGATGATGATCACATTGCGGAAATCAGCCTTGCGTCCGTTGTTGTCGGTCAAAGTGCCGTGGTCCATGACCTGCAAAAGCACGTTAAATATGTCCGGATGCGCCTTTTCGATCTCGTCGAGCAATAGCACGCAGTGCGGCTTTTTAGTAACGGCCTCCGTTAGCAAGCCTCCCTGGTCAAAGCCCACATAGCCTGGAGGGGCGCCAATCAAACGACTGACCGCATGGCGCTCCATGTACTCACTCATATCAAAGCGAAGCAACTCAATACCCATGATGTAGGCCAATTGCTTCGCTGCTTCGGTCTTGCCCACACCCGTTGGGCCGCTGAACAGGAAGCTACCGATGGGCTTGTCCGCACGGCCCAGCCCGGAGCGCGCCATCTTGACCGCCGAGGCCAGCACATCGAGCGCCTTGTCTTGACCAAAGACCACACTCTTGAGGTCGCGGTCCAGAGTTTTTAGCTTGCCGCGGTCATCGTTAGAAACATTGGCGGGAGGAATACGGGCGATTTTGGCCACGATTTCCTCAACTTCGGTCTTGGAGATCGTCTTCTTTCGCTTGCTGGGTGCCAAAATTTGCTGGGCGGCACCAGCTTCGTCAATGACGTCGATCGCTTTGTCCGGCAAGTGGCGGTCGTTGATGTACTTGGCGCTCAACTCTGCTGCAGCCTGCAAGGCAGCCATTGCGTATTTAACTTTGTGGTGCTCCTCGAAGCGTGACTTAAGCCCTTTGAGGATTTCCACTGTCTGCTCCACCGTCGGCTCAACAACGTCCACTTTTTGGAATCGGCGCGACAGGGCGGCGTCTTTTTCAAAAATCCCGCGGTATTCGGTGAAGGTGGTGGCACCAATGCACTTGAGTTGACCCGAGCTGAGGCTTGGCTTAAGCAGATTCGAAGCATCGAGCGTGCCGCCAGAGGCTGCGCCAGCACCAATCAAGGTATGAATTTCGTCGATGAACAGCACTGCATTAGGGCGGTCTTTCAGCGCCTTGAGTACGCCCTTGAGGCGTTGCTCAAAATCGCCCCGGTACTTGGTGCCTGCCAGCAACGCGCCCATGTCCAGGGAATACACCACCGCATCAGCAAGCACTTCAGGCACGTCTTTTTGGGAGATGCGCCACGCTAGTCCCTCAGCGATCGCGGTTTTTCCCACACCAGCTTCACCCACGAGCAGAGGATTGTTTTTGCGACGGCGGCACAAAATCTGAATCACGCGCTCGACTTCGTACTCGCGACCGATCAGGGGATCAATCTTGCCGTCTTTGGCCAACTGGTTCAAATTCTGGGTGTACTGCTCCAGCGGGGAAGATTTTTCATTTTTCTCGCTGGAGGCTTCTTCGGCCTCAGGGCCGCTCTCACTGCCTTTGGCGGCCTCGGGAGGATCGCTCTTTTTAATGCCATGGGCAATGAAATTGACCACATCCAACCGGGTGACGCCTTGCTGGTGAAGGTAATAGACCGCATGGGAATCTTTTTCACCAAAGATGGCGACCAGCACATTGCTGCCCATCACCTCTTTTTTACCGCTGCCAGTGGACTGCACATGCATGATGGCGCGCTGAATCACCCGCTGAAAACCCAGCGTGGGTTGGGTGTCCACCTCATCGACGCCCGCCACTTGCGGCGTGTTGTCTTTGATGAAATGGGTGAGCGACTTGCGCAACTCATCGACATTGGCCGAGCATGCGCGCAACACTTCGGCGGCGCTAGGGTTGTCCAGTAGGGCGAGCAACAAGTGCTCCACTGTAATAAATTCGTGCCGCTGCTGACGGGCCTCCACAAAGGCCATATGTAGGCTGACTTCTAATTCCTGGGCGATCATGACTGTTCCTTCATCGTATGCATTTGTTCATCGTCGGTAGGCCGCCCAAGCGGTCACCACCCCCTAACACGTCCCATCGCCTTCTAGCCCACAGGCTCACTCACACATTGCAATGGATGCCCTGCCTTTTGGGCTGCATCCATCACCTGGTCCACCTTGGTGGCCGCTACGTCGCGGGTATAAACACCGCAAACCCCTCGTCCATCGATATGGATTTTCAACATGATTTGGGTCGCTGTGGCCAAATCTTTGGAAAAAAATTCTTGGATTACCCCCACGACGAACTCCATAGGGGTGAAATCGTCGTTCAGCATCAGCACTTGGTGCATGGATGGCGGCTGCACTTTCTGCGGCAGCCGCTCCAGCACGATAGCGCCACCGCCGTCGTCGCGTTTGGGTGTCTGCCGGGGAAGTTCCCTCGGGGGTTTTGGGGGG
>Ga0209033_1000263_pt1 | contig 29658 bp, 23 predicted proteins | sample LauGreFa1BDMLBDN_2_FD_188218 | JGI IMG/M metagenome (GOLD analysis project Ga0209033, IMG submission 188218) | Freshwater lake microbial communities from Lake Michigan, USA - Fa13.BD.MLB.DN (SPAdes) (version 2) | ecosystem: Environmental > Aquatic > Freshwater > Lake | place: Lake Michigan, USA...
GAGCTCAGCGTCCATCAGTATGCGGTAGGGCAACTGCATGTCCTGGTGCGCAAAAGTCACTTCTTTTTTGGCTTGCGCAAACGCGGTGGACAGGCCCACCGCGACCATAAGGCCCATCAGGGATTTGGCGATAACTGGAACTAGTGTCTTTTTCATCGATCAACCTTTCAAGTAAATAAACGGGGATAACGAGGCCCATGCTACGCCCCTGCAACCAAGCCAAGTGCATGAGCTTATGAGTTTGGCCGCTGCATCGCCCCCCACCTAGAGCCAGATGCATGCCTTTATAGTGCCAGTTATACCCCTTGTTTTGCATCAGGCTGGTGCTGCCTCTTGAAGCAAAATGGTGCGCTTTTCGTTGGAGAACCGTCTTCGGCAAGCAAGTTGTCGGGCCTGCTCCGGCATGCCGATCGCGCGCCACAGACGGGCGGGGTGCGGGTTTATCCCTAGGCGGTTTTCTGCTACTTTCGGGCCTCCTGGCCGCATTGCGCGAGCCTACCGTGAAGGTTATTTATGAGTTCTGGTTTGCAGCGCTGGCTGCCCTTTTTGCAATGGTGGCCGCGCGTGGCCCGCGCCAGCTTGCGCGCCGATCTGATTGCCGGCTTGACCGGCAGCTTGATTTTGGTGCCGCAAGGCGTGGCTTTTGCCACGATTGCGGGCATGCCGCCGGAGTACGGTTTGTATGCGGCCATGCTGCCCGCCATCGTGGCCGCTTTGTGGGGCTCGTCCTGGCATCTGGTGTCCGGGCCGACCACGGCGATTTCTATCGTCGTTTTTGCGACCATGAGCCCGCTGGCCGAAGCGGGTAGCGCGCACTATGTGCAACTGGTTTTGACGCTGACTTTTCTGGTGGGTATTTTTCAGCTGCTGCTGGGCGGTTTGCGTCTGGGCACACTGGTCAATTTTGTATCGCATACCGTGGTGGTCGGCTTCACCGCGGGTGCGGCGGTGTTGATTGCGATCAGTCAGGTGAAAAACTTCTTTGGCATTGCGCTACCGCGTGGCGCATCCGTGGCCGCAGTGCTGCAAGGCCTGGCGCAGCAGGCGCAGGACATCAATCCATTCGTCACTTCAGTCAGCTTATTTACCGTGGTGTGTTGTGTGGCGGCGCGCCGTTGGTGGCCGCGTGTGCCGCACATGATTGTGGGCATGGTCAGCGGCAGCCTGCTGGCCTATGCCATGAACCAAACCTGGGGCCTGGAGCACACCGGCGTGGGCAGCATCGGCGCGCTGCGCATCGGCTTTCCTCCGCTGTCCAGCCCGGACTTTGACTGGCAAACCATCCAAACCTTGGCGCCAATTGCCATGGCGGTGGCGCTTTTGGCTTTGACTGAAGCGGTGTCCATCGCGCGCTCCATGGCTTTGAACACGGGCCAACGTATCGATGGCAACCAAGAATTTATCGGCCAGGGTTTGTCCAATATCGTGGGTGCTTTCTTCTCGGGTTATGCCTCGAGTGGCTCCTTCAACCGCAGCGGCCTCAATGTGCAGGCAGGCGCGCAAACGCCTTTGGCGGCGATTTTTTCCGCCGTGTTTTTGCTGTTCATCATGCTGTTTCTTGCTCCCTTGGCGCAGTTCCTGCCGGTGGCTGCCATGGCCGGTATTTTGTTTGTCGTGGCCTGGGGCTTGATTGACTTTCACCATATCGGAGAAATCCTGCGCGTCAGCCGTTCCGAGTCCGCCGTGCTGGCCGCGACCTGGTTGGCCACGCTAACGGTACAACTGGAGTTTGCGATCTATAGCGGCGTGGCCTTGTCGCTGTTGCTCTACCTGAAACGCACCTCGCAGCCCGGCGTGGACGATGTCAAACCCGTACCCGGCCAAGTGCCACCCGCATTTAGCGCAGCCACCGGTTTGCCCGATTGCCCGCAACTCAAAATTGTTCGCATCAATGGCTCCATTTTCTTTGGGGCGGTCAACCACTTGCAGGAAGAATTACAAGCCATCGACGCACACAACCCTGCGCATGTGCATGTGCTGCTCGTAGCCTCGGGCATTAATTTTGTGGACTTGGGCGGCGCGCAATGGCTAGCCCAGGAAGCGCAGCGCCGCCGTGCGCTAGGCGGTGGTCTGTACATTTTCCATATGAAAGACGAGCCCTTGGCCATGCTGCGCAAAAGCGGCGCTTTCGATGCTATCGGCGCCGAGAATTTCTTTACCCTGGGGGATGACTTGATGCCCGAGATCAAAGCCCGGCTCAACCCCCAAAGCTGCGCCCAATGCACCGTGCGCGTGTTTGCGCCGTGTAAATAAAGCACACCGCACCATGCAGTGGCCTGCTAATGGGCGGTTTGTTCGTGCCACCTAGCGTATGCTGCGCTGCTCTCAGACAATGCTGCTGTGTAGTCACCCACACCTAGAGTCGATACACGGGCTCACTGCTTGGGCTTGTTAAGCAAAGGCGCCCCAACACCCCAAATTAAAACTTAAAGTGTTTGGGGGCGCTCGGGCGCTTATTTGTACAACAATTCCGGCAACCACATTCCGATGGCAGGGAAGGTGTAAAGCAGGAAGATGGCAAAAACTTGGATGGCCATAAAAGGCAACATGCCTGCAAAAATCTGGTTGAGCGTGACGTGCGGCGGGCTCACGCCCTTCAGGTAAAACGCTGCCATGGCTACCGGTGGGCTGAGGAAGGCGGTCTGCAAGTTCAGCGCCACCAGCAAGCCAAAGAACAAGGGGTCGATGCCGAAGTGGGGTAACAAGGGAATGAAAATCGGCATGAAAATCACGATGATTTCGGTCCACTCCAGTGGCCAGCCCAGCAAGAAAATAACCACTTGCGCCAGGATCATGAACTGCACAGGGGTCAGGTCCATGCCCAGCACCCAGGTATTGATGATCTCTTGGCCACCCAACAGTGCAAATGCCGCCGAGAAAATGCTAGAGCCCACAAACAGCCAGCACACCATGGCACTGGTTTTGGCCGTCAGGTACACCGACTCGCGCAACACCACGTAGTTCAGGCGTCGGTAAGCAGCCGCCAACAGCAAACCACCTAAGGAGCCCATGGCTGCGGCCTCGGTGGGTGTGGCCAAGCCAAACACGATGGTGCCCAGCACCGCCAAAATCATGAGGGCTAAAGGGAAGAAGGAGCCTAAAAGCATCTTGAAGATTTCTAGACGCACAAAGCTGAAATAGGCATAGAAGAGGGCCAAGGCCACCGCACAACTGGCCAAACCGATCCAGAAAGACAGTGGCGCGGGCTGGCGCTCGGCTTGGGCCACGGGTGCCTCTGCCACAGCAGTGGCGGCAGCGGGCGACTCCGCTTTGACCGGCTCTGCGCTAGGTGCCGCATCTGCTTTGGCTACTTCGGCCGTTCCCGGCGGTTCTTGCAAACCACCGGCTTCGGGCTCTGCCAAACCACTGACACTGGGAGCTTCTTCTGCGGCATTGGTCGAATCAGCCAGATCGCCACCCATGGCCATCACGCCTGCTACCGCCTCGACTGGCAGGGGGGCTGTGACCTTGAAATAAATAGTTCCCATGATCGCCGCTACCGCCAAAGCGGGCAGTAAGGCAATGCTCAGATGGTTGAGCAGATCGCGCATGGGAACAGCTGCATTGCGCTTGCCTTTGAGGGCGCCGACCAAGCCGGGCAGCACGGTATCGCTAATTTCTTTGGATACCACTTGCGCAAACGGCGGTAGAGGCACGAAACGGTCTTCGGCCGACATGGGCGGGGCCATGCTGGGTTTGATTTTGGCAATAACGACCACGTAAATGACATACAAGGTAGCCAGCATGATTCCCGGGAAAAACGCGCCGGCATACAACTTGACTACGGAAACGCCCGCCGTCGCGCCATAAACGATCAACATGACCGAAGGCGGAATCAGGATGCCCAGACAACCGCCTGCGGTAATGGCACCGGCCGACAACTGAACGCTGTAGCCTGCGCGCAGCATGGCGGGCAGCGCCAGCAAGCCCATGAGCGTGACCACCGCACCCACGATACCAGTGGCCGTCGCAAAAATGGCGCAAGTCACGATGGTGGCCACAGCAAGCGAACCCGGCACACGGGCCATGGCCAGGTGCATGCTCTTGAACAATTTCTCGATCAGGTTGGCACGCTCAATCAGGTAGCCCATGAACACGAACAAGGGGATCGAGATCAGCACATCGTTGGACATGACCGAGTAGGCCCGCTGCACCATCAGATCGAGGGTTTGCTGCACCGCCAAAGCAGGGTTTTGGCTCTTGTAGGCGATCCAGGCGAAGATCATTCCCATGCCCATCAACGTGAAGGCCGTTGGGAAACCCAACATGATCGCCACCACCACCAAGGCCAGCATCAACAGCCCCAGGTGGCCGTTGGCCATCTCGGAGGGCGCAGGCAGCAAAATAAAGGCCGTCAACACGACCAAGGCCATAATCGTCAGGCCAAACCAGATTTCTTTTTTCATTATTTTGTTCCCTTGCCAGCCGCCAACAGCGCATCGAGTTTGGCGATGTCTTCGTCTTTGACGTTGACCATTTCCTTGAGTTTTGCGACATCGACCTCGTCTACATCGTCGCCACGCTTAGGCCATTCGCCTTGTTGGATGCAAACAATGCAACGCACAATCTCGACAATACCTTGGGCCAGCAAGAAAGCACCTGCAATTGGCAAAATAGTTTTAAAAGGGTAGACCGGCGGGCCGTTGGCTGTAACGTTGGAATGCTCGTTGATGGCCCAAGAATCTGCTGCAAAACCATACCCTGCATAAGCCAAAGCAAACACCCCTGGAATGAAAAACAGAAAGTAAAGAATCAAGTCAAACCAGGCTTGTAGGCGTGGCGGGAAAAAACCGTAAAGCACGTCGCCGCGCACATGGCCATTTTTGGACAAGGTGTAGGCACCGGCCATCATGAACAGGGAGCCGTACATCATGCTCATCACGTCAAAAGCCCATGCATGGGGATTATCAAGGAAGTAGCGGGAAAAAACTTCCCAAGAAATCATCAGAGTCAGAGCCAAGATCAACCAAGAAAAAAATTGGCCAATCCAGGTGCTGACTTTGTCAATGAAGAGCAATAGGTTTTGCATAAGTGAACCACATAAAAAATTAGCCATCCAAGACTTCCTGGATGGCTAAAAAGTATAAGTCACTGTCCAGGATGTCCTGGACAGCGAGGGAGACGGGTTTAAAAAATCAAGCTTTTTTCGCGCCAAAGAAGTGGCTCACTGCCATGCGTCGGCTGATATTGGTGTCTTGGTCCCATTTCACGGCACGCATTGCAAACGCTTTTTGCGATTCCACAATTTCCTTGAACAATGGGTTTTCGGCAGACTTTTTCTCCAAAATTTCAGACCAAAGTCTGAGTTGATCTTGCAAAATGGAATCTGGTGTTTTGTAGAACTTGACTTTGTCTTTGGTTTGTAACTCGATGTAGTCGTGAGAGTAACGGTCCACGGCCTTCCAAGACATATCAGCAGAAGCGGCCTCTACTGCACCTGCAATCACGGCCTTCATCTTGGCTGGCAACGCGTCGTACTTGGTCTTGTTGAACATGATCTCAAAGGTCTCAGCACTTTGGTGGTAGCTTTGCAGCATGCACACCTTAGACACATCGGGGAAGCCCAAGATACGGTCTGATGTGGCGTTGTTGAACTCAGCGCCGTCGAGCAATCCACGATCCATCGCAGGCACGATCTCACCACCTGGCAAGGCATTAACTGCAGCGCCCATGGCGGTGAATAGGTCAATCGCCAAACCGTTGGTACGGAATTTCAAACCTTTGAAGTCAGATGAATTGGTGATGGGCTTTTTAAACCAGCCCAAGGGCTGTGTGGACATGGGGCCGTACAAGAAAGACTGCACGTTGCCGCCGATCGACGCGTACAACTTAGCCAGCAACTCAGTGCCGCCGCCGTACTTGTGCCATGACAACAGCATGTTGGCATCCATACCGAAGGCAGGGCCTGAGTTCCACAAAGCCAAAGCGTTTTGCTTACCGTAGTGGTAGCCCAACACGCCGTGACCGCCGTCCAATGTGCCTTTGGACACTGCTTCGAGCAAACCGAAGGCAGGCACCACAGAACCTGCGGGCAACACTTCGATCTTCAAATCGCCGCCGGTCATGTCATTGACTTTTTTGGCGTAATCTTGGGCGTACTCATGAAAAATGTCTTTGGCAGGCCAGGTGCTCTGCCACCGCATGGAAATCGGGCCAGTTTGCGCCTTGGCGATCATAGGGGCAGACATTGCGCCAGCAGCAATTGCCATACCTTTCAGTAGGTTGCGACGGCGTGGGATTTTGTTGTCAATCAAGATGGGCTCCAATCAAAAGTAAAAGTAGGCACGTAAATAATACCTGTATGACATTATTAGTTCGTCGATTTTGACCGCACCTAGTGAAAACCCTCGTTTTGTTGATAAATATTTCAGGTGCTGACAAAATAATTTCCAGACTCGCGCGCCCATCGCCATGGCGGCGGCGCAGTTGCCGTTGGCTGCATGGCTTGGGCTTGCGCCTCTGTGCGAGTCACACAGAAGCGCCTGCGGCGGCCCTGCACGGCCAGGCCGATCTCGCTGCAAGGAGCCCAAGCAACGCAGCAAGCCATGAAAGCCATGGGTCCTACCGTGCCTCGGCCGGCGCGCAGGGCCAGCCACAGCGGACCAAGCTTTAAGCCGCCAGGCGCTGCTCCAACTGCGCTTTGGTGGTTTCCAGTTGCGCCGGCAAGTGGTAGGCCAACTGCTTAAACAGCTCGGTATGCAAAGCGATTTCGGTTTTCCAGTCGGCCTTGTCCAAACTGGTCACAGTAGCGAACTGCGCCTTGGTGAACGCTAGCCCGGTCCAGGTGATTTCGTCAAAAGCCGGGCTGATACCAAAGCCATTGTCCACGCCCATGGTTTTGCCTTCGATGCGCTCAATCATCCATTTGAGTACGCGCATGTTTTCGCCATAGCCAGGCCACACAAATTTGCCATCAACGTCTTTGCGGAACCAGTTGACGCAGTAAATCGCCGGTAGCTTGGCGCCGGCCTGGCCCATTTTTTGGCCGATGTTGAGCCAGTGCTGAAAATAGTCGCTCACGTTGTAGCCGGTAAAGGGCAGCATTGCAAAGGGATCGCGTCGCACCACGCCTTGTTGACCCGCAGCGGCTGCCGTGGTTTCCGAGCCCATGGTGGCCGCCATGTACACGCCTTCTACCCAGTTGCGCGCTTCGGTGACTAGCGGCACGGTGGTGGAGCGGCGACCGCCAAAGATAAAGGCGTCGATGGGCACGCCGTTGGCATCGTCCCATGCGCTGTCCAGCGCCGGGTTGTTGGTGGCGGCCACGGTAAAGCGCGAGTTTGGGTGGGCGGCTTTGGCGCCGGTTTCTTTGGCAATCGCAGGTGTCCAGTCTTTGCCCTGCCAATCGATCAAATGCGCGGGCATTTTGCCGTCGTCTTTTTCCATGCCTTCCCACCACACATCGCCGTCGTCGGTGAGTGCGACGTTGGTGAAGATGACGTCGTGGCCCAAGCTGGCCATGCAATTGGGGTTGGTGTGGTAATTGGTGCCGGGTGCAACGCCGAAGTAGCCGGCCTCCGGGTTGATGGCGTACATGCGGCCATCGCTGTGCGGTTTGATCCAAGCGATGTCATCACCAATCGTGCTGACCTTCCAGCCTTCGAAACCGACAGGCGGTACCAGCATGGAGAAATTGGTTTTGCCGCAGGCGCTGGGGAAGGCTGCGGCAACATGGTATTTTTTTCCTTGCGGATTGGTCACGCCCAAAATCAGCATGTGCTCGGCTAGCCAGCCGGTGCTACCCGCGTTGGCATCGGCGCGGCCCATGGTGGAAGCGATGCGCAGTGCAAAACATTTTTTACCCAGCAAAGCATTGCCGCCGTAGCCCGAACCGTAAGACCAGATCTCGCGTGTTTGCGGATAGTGCACGATGTACTTGGTTGTGTTGCATGGCCATTTCACATCGGCTTGTCCAGCTCCCAGTGGCGCGCCGACAGTGTGCATGCAAGGCACAAAGTCGCCGTCCGTGCCCAGCACCTCATAGACCGCGCGGCCCATGCGCGTCATGATGCGCTGGTTGACTGCGACATACGCACTGTCGCTCAATTCAATGCCGATATGTGCGATGTGCGAACCCAGCGGGCCCATAGAAAACGGCACCACATACATGGTGCGTCCGCGCATGCAACCGTCAAACAAAGGTTGCAAAGTGGCGCGCATTTCGGTCGGGGCCATCCAGTTATTGGTGGGGCCGGCGTCTTCTTTTTTCTCGCTGCAAATATAGGTGCGGTCTTCCACGCGCGCCACGTCACTGGGATCGGATAAGGCTAAAAAACTATTGGGGCGCTTGGCCGGATTAAGCTTGGTAAACGTGCCCGCATCGACCAGGCGTTGGCACAACATCTGGTATTCCTCTTGCGAGCCATCGCACCAGTGAATGGCGGCGGGTTTGCACAAACTCGCCATGTCGCTTACCCAGGCGATCAGGCGCGGGTTTTTCACATAGGCAGGGGCTTTGAGGTCCAGTCCTGGCGTCGAGATTGCATTCATGGGAGGGGCTCCTAAAGTTAAAAATCTGATTTGCCACAACCCCCGCCGGGCGCGTGACCGGAGCTCTGGCAAACCGCCGCAAGACGGCCTGCGGGGAATAGATTCTAGGAAGGGGTACCCAAGTTACAAGACGGTTACAGCTGATAGTTATGCTTAAAGCGCATAGTTCCAAGGGTCCAGGCAGGGGTAAAGGCATGCTTTGCGCCCATTCGGGCGGGGGCTGGCGCCCGCAAAATCCTATAGCGCTGGGCGCGTTTTCCCCTTGTCGAAGCGGTTTTGGGCTGCGTAAGCGAGGGGTCGGGTCCTTGGGCCTGTTTGTGGCCTAAGCTGCTGGGCTCCTAGGGCTGGGCCAGGGCTTTTTGGATGTCTTTGGCTAGGCCGCTGCTGTCTGGTTTGGTAACGCTGGAGTAACTATCAATGAGCTTGCCATCGCGCCCTACCAGGTATTTATAAAAATTCCACTTCGGGCTGCCGCCACCGGCTTTGGCCAATTCGGCAAACAGCGGGTTGGCGGCTTTGCCGCTGACCACGGTTTTTTCGAACATCGGGAACTTCACCCCGTAGGTGTTGTAGCAAAAATCGGCAATATCCTTGCCCTTGCCGGGCTCTTGCTCGCCAAAGTCATTGGACGGAAATCCCAACACCACCAGGCCTTTGCCGCCGTACTGGGCATAGAGTTTTTCCAGGCCTTCGTACTGCGGCGTAAAGCCGCAATAGCTGGCGGTATTGACCACCAGCAGCACTTTGCCGGCGTATTGGCACAGGTTTTGGGGGGCGTCGTCTTGCAGGCGCTTAAAGCTTTTTTGCAGCAGCGGTGGGCAGGCGGCGGGGGCAGTTTCCGCGGCAATAGCCGCTCCGCTGTAGGCACAGCACAAGGCTATCAGCAAGGCGACAAAGCGCCCTCGGAGCGGGGAAAACAGGGAGAAAAAGGCCATAAAAACTTCTATTTGCAGCACCGCGCATTAGGGTGCTGGCGCACCAAAACGGGCTGATCAGGCCATGCTGACCGCGATGAAGGCCAGCAAAAACATCAGCACAGCGCCGCCGAGAGGCAAGACGATAGGCATCATCGGGACGATGTCTTCAATCGAGTCGTGTTCGTGGTCTTCAGGGGCTTGGGTGGGGGAGTTGGACATAAAAGGGCTTTCAAAATAAGGCCATCAAGGCCATCAAGGCCAGAAGCAGCATTAGATTTTAGACCCAAGCCGGCATCACCGGGCGCAAAAACCCGCCGCCAAGGCCCCAGCGCAAAGCCCCGGCTGCAAAAATTTACACAGGCGCTGTCAACCGCCCGCAGGGCTGGCGCGTGATAGGTGGGCGCCACTTTTCTTGTGGCGTTTGTGCCCTTAGGGGCTTCCACTTTTTGGCTGCTATGCAAAAAACCGCAATCCAAATGCCCGAAAAAGGCACTTACCAGTGGCAGTTGTTCAACTACTGGTCGGACGAATACCGCCAGACCCGGGCCGACCATTCGGCCTATATTGCCCTGAATTTCGCCGGTGCGCTTGATGTCTGCCGCGCCAAGGTGCAAACCCTTTTGCAACACCACCGCCAACACGCCTCGGACCCGCGCCACCACAAAGCCATCGCCCGCCTCCAAAATACCTTGAGCGGCGCTGCCGTGGCTTACGAAAGCAGCTTCCAGCGGCATTAAACCGGTCCGCCCGCCTAAGGCACGGCCCGCCCAGAAGCGGCCAAGCCCTTCCAAGACAGGCGCTCAGGTCCCCAAGCCGAACCGCTGACCGGCACCCAAACCCCGCACCGCGGGGTTTTTTACGCCTGAGCCACCACGCGCAAGACCTCGCTGGCATAGGCCTCCAGCTTTTTCACCCCCATGCCGCTGATGCCCTGCAAGTCGCTAATCGACTGGGGTGCAAGCTGAGCAATAGTCGCCAGCGTGGCGTCGTGGAAGATGACATAGGCCGGTAAATTGTGTTCCCGCGCCACTTCAGCGCGCCAAGCCTTGAGGGCCGCGTAGCGCGCCAGACCGGCAGTGTCCAGGTCCACCGGCGCCTTCAGGGCCGCTGCACCGCTGACCGCTTTCACCTTCGCCACCTTGGGCGTGGACAGCGATTCGCGCAGCCGCACCGCTTGCTCACCCTTCAGTATCGGGCGCGCCTGGGGCGTCAGCACCAGGGTATTGAATGCCTGTACATCGACCATAACGGCGCCCAGCGCCAACAATTGACGCAACACGCCGCGCAGTTGCAACTCGGTTAATGCCTGGCCTACGCCGAAAGTGCTCAAGCTTTCATGGCCGTGTTGCAGCACTTTTTCGCTACGCTTGCCGCGCACAACGTCCATCAAGTGCCCGGCACCAAAGCTGATACCGCTGCGTTGCTGGATGCGGTAGATGGTGGACAGCAGCATTTGCGCCGCCTCGCTGCCGTCCCACACCGCGGGCGGGTGCAGGCAGTTGTCGCAATTGCCGCAGGCTGAGCTAGCCTGGCCGAAGTAGGCCAGCAAGCGAACCCGCCTGCAATCAGTGGCCTCGGCCAGACCTAAAAGCGCCTCTAACTTGCCGCGCATGACCTGCTTAAAGTCCTCTTGCGCCGGGCCTTCGTCGATCATGCGGCGCTGGTTCACCACGTCTTGCAGGCCGTAGCACATCCAGGCGTTGGCGCTCAGGCCATCGCGCCCGGCGCGCCCGGTCTCCTGGTAATAGCCTTCGATGTTTTTGGGCATGTCCAAATGCGCCACAAAGCGCACATCGGGCTTGTCGATACCCATGCCAAACGCAATCGTCGCCACCATCACCATTCCCTCATCGCGTAAGAAGCGGTCCTGGTGCGTCTGGCGCACTTTGCTGTCCAGACCGGCGTGGTAAGGCAAGGCTTTGATGCCGGCCTGGACCAGCATGTCGGCAATGTCTTCCACCTTCTTGCGTGACTGGCAGTACACAATGCCCGCATCGCCCGCATGTTCGCCTTCAATGAAGCGCAGCAACTGCGTGCTGCCTTCGCGTTTTTCCACAATCGTGTAACGGATATTGGGCCGGTCAAAGCTGCTGATAAAAGCGCGCGCTTGCTCGAGTTGCAAACGCTCCAAGACGTCGGCGCGGGTCAGGTCGTCGGCGGTAGCCGTCAAGGCCATGCGCGGCACGCCGGGGTAGCGTTCGTGCAGCACCGTGAGTGCGCGGTACTCGGGTCTAAAGTCGTGGCCCCATTGGCTCACGCAATGCGCCTCGTCAATCGCAAACAGACTCAGTTGCCCACGTTCGAACAGCGAATCGAGTTGCGCTAAAAAACGCGGTGTGGTCACACGTTCGGGGGCCGCGTACAGGAGCGTCACATCCCCGCGCAACAGGCGCTGTTCAACCTGATGGGCCTCTTCGCCCGATAGCGTGGAATTGAGAAAAGCAGCGCTAACGCCCGCTTCATGCAGTGCGCCCACCTGGTCGTGCATCAAAGCGATCAGCGGCGAAATTACCACCGTGATGCCATGCCCGGCACGCTGGCGTGCAATCGCTGGAATTTGGTAACACAGCGATTTGCCGCCACCCGTGGGCATCAACACCAGCGCATCGCCACCACCGCCTACATGCTCAATGATGGCTTGCTGCGGCCCGCGAAAAGAGTCGTAGCCAAATACTTCTTGCAGGATGCTCAGATAAGACAAAGGGGCTACCGCTGGTGGAGGGAGAGTTTGTTTAAAGCCCGCAAGGGCAAAGCACAGCCGCGTCGATGGTCCCAGCAAAGCCACGTGAAGCGCATCGCGGGAAACGTCCAGTTGCTAAGCTGTGTGCCTTGTGCATCACGCTGGTTTCTTTTCTGCTGCTGCGGCCGCACGCGCTGCAAACTCGGCGCGCAATGCACGCAGCTTTTCACGCGGGTCTTCTTTGATGGTGGCTTTGTCCAAGGCCATCTCGGCAATAAAGCGGCTCGGTTGCGCGGCAATCGTGTCGCGTCCTTTTTTGCGCCGCCGCGTCCAACTGACCGATAGCGTACGCTGGGCGCGGGTAATACCCACGTACATCAAACGCCGCTCCTCTTGCAAGCGTGTCGCCAGGTCTGCGCTCACCAGCGCGGCGGCTTCATCGTGCGCTTCATCGCTTGCTTTATCCGCGCTGGCTTTGCCTGCCTCTTCCATCTTGAAAGGCAGCATGCCCTCGGTCACGCCCACCAGCATCACATGCGGCCACTCCAGGCCTTTGGCGGCGTGAAGGGTAGATAGCGTCACCACGTTTTGGTCTTTTTCACGCTCAGTCAAAGTAGATAAAAGTGCGATGTTTTGCGCCACGTCCAGCAAATTTTTACTGGCGCGCTGCGTGATCAAGATGTCGTCGTCCATCTGCCCGCCGCAGCGCTGCGCCATCCAGTCGCAAAACTCCATCACATTGGCCCACTTGACAGCGGCAATTTGCGGGCTGTCTTCGGTGTCGTACAAATGTTTTTCGTAGGCAATATCACTCAACCAAGTTTTGAGAAACAGCAAGGCGTTTACCGCGCCTTCGGTGTGCTTGGAACGAAATTGCAAATCGTTCACTGCGCGGCCAAACTCGTGCAAACTGCCTACCGCGCGGCTGGACAACACCGAGCCCAGCGACGATGAAAACAAGGCTTCAAATAGGCTGAGCTTGTAACGGCTGGCAAAGGTACCCAGGCTACCCAAAGTCTGGTGGCCGATACCGCGCTTAGGCGTGGTGACCGCGCGCAAAAACGCCGGGTCGTCGTCGTTATTGGCCCACAGACGCAGCCAGGCGCACAGGTCGCGGATTTCGGCGCGTTCAAAAAAGCTTTGCCCGCCCGATACCTTGTACGTAATGCCCGCTTTGCGTAGCGCTTTTTCAAAAGGCCGGGCCTGGTGGTTGGCGCGGTAGAGCACCGCAAAGTCGCGTAGCTCTTTAAATTGCAGGCCCGCTTGCGCCAGCGTGCCCTCGGCGCGCAAACTCTGGATGCGTGCTACTACGCGTTCGGCCTCATGGTCTTCGCTATCGGCATCGACCACGCGCACTGGCTCGCCCTCGCCCAAGTCGCTCCATAGGTTTTTGGGGAACAACTTGGGGTTGGCCGCAATCACGTTGTTGGCGGCGCGCAAGATGGCGGCGGTAGAGCGGTAGTTTTGCTCCAGCTTAATAACCTTAAGGTCTGGAAAATCCTGCGGCAGTAAACGCAGATTGTCCAAGGTGGCACCACGCCAGCCGTAAATACTTTGGTCGTCATCGCCCACCGCGGTAAAGCGCGCCGCATCGCGCCCCGGCGCCAGGCCGCCATCGGGCTCGCAACCGACCAACAACTTGAGCATGGCGTATTGCGTGGCATTGGTGTCCTGGTATTCATCCACGAGTACATGTCCGGCAAAAGCTTGCCATTGGGCGCGCACCTCGGGGTATTCGCGCAAGAGCTTGAGCGGCAGGCTGATCAAGTCGTCAAAGTCCACGCTTTGGTAAGCGCTCAAGCGTTCTTCATAGCGCCCCATGATGACCGCGGCCTGGCGCTGGTCTTCATCGGCGGCCTGCGCCAAGGCTTGCTCGGCGTTGAGGCCTGCGCTCTTCCAGGCGCTAATCGTCCATTGCCAGTTGCGCGCGGTGGCAGAGTCGGTGCTGCCACCGGCGTCTTTCAAGATGCTGGTGACATCCGAGGTATCCAGAATGCTGAAGTGGGGCTTTAGCCCAAGCACCGCACCATGGCTGCGCAACATACGCACGCCCAACGCATGAAAGGTGCAGATCAATACTTCTTGCGCTGCTTTGCCAATCAGGGTTTTGGCACGTTCGCGCATCTCGGCGGCGGCTTTGTTGGTAAAGGTAATCGCCGCAATTTTTTGTGCCGGCATGCCCACCTGAATTAGCCGTGCGATTTTGTGCGTGATCACGCGGGTTTTGCCCGAACCGGCACCGGCCAGCACCAGACAGGGGCCGTGCATAAAGTTGACCGCCTCCTGCTGGGCAGTGTTCATGGCGTTGTGGGGGGAAGACATGCGCGAGGCGTCGGCAAAGGCCGGTAATAGGCAAACTCAAAAGGCCGCGCATCTTAACGGCAGGCCGCGCGCGCATTTGCCTTGACAATCGGGGCATGCTGGAAATCTTTGAAGTCACCTTTCCGTTTTTTGCTTTGGTTTTATGCGGTTACACCGCCGCCAGACGCCAGATGCTCCCTCTGGTGGCGATTGCGGGCCTCAATACCTTTGTGCTTTTTTTTGCGCTGCCCTGCATGCTGTACCGTTTCGGGGCCAATACGCCGATTGCGCAGTTGCTAGACCCTGTCGCCAGCATCACCTATTTGGTGTGTGGTTTGAGTGTTGTGGCCCTGGTGATTGGCATTACCTTGCGCGGGCACATCGGCTGGAATGACGCGGCTTTTGGTGCCTTGGTGGGCGCATTTCCAAACACCGGTTTTTTAGGTGTTCCACTGCTGGTGGCGCTTTTGGGCAAGCAGGCGGCAGGTACGGCCATCGTCACGATATTGGTGGACCTGGTGGTTACCACGTCTTTGTGCATAGCCTTGTCGCGCCTAGGCGGGCTGGGTACGACGGCCGGTGACGATGAACAGCGCGTCAGCCCGGCGCAGGCCGCGCGCAATGCCTTGCGCGGCGTGGCTACCAACCCGATGCTTTGGGCCATCTTGAGTGGCGCACTGGCCTCGGCGTTTGGTTTGGCTTTGCCCGGCCCAGTGGATGCCACTTTGGGCCTATTGGCCGATTGCGCTTCGCCGGTGGCTTTGTTCACCATTGGCGCAGTGCTGGCGCGGTCTCAAATCATGGCGCAAGAAGGCCAGGCCCCTGTCGTGCCCTGGGCCGATGTGCTGCCGGTGGTGGCGATTAAACTGCTGATTCATCCTCTGCTGGTGCTATCGGCAGGCTTGCTCGCGCAGGCCATGGATGTGCCCTTGGCCGACTCGGCGCTCACCGTGATGGTGCTGGTGGCGGCGCTGCCCAGCGCCAGCAATGTATCTATGCTGGCCGAGCGCTTTGGCGCGAATAACGGGCGCATCGCCCGCATTATTTTGGTGTCCACCGCAATGGCGTTTTTTACGTTTGCCGCCGCTGTGGCGATGATGACGGGCTAAGCGGGGCTGCATAAGCCCAAACCTGTCATTCCAAGCGTAGCCAAGCGATCAAGCCCAAAGCCGCCATTGCGAGGCCGCAGGCCGCTGCAATCTATGACTTCATGCTCAATCAAATAGCCAAGGGATCCACATCAATAGCCCAGCGGATCAGGCCTTTGCTGGCCGGGTCGCTGCGGCTGGCGTGCAGCACTTCTTGCCACGCGACCAAAAAACTTTGCAAGGCATTGCGCGAAGGGCTTTCCACCAGCATTTGCGCGCGCTCCACATTGGCTACGCGTTGCATGGCCATGGGTACGGCCGGATACAGCATCACTTGCTCCAATGCCTCTGCCCAGCCAGGCCATTGCGCCATCTCGGTTGTTGCGCGCTTACGCGCCGTGTTCAAAAAAGCCTGGGCTGCCTCTTGGCTGCGGGCGTCGGCGCGCACCAGGGCTTGGTAGCTAAAGGGCGGCATGCCTGCTTGTTCGCGCTCTAGCAATTGGCTGTGTGCAAAGCTGGGATAGTCGTAATTTTTGAGGGCAACATACACCGGGTGGGTGGGTTGAAAAGTTTGCACCCACACCTCGCTGTGCGCGCCCAGCGCGGCATCGCGCCCGGCCCGGCCCGCGGCTTGCAGCAGCAGCGAAAACAGGCGCTCAGGCGCCCTAAAGTCGCTGGAAAACAAAGCGCTGTCCGGGTTGATGGCAGCGACTAGCGTAATACGCCGAAAGTCATGGCCTTTGGCAATCATTTGGGTGCCGACCAGCACATCGACTTCGCCTGCATGCACCGCCGCCAGCTGGCTTTGTAGCGAGCCTTTGAGGCGCGTGGTGTCTGCATCAATGCGGCCCATGCGTACCGGCTCGCCATCGGGTTGCTCCGCAGTTTGGGTGCCGGGGCGGCGGACATCGGATAGGAGTTCGGCAAGCAACTCTTCGATTTGTTCGGTACCGCGCCCCAAAGTCAGAATGTCCGGATTGCCGCAGCCCGGGCAAGTGCGCGGCACGCGTTCGCTGTGGCCGCAGTGGTGGCAGCGCAGCGTGCGGTCGTTTTTGTGGAATACCCGAAACGCGCTGCAATGCCCGCAGGCGCTTTTCCAGCCACAGTCGCTGCAGTGGAGCACCGGCGCGTAGCCGCGCCGGTTAAGAAAAACCAAGCACTGCTCGCCGCGCGCAATGCGTTCTTTGATCGCCTCCAGCAGGGGCAATGAAAACACCGCGTTGCGGGGCTGGTGCGTCATATCTACCCGGCGCACCAGCGGCAGGCTCTGTCCCTGTGCGCCAATGCGGCTGGGCATGTGCAGGCGCAAATAGCGCCCGCCTTCGCTGGCCGGGCGGCTGTGAAACCAGGATTCCAGCGAGGGCGTGGCCGAACCTAAAACCACTTTGGCGCCCTCCAGCTTGCCCCGATAGACCGCCAGATCGCGCGCCGAATAACGCGCGCCTTCGCCGCTTTTGTAGCTCGGGTCATGTTCTTCGTCCACCACAATCAGGCGCAAACCCGGCATGGACGCAAACACCGCCATGCGTGTGCCCAGCACAATGCGCGCGCCGCCCTGGTGCGCCGCCAGCCAGGCCGTCAGGCGCTGCGCCGGTGTCATGCCGCTGTGCAGGCTGACCACCGCCTGCAGCCCCCATTGCGGTGCAAAGCGCTCGATAAAGCGGGCTTCGAGCTGCGGCGTCAGGTTGATCTCGGGCACCATAACCAGCGCTTGCGCCTGTGGCTCGCGTGCCAGCAACTGCTCTACCGCCTGTAAATACACCTCGGTTTTGCCGCTGCCAGTGGCGCCAAACAGCAAAAAAGGCCCGCTGTGGGTTTCTATCTGCGCCAGGACTTCGGTTTGCTCGACGCTGAGGGCTTTGCTTGAGGCTTGCGCCCGAGCTTGGGCGTGGGTTGGAGACTGAGCCGTGTCAGTGCTCGCTTCCTCAGCGACCACTTTTCTCGTGCGCGACCCTTTGGCCGTAGGCGTTTGCAAGCCCAGCGCTTTTTGCAGCCGGGCGGCTTTGCGCTGTAGTTGCAAGCTAGATAGCTCGCGCAGCTGCGGCGGCAGCGCGGCCAGCGCCACCTCGCCCGCTGAACGCTGGTAGTAGCGCGCCGCAAAGCGCACCAATTGCTGCCATGCCTGGGCCAGGGGCAGGACCGTGTCCAGCACTTCGCAGATGTCGCGCACTTTGCTGGGATCGATTTCGCCGCTGGCTTCTTCGTCGGCGGCAGCGTCCCACACCACTCCCAAGGTTTCGCGCGCGCCCAAGGGCACCCGCACCAGCGTACCGGCCGGTAGCACCTCCCGGTGCCGGTAGGTCAGCACCGAGCCCAGGGACGCATAGGCCGGGGTGTGGACCAGTACGGGCAGCCAGGCGCTCATGGCCAACCCGGTGCGGCGCACACCACCGCATGCCAATCACACATGGGACCTCTTGTACATAAAAAACGGCAGGAAAACAGGCTAAGTCCTTGATCTGATTGGCACCGTTGGTTTATGCCCAGATTTTGTGGATAACTTTGGGGATATGCCCCATCTAAACTCCGTCCACCCTCTAAAAATCAGCATATCTTTACCCTGCTTAAAAATTGAGCAAAAACTAAATCCATTACAAATCAATCACTTAGCTGGATTATCCCGTGCGTGCTTAGCTGGCAGCAGGACATAGCCGACCGGCTCGGAGGGCGCACCCCGATGTGCATAACTCCAAAGAGTTTGCCCCATGGCAAGCCCTCTATGGCGACCCCTAGGTGTGCCTTTGTGCCCTTCGCCCCACTTTTACGCCGCTTGCGCATTGTGCCTGCCGTTTTGGCGCATAAAAGTAGCATTTTTCACGCTGTGAAGTGAAAATCCCGCTTAGCCTGCGCATCTGAAGCAGACTGTCGGAAAAGGGCTTAAGTCATTGATTTGAAACAGTTTAGATGACTGTTCGCCTAATCTGTGGATAACTTTGTTGATATCTGTAACTCGCGAGCAAAAATCCTCGGAAAATCAAGGCTTTCGACGCGATGCCTTGAAAAAAAGCAAATTTGCATTGCTATGAAAATCAATGACTTAGCACGCACCGCGCAGCTTGGCACGGTTTTCGACGGGTTCAGCCCTACAGTCATGTAAGGCAATAATTTTTGTGAACAAGTCCAAAAAAATAGACAAAAACGCGGCGTTTCGTGCTAAGCGAATTGTGCCGGTCATTGGCTAGCGGTTTACTTGGATTTGGCGCGCGGATGGGCTGCGTCGTAGGCCTTGGCCAAATGCTGGAAATCCAGCCGGGTGTAGACCTGGGTCGTGCTGATATTGGCGTGACCGAGCAACTCCTGCACGCCGCGCAGGTCGCTGCTGGACTGCAACACGTGGCTGGCAAAGGAATGGCGCAGCATGTGCGGATGTACCGGCGCGCTGGTGTGTGCCAGCTGGCTGCGCCTTTGCAGGCGCTGCCACACCGAGGCCGCGCTCAGGCGCGTGCCATTGCGCCCGGTAAACAAGGCCGCTTGCGGCGATCGCGTTATATCGGTTCCGGCAGGGCTGGCTGGGTCTAATCCGACTGTGGTCGGCGGCTGGCCGGGCGGCGTGGCGCGCAGCGCCAGCCAGCGCTCCAGCGCGCGCAAGGCCGCGCTGCCGACCGGCACCGCGCGCCGTTTGGCGCCTTTGCCCAGCACATGGGCCTGCGCCTCTTGCAAGTCGATCCAGCCTTTGGCCTGCGGGCCGGGCTGCACATCCAACCCCACCAGCTCGCCCACGCGCAGGCCGCTGCCGTAGAGCAGCTCCACCATGGCGGCGTCGCGCGCTTCAAACCAGGCACCGTCTTCGCTCTGAAAGTCTGCAAACTGCACCGCGTCATCAACGCCCATGGCCTTGGGCAGGGGCTTGGGCGCTTTGGGCGCGCGCACGTCTTGCACCGGGTTGCTGGCGACCAGGCCCTGGCGGCCCAGCCAGACATAAAAGCCGCGCCAGCCACTCAAAATCAAGGCAATGCCGCGCCCGCTGCGACCGCCGCTGTGCATCATAGCGATCCAGCGGCGGATGTGGTGGTGGCTGACTTCGCAGAGCGTCAGCGCCGGGGTGCCTGTGTTTTTCGCTTCATTGCCGCTTTTGCTTTGCCCGCCGGCTGACGCGGGGCTGGCGCCAAGAGGCACCGAATCGGCAGCAAAGCCTTGCAGCTTGCCCAGGTCCAAGGCGTACAACTCGACGGTGCGTTGCGCAAGCCGCTTTTCCGTGCGCACGTATTCCAGGTAGCGCTCGACCAGTTCGCTGTCGGTGGCCACGCGCTGTGCCGCTGGGGCGCTTTAACGCAAGCGGCTCAAGGCGGCGCTCGCCACCTCGCCGATGCGGCATAAAAAGTCGGTGCCCATGCCGCCATGGAAGCGCTGCGCATCCATAGAGGCCAGCACCAGCATGCCAAAAGCCGGTGCGCTGCTGCTCGCATCGCCGCTGCGCAAGGGGATGATGGCGATCGAGGCAGCGGTGTCCGGCTTGTCGAGCCAGGCGGTCACTTCAAAGCCGGTGTTCAGACCGCAAAACGGCTCGCTCAAGGACGAGGCAAATAACTTGGCCTCGTCGCTCACGCCTTGCACAAACGCGCTGTCGGCGTATTCGCTGTCCAGGCCCCACAAGCGCAGCGCCACTTGCGGCACCGAAAACTGGTCGCGGATTTCTTGGCTAATCATGCCTGGCAAGGTTTGCGCCTGTGGCACCAGCAAGAGCCCGCGCGCCCAGCGCAGTATCTTGTCCGAGAGCAGCACATTGTCATTGCCGTGGCGGATCATTTCCATGATGCGCGATTCGAGCAATTTGATTTTCTCGCGCAGCATTTCGGCCTGGCGCTCTTGCAGGCTGACGGCGCGGTGGCTATGCGGGCTGGTGATTTGCACGGCGGCTAGCAAGTCTGCATGGCGGAGAAAAAAGTCCGGCGTATTGGCCAGGTAATTGGCGATGTCGTCTTCGGTAATCGGGTTGTTCAAATCGGAGTCGCTAGGTGTGTTCATGGCGTTCTTGTAGTGAAAGACTTGGTTAAAAATGGTCTGGCAGTTCAATCTCGCCGCGGTACACCGTAGTGGCCGGGCCGGTCATCAGCACCGGTGCATCGCCACCGGCCCAGGCAATCGTCAATACGCCGCCGCGCGTGTGCACATCGACCTGCGTATCGAGCAAGCCCCAGCGCTTGCCCGCGACCACCGCCGCGCAAGCGCCGCTGCCGCACGACAGGGTCTCGCCCACACCGCGCTCGTACACGCGCAAGCGCACCTGCTGGCGGCTCACGATCTGCATAAAACCGGCATTGACCTGGTGGATAAAACGCGCATGTTGCTGAATCAGCGGCCCTTGCGTGTGCACCGGCGCGCTGTCCACATCGTCCACCCTTTGCACCGCATGCGGGTTACCCATGGACACTGCGCCTATGTGCACGCTATCGGTAGTAGTCAGGCTTAAGGGCCAATATTGCCAATCGCCCAAAACCTGTGCCTGCAAACCCTGCGCGTCAAAACCGATGGCGTGCAGATCAAAACAAGGTGGCCCCATGTCCACCGTCACGCGGCCATCGGCATGGAGTTCGGGCTCAATCACGCCCTTCATCGTCTTTACGCGCAAACGTGTTTTATCGCTCAGGCCTTGCTCGCGCACAAAGCGCGCAAAACAGCGCGCACCGTTACCGCATTGCTCCACCTGATTGCCGTCTGCGTTGTGGATGCTGTATTCAAAATCAATGCCCGCCGCTGGCGAAGGCCCCACCGTCAATATCTGGTCCGCGCCCACGCCTCTATGGCGGTCGCCCAAAAAGCGGTAATGCGCCGGGCTCAGCCCCAAGGGTCCGCGTGTTGCATCGAGCACCACAAAGTCATTGCCGGCGCCGTGCATCTTGGTAAACGGAATTCGCATAGCCCCGATTATCAGGCGTGGCGCAGGTGACTTACCTTTGGCAAAGCAATGGTGTAGCCCGCGCCCGCGCAATGGCATGTTGCAGGCCTGTGCGTATTTGCCTGCACAATGCCGCCATGCCCCGAAGTTCCCAGATCCTTGCCCATGCCGCTGGCGCGCTGCCCGCACCCGGCGAATGGCAAAGCGCGCGCCCCGTGCCTTTGCTCGCTAACCTGCAACGCCTGACCGCGCCCAACCCCGGCTTCATGACCGGGCCGGGCACCAATAGCTATTTGGTGGGCGATGCGGCCACCGGCTATTTCGTCATCGACCCCGGCCCTGCCGACAGCGACCATATCGCCCGCTTGTGGGACGCGGCGCGCCATGCGGATGGAAGCGGCGGCCATATCCAGGCGATTGTTTGCACCCACTCGCATGCCGACCATTCGCCAGGCGCCGCGCCGCTGCAAGCTTTGTGTGCGCAGCGCAGCGGCCATACGCCGCCGATCTGGGGTATGCCCTCAGCGCCCACTGCACGCGCCAATAGCCACTTTGTGCCCGACCAGGTGCTGGCCCACGGGGCACTTTTGCAATTGCAAGCCGATGGCGCGCCGCAACACACTTTGCTGGCGCTGCACACACCGGGCCACGCGGCTAACCATGTGTGTCTGTTGATGACGCAAGACGGCATGTTGTTTTCGGGCGACCATATCCTCAACGGCAGCACCACCGTCATCGACCCGCCCGACGGCAATATGGCGCATTACCTCGACTCGCTGGACTTGTTGCATGCCGCCTGTGTGCAGCACAGCGTGGAATTCATCCTGCCCGCCCACGGCCACCCTTTGCCCGATGCACTGGGCGCGATTGCACACCTCAAGGCCCACCGCCTTAAGCGCGAGGCCAAGATCGCCGCCGTGATGCAGGCCAACCCCGCGGGCGACCCGGACCAATGGCTGCCGTTGGCCTATGACGATGTGGACGCGCGCCTGTGGCCGGTGGCCAAACGCTCGCTGCTGGCGCATGTGGAGCGCATCCAACTGCTAGCGCAAAGCCAAGCCGGCCCGCCATGAGCGCGGCCCCGGTCGCACGGCCCACCCACGGCACGGGTGGCAAGGCCTCTGGCCATAGCGAGCGGTCCGATCGTTTGTCAAGCCGCACCGGCGCGAGAACTGCGGGTGGCGGCGATTTTGGCGAGGGCGAGCGCTTGTCCAAGCGCGTGGCGCACATGCTGGGCTGCTCGCGCCGCGAGGCCGAGCAAACCATTGAAGGCGGCTGGGTGCGCGTGGACGGCGCGGTGGTGGAAATACCGCAGCATCGGGTGCTGACGCATACGGTGACCGTAGACCCAGATGCCAGCTTGATGGCGCTGGGCGAAGTGACGCTGATGTTGCATAAACCGCCCAACTTGCCAGATGGCGTGCAAGACGCTGCAGACCCTGCTAGCGCGGCGCCAGGCGCAAGCGCAAGCCAAAGCCAAAGCCAAAGTCAAAGTCAAAGTCAAAGTCAAAGTCAAAGTCAAAGTCAAAGTCAAAGTCAAAGTCAAAGCCGAAACTCGAACCCGAACCCGAACCCGAACCCGCGCGCCCAGGCTAGCGGCGTGCGCGGTCGCCAAGCGCGTACGCCAAGCGTGCCCACCGCCCGTACCTTGCTCATTGCCGCCAACCACAGCCCGCAAGACACCAGCGGCCAGCGCCCTTTGCTGCGCCACTTCAAGCAACTACAAGCCAGCGTGCCGCTGGAAACGGCCGCCAGCGGCCTAGTGGTGTTTACCCAGGATTGGCGGGTACAGCGCAAACTGATGGAAGACATGGCGCAGATGGAACATGAACTCATGGTCGAGGTGCGCGGCGAAGTACAAGCCGACGCGCTGATTCCCATAGAGCGCGCACTGCGCGACCCACGGCAGCGCTTGCCGGTGGCCAAAATCAGTGTCAGCAGCGCCAGCGAGGCCCGCAGCATCTTGCGCCTGGCGGTCAAAGGCGCGCATCCGGGCTTGGCCGCTTTTCTGTGCGAGCTAGCTGGCTTAGAAATCCAAGCCCTGCGCCGCATCCGCTTGGGCCGCGTCAGCCTGGGCGATGTTGCGCCAGGACAGTGGCGCTATTTGGCGGAATACGAGCGTTTTTAGCCTGCGATTTCTAGGCTGGATGCACTACCACCAACCAAGCGGTGGCCAGGCTTTTGCCCAGATTGCGGATGCTGTGCTGGCAGTCCACGGCGTAGCGCGCTGTTTCGCCAGCTTGCAGTTTTTGCTGCACATCACCTGCTTGCACTTGCAGCGCGCCGCCGTGCACTGTCAGGTGTTCGCGCGTGCCCGCTTCGTGGGCTTGTGACTCCAAAGCGCCGCCGGGCTGCACCGTCAGCGCATACCACTCAAATTGCCCGGCCAGCTCGATCGGGCCCAGGATGCGTAGCTCGCACAGGCCGTCCGGGCTGCGCAGAGACGGCGTTGCGTGGGCGGGTACCAGGGCGATAGCCGGGGCTTGGGGCGCGGGCGCTTGGTGCAGCAAATCCGCCAGCGGTACGCCTAGGGCATTGGCCAGGCGCCAGACCACGGCCACCGTCGGGTTGGCCTGGGCGCGCTCGATTTGCGAGAGCATGGATTTGGACACGCCCGCCAGGCGGGACAACTCGTCCAGCGACAACGCGCGCGCCTGGCGCAGTGCGGCCAGCGTATCTCCCACGCGGGGCGGCTCGGCGGGGAGCGGATGGCGCGCAGGCGCGCTGAGGGCTTTTGCACTACGAGAGGCCATGAAATTCCTTTATACCGAAATATGTTCGATATACTGCACAAACAATACAACCATCGAACACGGTGGATTCGATTGTCCACGAAACGGCCAGCACACCTAAGGGAAAGGAAAAACCACATGGCAAACAGCCGCGATTTTTATCAACACCTAGAGCACGAATTAGCAGGCATCGAAGAGGCCGGTTTGTTCAAACAAGAGCGCGTGCTGGGCAGCCCGCAAGGCGCGCACATCCATACCGTGGGTGCAGACGGCCAGCGGCGCGAGGTGATTAATTTGTGCGCTAACAATTATTTGGGCCTGTCGTCGCACCCACAGGTGCTGGCCGCGGCGCACGCGGCGCTGGACAGCCATGGCTATGGCCTGAGTTCCGTGCGTTTTATCTGCGGCACGCAAGACTTGCACAAAACTCTAGAGGCGCGTTTGTCAGCATTTCTAGGCACCGAAGATACGATTCTGTACGCGGCAGCGTTTGATGCCAATGGCGGTTTATTCGAGCCGCTGCTGGGTGAGCAAGACGCCATCATCAGCGACGCGCTGAACCACGCCTCCATCATCGACGGTATACGCCTGTGCAAAGCGCAGCGCTGGCGCTACCGGCATAACGACATGGCCGATTTAGAACGTTGTTTGCAAGAGGCCGCAAGCGCCGGTGTGCGCCACACCCTGGTGTTTACCGACGGCGTGTTTTCTATGGACGGCACGATTGCGCAGCTCGATATGATGCGCCGCTTGTGCGACCAGTACGGCGTGCTTATGGGTGTGGACGAATGCCACGCCACCGGCTTTGTGGGCGCCAGCGGACGCGGCACGCCGCAGCATCGGGGCGTGTTCGGCAAAGTGGACATCATCACCGGCACTTTGGGCAAAGCCTTGGGCGGTGCCAGCGGCGGATTCACCAGCGGGCGCAAAGAAGTGATCGCCTTGCTGCGCCAACGCTCGCGGCCGTATTTGTTCTCCAACACGCTGGCACCGGTGATTGCTGGTGCGTCGATTGCCGTGCTGGACTTGCTAGAGGCCAGCACTGCATTGCGCGACACGCTGGCCGACAACACGCGCTATTTCCGCAGCGCATTACTTGACGCCGGCTTTGAATTGCCGCCGGGCGAGCACCCGATCATCCCGGTGATGGTGGGTGACGCAGTGTTAGCGCAGCGCATGGCGGCGCGCTTGCTGGAGTTGGGTGTGTATGTGGTGGGCTTTTTCTTTCCCGTGGTGCCGCGCGGCAAAGCGCGTATTCGGGTGCAAGTCAGTGCAGTGCATAGCCGCGCTGATTTGGAGTTTGCCGCCGCCGCGTTTGCCCAAGCAGGCCGCGAACTGGGCATCTTGCGCGAAGGAGCCGCAGCATGAAGCCGCGCATTCTCATCATCGGCGCCAACGGGCAAATAGGTACCGACTTAGGCCACGCATTAGCAGCGCGCCACGGCGCCGAAGCCGTAGTGCTGAACGACATCGCTGCGCCACCTGCCGCGCTGCCTGCGGGCATGGCGCACCACATCTTGGATGCCACGGATGCGGACGCTTTGCAGCGCTTGGTCGTCCAGCAAGGCATCACGCAGATTTACCTCTTGGCCGCTGCTTTGTCGGCGCGCGGCGAGCAACACCCGGCCTGGGCTTGGGACTTAAATATGCGCAGCTTGCTTAATGTCTTGGAGCTGGCGCGCCAGTACCAGTTGCGGGTTTTCTGGCCCAGCTCGATCGCCGCCTTCGGGCCGGGCAGCCCCAAGCTGCAAACGCCGCAGCATTGCGTTATGGACCCTGGCACGGTGTATGGGGTTTCCAAGCTCGCTGGCGAGGGCTGGTGCGCTTGGTACCACCGCGTGCATGGCGTGGATGTGCGCAGCTTGCGCTACCCCGGCCTCATCAGCTGGAAAACTGCGCCCGGCGGCGGCACCACGGATTACGCTATCGAGATATTTCACGCCGCTTTGCGCAAGGGCCACTACACCAGCTTTTTGGCGCCGCACACCGCGCTGCCCATGATGTACATGCCCGACGCCATCCACGCCACGCTTGAACTGATGGACGCACCTGCGCACTGCATCGCCGAGCGCCACAGCTACAACCTGGCCGCGCTGAGCTTTACCCCGGCAGAGCTGGCTGCTGCGATCGCGCGCCAGGTGCCTGGCTTTCGCATTGGCTACGCGCCGGACTATCGCCAAGCGATTGCCGATAGCTGGCCACAGTCCATCGACGACAGCGTGGCCCGTACCGATTGGGGCTGGTCGCCGCACTTTGACCTGGATGCGTTGGTGGCCGATATGGTGGCGCATCTGCGCCTCCATCTAGAGGCTGTGCAGGAAGCGGTGGCCGCCTGATGCGTGAAAAAAGTGTGAAGCCCACCGATAAGCCGGATTCTGTGCACGCCGGGTTGCCCCGGCATGTGACCACCATTACTCTGGGCCTTTGATCGCTCAAAAGCTCGGTGCTACCTACCCGCCAACTCCGGGGGCCCCGTCAACGTTGGCCTACTTGGTATTGCTGCGCGTAGAGATTGCCCGTTTCACCTTCGCATCCGTGGCGCAACTTGCGCTGCGCCGGGACGCGAAACTCGTCTCTGTTGCTCTAATCCTCACCTTATGCCGCGCCCTTGCAGGCGCAGTTTTCAGTGGACAGCCGTTAGCTGCTACGCCGCCCTATGCAGTCCGGACGTTCCTCCAGTGCTTGGTTTCCCAAATTGCACCAGCGGTGGTCTGGCGGGCTTCACGGGGGCGATTATCGGCCTTGGCATATCCATATAAGCAACAAGCAGCCCAATCTGCCCCAAAATGGCAGCCCCACGAGGCCGCCGCGCGGCTGCCATCACCCCACACCGGAGACACCATGAAAGCCGACAATATCCTGCTCACCATTGGCAACACGCCGCACGTCCGCATTAACCGCCTGTTCGGGCCGGATGCGCAGGTCTGGATCAAGTCTGAGCGCAGCAACCCCGGCGGCTCGATCAAGGACCGCATTGCGCTGGCCATGGTGGAGGATGCGGAAAAGTCCGGCGTGTTGCAGCCCGGCGGCACCATCATCGAGCCCACCTCGGGCAATACTGGGGTCGGCCTGGCCATGGTGGCAGCCGTCAAAGGCTACAAACTGATTTTGGTGATGCCCGACAGCATGTCCATCGAGCGTCGCCGCCTGATGCTGGCCTATGGCGCCAGCTTTGACCTGACGCCGCGCGAAAAAGGCATGAAAGGGGCCATCGCCCGCGCGCAGGAATTGGTCGATGCCACGCCCGGCGCCTGGATGCCGCAGCAGTTTGAAAACCCCGCCAATGTGGAAGTCCACACCCGCACCACTGCGCTGGAAATCCTGGCTGACTTTCCCGAGGGGCTGGACGCCATCATCACCGGCGTGGGCACCGGCGGCCACATCACCGGCGTGGCGCAGGTGCTTAAAGCCAAGTGGCCGGGCCTGAAGGTGTTTGCGGTCGAGCCCACACAAAGCCCAGTCATCTCCGGCGGCGCGCCCTCACCACACCCCATCCAAGGCATTGGCGCAGGCTTTATCCCGAAAAACCTGCACACCGATTTGCTCGATGGCGTGATCCAGGTCGAAGCCGAAGCATCCCGCGAAATGGCCCGCCGCAGCGCCGCGCAAGAAGGCATTCTGGTCGGCATCAGCAGCGGCGCCACCCTGGCCGCGATTGCCCAAAAGCTGCCTGAACTGCCCGCAGGCGCGAAAGTGCTGGGCTTTAACTACGATACCGGCGAGCGTTATTTGTCGATTGAGGGGTTTTTGCCAGCGTGAGGTCGTTTTTAAGGTCGGGATTGACCTTTATGGCGGCGCAACCTAGGGAAAACCCTTATAGTGGGTCGCATGTATGCAATCACTTCCGGGTTTTACTGGTTTCTCGCCAAAGTTCTGGTGCCATGGCAGTTTGCAATGATGGCCTTCAGCGCCAAGTCCAGAACCGAGGGCCAGGATAGTTTTGTACCCGTGCGCGAGTTGCATCTACAGGACCGCCAAGCTGTGCTGACCCACTTGCGGGCACTGGACGGGGCGGATCGCTACCTGCGCTTTGGCTACGCCGCGCAGGACGCGCAAATCGAGCACTATGTTGCCAACTTGGACTTCGGGCGCGACCGTGTATTTGGCATTTACAACCGCAAGCTTTGCCTCATTGCCATGGCGCATCTGGCCTATATCCACGAGCCGCAGGCGGCTAGCTGTGCTGAGTTTGGCGTCTCGGTACTGCCGGCCTGGCGTGGGCGCGGCTTTGGCACCGAGCTGTTTGCGCGAGCGGTTTTGCATGCGCGTAACGACCGTATTTCCCTCATGTTTATCCACGCCCTGAGCGAAAACACCGCCATGTTGCACATTGCGCAGCGTGCCGGTGCCACGGTAGAGCGCCTGGGCTCGGAGTCCGAGGCCTACTTAAGCCTGCCTTCGCCCACCTTGCAATCACATTGGCACGAGGCAGTGGACGCGCAGATCGCCGACACGGATTACCAACTCAAATCACAAGCCCGGCATGTCTGGGCTTTATTGGCCGGCATTCAGGAAACGCGGCAAGCGATTCGGGATGCCAGCGGCAGCTCTGGCTCTTAGGGTTTGCCTGGGTCGATCGCCATGGAGCGATGCCACGGCAATGGGCTATCCTTGAGGCTTCGCAAAAACGGCAGCTTTGCCCCACGCCAGTGTCCGACCCCCACCCCGCGCATTCTCACGACAAAGAAGACAAGCGAACATTTCTGCAACGCCTGGCAGAGTTTCTGCACCCCGGCCCGGACTCGGCTGAGGAATTGATGGAGACCTTGGCCGAGGCCGAGGACAACAAAATCATTGGCGCCCAGTCCCGCGCCATGCTCGAAGGCGTGATCCGCATGGCCGATATGACGGCAGGCGACGTAATGGTGGCAGCCACACGCATGGATTTGCTGGACATCCAGTCGCCCATGGACGAACTGCTACACAGCGTGATCGACACCGCGCATTCACGCTTTCCGGTGTTTGAGGGCGAGCGGGAAAACATCATCGGCATCCTGATGGCCAAGGATTTGCTCAAACTCCAGCGCGCCCCCGAGCTCAACATCCGCGCACTTTTGCGCCCCGCCGTGTTTGTGCCCGAGACCAAGGGCCTGAACGATTTGCTGCGCGACTTCAAAGGCAACCGCAACCACTTGGCCATCGTGATCGATGAGTTTGGTCGTGTGGCAGGTCTGATCACCATTGAGGACGTGCTGGAGCAAATCGTCGGCGAAATCGAAGATGAGTTTGATATCGACGACGACGAGGGCGACGTATTTGCGCTGCCCGACCGCAGCTTCCGGGTGAACGGCGACGCCACGCTGGAACGCGTAAGCAGCGCCTTTGGCGTGGACCTGCTAGCACGCGAAGACGCTGGTGACTTTGACACCATTGGCGGCCTGGTGGCCCACGAAATGGGCCATGTGCCCCAGCGCGGCGAGCGCCACACCATGTTGGGCTTGCAGTTTGTGGTGCTGCACACGCGTGGCGGTGCGGTGCGCTGGTTCAAAGTGTCTCCCCTGGCTGCGCCCGCCAGTTCGTGATGCGCCAGCCCGTGCAGCTTGCTATGCCCTTGCTGGCGGGCGCAGCCAGGGGAGACACTTTGAACCAGCGCACCGCACCGCCACGCGTGTGC